>Ga0310695_10003040_pt1 | contig 33767 bp, 20 predicted proteins | sample RumenRJG_04DNA_FD_203882 | JGI IMG/M metagenome (GOLD analysis project Ga0310695, IMG submission 203882) | Bovine rumen microbial communities from Lethbridge, Alberta, Canada - RJG_04 (v2) (version 2) | ecosystem: Host-associated > Mammals > Digestive system > Stomach > Rumen | place: Canada... | reverse complement strand
CGTGCAGTACACCTGCACATTCTTGCCTTTCTCTCAGAAAGGAGGTGATCCAGCCGCACCTTCCGGTACGGCTACCTTGTTACGACTTCACCCCCCTCGCCGGGCTCGCCTTCGGCAGCGGCCCCCCTTGCGGGTTGGCCTGCCGACTTCGGGCGCACCCGACTCGGATGGTGTGACGGGCGGTGTGTACAAGGCCCGGGAACGTATTCACCGCGCCGTGCTGATGCGCGATTACTAGCGATTCCAACTTCACGGAGTCGGGTTTCAGACTCCGATCCGGACTGGGGCCGGCTTTCAGCGATCCGCTCCGCGTCGCCGCGTTGCAACGCTCTGTGCCGGCCATTGTAGCACGTGTGTAGCCCCGGGCATAAGGGCCATGATGACTTGACGTCGTCCCCGCCTTCCTCCGGCTTGTCGCCGGCAGTCCCGCCTGAGTCCCCGCCATTGCGCGCTGGCAACAGGCAGCAGGGGTTGCGCTCGTTGCTGGACTTAACCAAACACCTCACGGCACGAGCTGACGACAGCCATGCAGCACCTGCACACGGTCCCATTGCTGGGCTGCCGCGTCTCCGCGGCATCACCGTGCATGTCAAACCCGGGTAAGGTTCCTCGCGTACCATCGAATTAAACCACATGCTCCACCGCTTGTGCGGGCCCCCGTCAATTCCTTTGAGTTTCACCCTTGCGGGCATACTCCCCAGGCGGCACGCTTACCGCGTTCGCTTCGGCACCCGGCCATGCGCCGGACGCCCAGCGTGCATCGTTTACTGTGCGGACTACCAGGGTATCTAATCCTGTTCGCTACCCGCACCTTCGCGCCTCAGCGTCAGTCTCCCGCTCGCGGCCCGCCTTCGCCACCGGTGTTCTTCCAGATATCTACAGATTTCACCCCTACACCTGGAATTCCGGCCGCGCCACGGGGACTCGAGCCGCACAGTATCGGGAGCAGTCCGCGGGTTGAGCCCGCGCCTTTCACTCCCGACTTATGCGGCCGCCTACACGCCCTTTACGCCCAATGATTCCGAACAACGCTTGCGCCTTACGTGTTACCGCGGCTGCTGGCACGTAATTAGCCGGCGCTTATTCATGCGCTACAGTCACCGGAGGGGCATTGCCTCCCCTCCTTATTCCTCGCGCATAAAAGGGCTTTACAACCTTCCGGCCTTCATCGCCCACGCGGCGTCGCTCCGTCAGGGTTCCCCCCATTGCGGAATATTCTTAGCTGCTGCCTCCCGTAGGAGTCTGGGCCGTATCTCAGTCCCAATGCGCCCGTCCGACCTCTCAGTCCGGGTACCCGTCATTGCTTAGGTGGTCCGTTACACCGCCTACAGGCTGATGGGACGCGGGCCGCTCCCCCGGCGGGGCCGAAGCCCCTTTCCTCCCCCTCCTCCAACAAGGGGGACCTCATCCGGTATCACCCGGCATTTCTGCCGGCTGTCCCCGTCCGGGGGGTGCGTCACCCACGCGCTCCTCGCCAGTCCGCCGCTCTCACGTGGTGCAAGCACCACGATCCCGCCCGACTTGCATGCTTAAGACGCGCCGCCAGCGTTCGTTCTGAGCCAGGATCGAACTCTCCATGATTTATTCTCATGGGCCGAAGCCCAAAAGATTTTTCATCGTTAAGTGCGCTCCCCTAATGCTCTTTCATTTTCTCTTAGGATTGCTGGTTGCCGCGGATGAATCTCCGCGGTCTTTGTGTGTGTTCCTTTGGCTTGCGTACAATTGCTGTACTTATGTCTTTGTTTCCGTCCCTTGGCATTTCAAGCTTTCATACCGCCGTGTGTTGCGACGGTGAGAATGAATATACCACACACGCGCCTCGCTGTCAACCGCTTTTTGCATTTTTTTTGGATTTTTTTGCGTTTTTTTTTGTGCGGGGTGCGGGAGGCTTGTCACCCTGAGCCTGACTAAGGGGCTGTGCAAGTTATGGCATGCAGCTTTTACTCGGCCCTTCGACGGAGCTCAGGGACCGGGATTCGACGCCCGCTGGAGGCTGCGCTGCGAGTTCCAGGGACAGGGCGATTTTGGGATTACGGTGTTTTGTTTTTTTTTTGGGGGGGGGGTGACTGAATTGTTTGCGCTCCGTTCTTTCGCGCCCCTTGGGGCGCTCTTTACACGGAGCGTAAATTTTTATTATTCAGACCTGGAACAAACAACACGGAAGCCGCCGCCGTAGTGGCGGGAGTACGGGTTGGTGTAGTAGTCGAAGATCCGGTAGGAGACAGTGCAGTAGGCCGCAGGGTAGTACCAGCCGCCACCGCGATTGACGCGGAGAGAACCCGACGCGGCACCAGTGGGACCTGTGCTTTGGTTTATGCTACCGTACCAGTCCCAGCACCACTCACAGACGTTCCCGCTCATGTCGTATATGGTCTTTCCGTTTGGATCCTTTGTCTTTACCTGGTGCGTTCCGTAGTTCGGGCTGCTTGAGCCAACGTCATTAGCATTGACTCTATACCACGCGAGGTTTCCTATGTCACCGGTTCCGCTGTAGATTGTCTGCCCATTGTTGGTAAGGTTCCCACCGCGCGCAAGGTATTCCCACTCTGCTTCAGTGGGCAGGCGGTAGCCGTTTGCGTTAAAGTTGCATGTTGCCGCATCCCACGCTGCCTTGTTGCTTGACGTTGACCACGTTGGAACACTTCCCCAGGCGTTAGGATTTGTTGAATCGTTTATTGTGTAGCAGGGCATACGCTGTTCTGCTATACTGCGCTTGTTGCAGTAGACAAGCGCATCGTACCAGCTTACCTTCTCCACCGGCTTGTTTGTACCGGAAAAATCGCTTGGGTTCGCTCCCATAACAGACTGGTATTCTGCCTGCGTTACCTCGTGGTCACAAACAAGAAGGTTTGGTATGGTAACAGTGCGTCCTGCAATAAATACACTGGAGCCGGTTATGGCGGTTGTTCCGTCGAATGTTGCACCGGGAACAGCCACAAAACCTGCAGGTATGCTTGTGGTCGTGCTTCCGCTGCCAGAGCCGCCTGTGCTACTGCTTTCTGCTGCGGGGGTATCGTCATTATCGGAGTCACCACCTCCGCCGCCGCAGCCTGTGCTTGTAGCAAGAAGGGCAAATGCGGTTAAGGCTAGAAATGCCATTCTGATTTTTTTCATATTAATTCCTCCATATTTTTTGCAAGTTTGGCGCTTTTGGGGGTTTGTGCCAGAAAGCGTTGGATTGCATAAAATAACGTTTTATGTTCTACAGATTCCGGGTCGGAGCCCGGAATGACGGATTTTGGCTTTTACAGATTCCCTGGTCGAGCCCGAGAATGACGGCATTCTCGTCTTTGAGTCATAAAATTCTTTTAAAAAGTTGACATTCACTAAATGTCAATCATTTTTGATTATAGCATATTATTTTTGTGTTGACAATCAGTGAATGTCAACACTAGTTATGTTCAAGAATAAAAACGGAGATTCGAATAATCTCTCCGGGGGAAATATTTCCCGGATTAGGAAAGGTATGAAGCCTACTCTTTCGCAACGTGCGCTGGCAGATAAGTTGCAACTTAATGGTATTGACGTTGATAAGAATGCAATTCAGAGGATTGAGTGCGGGAAGAGGTTTGTTACAGATATTGAGCTTGTGGTTATAGCGCGAGTACTTGGTGTTTCCGTAATGGAACTTTTGGGTACAAATGAGTAGCACATAATTATTTAACCTCTAGTGAACAGTTCTTTAAGCAAAGCAATGTCGGCTTTTACAGATTCCGGGTCGGGGCCCGGAATGACGGATTTTGGCTTTTACAGATCCCGAAACGAGTTCGGAATGACGGATGTATGTTTACAACCGGCCCTTCGAGAGCCCGCTCGAAGCTGCGCTGCGAGTTCCAGGGACCGGATGTGCTGGGCTTGGCGTAGCATCTGTGTAAGTTTAGATGCCAGATTTTACAGATCCCGAATCAAGTTCGGGATGACGGGCTTCGGTCGGGATGACGGATGCATGTTTACAACCGGCCCTTCGAGAGCCTCAGGGACCGGGATTCGATGCCCGCTGGAGGCTGCGCTGCGAGTTTCGGGGAGCGGGCGGGCTGGGAACGTTATGCGGAATACAGGGTGTCGAATTCTTCTTTGGTGATGGGGGTGTTTTGGTCGTAGGCTTTTTTTGTGCTTTCGATGAATTCTTTGGGCCAGAGCTGGCCTGAGTTCATGCCGGGGCAGTCTTGGGCTACTTCGTCCCAGGTGGCTTTGTCTTGTAGCATCCATGACCAGAAGGGGTAAGTTGAGCATTGGAGGGGGCGGGCTTGGTAGGCGGTGCAGCCGTTCTTCCACAAGATGCAGTCGTAGTTCTTTTGTTCTTGCAGGGCGAGTACGGTGGTGCCGTGGTAGTAGTTGGCCCAGCGGCAGTATTTTTGGGCAAAGTCGGGGGCTGTCATTTTGAAGTAGGCGCAGAGGCGTTCAAGGTCGCTTTTTGAAAGGTAGACAAAGCCGGGTGAGTGGCCGCAGCAGAAGGAGCAGCGCTTGCAGGTGAATTTTAGGCCATTTTTATAGAAGGGTTCTTGCATGTTTTTTGTTATAGCACGGATGGGGGGAAAATGCCAGAGGAGATGTAGAAAAAGAATTGAGTGGCTAACAAGAAAAGGCGCACCAGCCTACGCCGCCGTGGAGGGGCCCGCGTAAGCGGGTTGCGAACTCGCAGCGCAGCTTCGAGCGAGCAATGGAGGCGAAGGCCGGAACCCCGGAAGGGCGGTGGCGCAAAGGGGCTGACGGTCGAATTAGCCAAAGGGTAATATGGTAGAGCAATTAAGGCTACCGTCCATAAAAGAAGAAAAGAGAAAAGGCGCATCGATTTTTAAATTCAATTTGTATTGTGGTAAAGGCAAAAATTTCATAGAATGGCTTTATGACTTATTTTTTTGAAACGTATGGCTGCGAGATGAATATTGCGGAGTCTGCTTCTATAGAACAGATTTTGATTTCGCGCGGATGGAAGAAGGCTTTGAGCGCACAGCTTTGCGATATGGTGATTATAAATACTTGTTCGGTTAGGGCTACGGCAGAGACACGGATTTTTGGCCGGCTGGGTTTTTACGCGGGGCTTAAGAAGGTTCGGAATGCCGCTCCTGATGCAAAGACCCGCAGTATGGAAGAGGCAGCCGCTTACGTGGAGAAGAATGGGCCTGTTCCGCTAACTGTAGTTGTTATGGGCTGCATGGCGGAGAGGCTTTTGAAGTCTTTGCAGAAGGATTTTCCGGTTGTTGATTATGTTGTGGGGACTTATGCGAAGAATAAATTTGGCGACATTATAAGCGCGGTGGAGGAAGGGAAGTCGCCGGTTCCGATTGAGGAAGACCCGGTTTACACTTTTGCGCCTGTTTCTTATGAGGAGGGGGCTTTCAGCACTTTTGTTCCGATTATGCATGGCTGCAACAATTTTTGTACTTACTGCATTGTGCCTTATGTGCGCGGGCGGGAGGTTTCGCGGCCTGTTGACGAGATTCTTGCTGAACTGGACGTGCTTTCTTCTCGTGGGGTGAAGGAGATTACGCTTTTGGGGCAGAATGTGAATTCTTATCGGGGGGCTTTTAGCAAAGGAGTTGCCTCTTCTGCGGACGGGGCGACGGTTGGCATACAAAACGCCACGTCTGCAAACAGAGCGCCTGTTAGCACGAGCGACACCGCGAATGCAGACAAAGCACCTGTTAGCGTAACCGGCGATGCTTCTGCAAACGGAGCGCCTGTTAGCACAACAAACTCCGCGTCTGCAAAAGGCACGCCTGTTGGCGTAACAAACGCCGCTTTTGCAAACGGCACACCTGTTGGCGCAACCGCAAGTGGCACTGCAAACGCAAACAGCACGCTTGTTGGCACAACCGCAAGTGGCACCGCAAATGCAAACAGAACGCCTGTTAGCGCAACCGCAAGTGGCACCGCGTCTGCAAACAGCACGCCTGTTAGCGTAACCGGCAATGCATCTGCAAACGGCACACCCGTTAGCACAACCGCAAACAGCACCCCCATCACCTTCCCCCAGCTCTTGCAGACAATCTGCGCCCACATAGAAAAAACAGCTTCCCCAATCCGCTGGATCCGCTTTGAATCCAGCAACCCCAAGGACTTTTCCAACGAACTAATAGAAACAATAGCCCAGACTGCCAAACGCGCAGAAGAAAACCCAGAAAGCCCCACAATCTGCCGCGGCCTCCACATAGCAGTCCAGCACGGCTCATCCAGAATCCTAAAGCTAATGAACCGCCGCTACACCCGCGAAGCCTACCTTGAGCTAGTCAAAAAAATCAGGGAAAAAATCCCGGGCATACAGCTTTCCACAGACATAATGCTTGGCTTCCCCGGCGAAAGCGAAGAAGACTTTGAAGAAGCCTACTCCCTCATGAAAGAAGTCCGCTACGAAAGCGCCTTTATGTACTACTTTAACCCCCGCGAAGGAACTCCGGCTGCAAAAATGGACGGCCAGATTGACCTTGAAACAAAAAAGGAGCGCCTGCAAAAAATCATAGACCTGCAGCTAAAAATAACAACCGATGTCATGCAGGAACGCGTCGGAAAAACAATCACCGTACTTGCGGACATAATCAGCCGAGACGACAAAACTGAGCTTCTTGGCAAAACCGAGCAGAACGAGCGCGTGGCATTCAAAGGCAAGCCCTCGCTAATCGGGCACTTTGTAAAAGTCCACCTGGATTCGCTAAACGGCAACACCTTCCGTGGCACTCTGATTGAATAAGGCAGTTTTTTCTGGACGATGCTTTTTTCTGTTCTACCATTTTACGCTTTGGCTAATTCGACCGCCAGAAGCATTGCGTCACCGCCGTTCCGGGGTTCCGCTATCGCTCCATTGCTTTGCAACGCGCTGCGCGCGCCCCTCCATGGCGGCGTAGGCTTGTTTAAAACCGTCACACAGAAGGCACTAGCAGGCCAGTAATTCTGACATCTGTATAAGCTAAAGTGCCAGCCATCTCGTCATGCTGAGCTTGACTCAGCATCTGTATAAGCTAAAGTGCCAAAAGCGGCAAACACAAGAAGCAAACATCCGTCCCCCTGAACAGAAAACCGTCACCCTGAGCGGAAAACTGTCACCCTGAACTTGATTCAGGTCTGTCCCAATACAAATACAGCTTCTTACAACAAGCCGCTTCCGTCATTTGTTCCGCTTTGTTGCCATTTCCGCCTACCCCCTCTGCGGGCTCAAACGCCGCCCGCAACGCCTGCTCAATTTTTTTTCGCTACAATTTGAATGGCCCTTCGAGAACCTCAGGGACCGCCCTTCGATGCTGCGGGTGCAGGGACTGGATGCGTTCGGGATAGCATCTATCTCGTCATGCTGAGCTTGACTCAGCATCTGTATAAGCTAAAGTGCCAGCTTGTACAAGATTCCCGGGTCAAGTCCGAGAATGACATAATTGCTAAGTCCGAAAATGACATAAAATTGCTAAGTTCGAAATGACGGTTGGCTTTTTACCGGGATGACGGCTGTTCTGCGGCCTTTTGCAAATAAAGCCTAGCCCCGATTGTAGGTGGCCGAAGGCGACCGGCACGGAGTGACGGGCCGCGCGCCGCAAGGCGGGCAAGCACCGGAAAGCGGGTAAAAATTGTATCCATGCAATTTTTACCCATGAGTTTTCTTGCGAAAACTTACCAGTTCCTCTGCAAAGTAATGATGCGCCCTCCATGGCGCTACTTGCTTTACAGAGGGTAAAAATTGCATGGAGTTTGACTGGACACGGAGTGCCGGGCACAGTACACCGAGCAATGCGCTCCAAAAAGAGAAAATTTATTCACAAAACTCAGTGCAGGCGTATGCGTTGTGGTTGTGGATGCTTTCAAAGTTTTCGCACTCAACCTTAAAGTAGCTGAAGGGCTTTTCGCACTTGCCAAAGTTTTTGAGGGCAAGGAAAACTTCGCGCACTACGTCTTCCACAAAACGGGGGTTGTCGTAGGCGTGCTCGGTAACGAATTTTTCGTCGGGCCGCTTTAGTATGCTGTAGAGTCCGCTGCTGGCACTTTCTTCTATAGATTGTATTACGTCTTCCACCCAGAAGAGGCTTGAATTTTGCAGGGTAACCGTAACGATTCCCCTCTGGTTGTGGGCACCGCGGTCGCTGATTGCTTTTGAGCAGGGGCAGACCGTTGTAACCGGAACCCTAATCTTTAGGCGGAAGTCGCTTTTTCCTTCTGATACGCTTCCTTCGTATGTGCAAGTGTAGCTCATTATGCTTTGGGCCTGGCTTACAGGGGCCGTCTTTGTCATAAAAAATGGGAACTCCATTGTGCCAAATGAGCGCTCGGCATCCAGGGACTGCCTTATTTCTTCCAGCATGACCAAAAACTGCTTCATGCCAAGGTTTGAGCGGTGCTTGTGGAAGATTTCTATAAAGCGGGACATGTGGGTGCCTTTGTATGCGCGGGGCAAATTTACAAAGAGGTTCACTTTTGCAGTGGTCTGCTGAAAGCCGTTTTCCTTGTCCAAGACCTGTACCGGGTAGCGCAGGTCTTTTACGCCAACCTTTTGCAGGGGAATTTCACGCGTGTCAGGGGTGTTCTGTATGTCTACCAATTTAGGCCTGCCCGGAGGCAAAGCGTTCTGCGCTTTCCAGTGTGTTGTAGATGAGCATTGCTATGGTCATGGGACCTACTCCGCCGGGGACAGGTGTTATCATGGAGGCAACTTCCTTTACGCCTTCAAAGTCCGTGTCGCCTGCAAGACGGAAGCCTGACTTTTTGCTTGCGTCGGGTATGCGGTTTACGCCAACGTCAATTACTACGGCACCGCTCTTTACCATGTCGGCTGTTACGGTGTTAACGCGGCCTGTGCAAACGATGAGTATGTCTGCCTGTTTTGTAAAGGAAGCAAGGTCTTTTGTTCCTGTGTGGCAAATTGTAACAGTGCAGTTGTATTCGCGGCGGGTCAAAAGAACGGCTAGCGGTTTTCCTACTATATTACTGCGGCCAACTACAACGGCATGGGCACCGTCTGTCTTTACGCCCATCTTTTTAAGCATTACGCATATTCCGTGCGGGGTGCAGGGCAAAAATCCCTTTGAGCCTATGAGCATGTTTCCTACGCTTACCGGGTGGAAACCGTCTACGTCCTTTAGCGGGGAGATTGCATCCGTAACCTTCTGCTCGTTTATATGCTTGGGAAGGGGCAGCTGGACTAGGATTCCGTGTACGGAAGGGTCATTGTTAAGCTTTTCTATAAGTGCCAAAAGCTCTTCTTCACTGGTCGTCTCCGGGAGAACCATGCTGCGGTCAGCCATTCCGGCCTCTGCCAAAGCCTTGCGCTTTCCGGTAACATAGCTTACGCTTGCAGGGTTGTCGCCCACAAGGATAACTGCCAGACAGGGGGTAACTCCCTTTTCCTTTAGGGCTGCCACTTTTGCGGCCACATCCGCCTTTACTTCACTTGCTATTTTTTTTCCGTCAATAATCTCTGCGCTCATGTAACCTTGCACCTCATCATTTTTTTTATAAGTGTTGAATTTGAAAGGCAAATTCGCTATTATTATACATATTTTTTTGATAATTACTAGACTTGAGGATTTATGAAACGTATTTTACCCATACTTAGCCTGATGGCATCCATCGCATTCTTTTCTCCGCTTGCACTCCATGCACAGGATGTCTACGAAGATGACCAGAAACTCCAGGAAAAGCACGAAAAAGAAAGAATTGTACGCTACGACAGCACCGCTTACAACCACGAAGGCGACCAGTTCCTTAAGGTAGGCCTTGATTTTTCAATTCCAATGAGGCCACTTAACCCATTTGACGACGGACACATGAAAATTGGCGGTCTTGGAATGCTTGGCTACCACGTCTTTATTACGCCGGAAATTTCTGCCGGAGCAGACGTAATATTCGGCTTCAACACAACGATTGGAGACAATATCTTCAATTATATTCCTATCGTAATAACCGCAAGCTACCACCCTACCCTGGGAAAATTTGAATTCCCTCTTACGCTGGGCATTGGCTGCGCATGGGAAACTTACAACAACAACACCTACTGGCCGGGTCTCCTTATTAGGCCAGAAGCAGGCATTCACTACAGGATAGCGGACAGCTGGTCCTTGGGTCTGGATGCTTCCTACAATTTTATGCCCCAGTTCTGCAAATTCTGGGGAACCGGAGAAAAAAACATCTGGATGCAGTTCTTCAATGCCGGTATAACAGCACGCTACTTCTTCTAACTTAAGGGAAAAATGATGAAAAAAATATTACCAGCAATTCTTACAATAGCAACTCTCTGGGCAACAGCCCTCCTTACCTCTTGCCATGACCCTATCTACGAAATGATATCCAACGAAGTAGAGCTGGAGACAAACGGCATCCGCGGAGACATCCGTTCAATCGTGCCCTTCAACAACTACATCTACTGCTGCAACAACATGATATACAGAAAGTCAGCCCTTGCATCTTACGAAGGCGGCGGACAGAACAAGCAGTGGCGCGAAGTTTCCACCAGCTTTACAGACGGAACAATCACCTTCCTTGCTTCCGACTCAAGCCACATCTATGCCCTTGCAGTTGAATGGGAGGCAGACGAATCAGAGGGAGAAAACCTTCCCTACAGGGCTGCAATATATTGCTCCATCAACGGAACTTCATGGAGCAAGGTAAATGTTTCAAGCGTAAACCTTAACGACATAGACGAAGACGATGAGCTTGTTCTCTTTGACAACCAGATGCAGAGCTATTCATCAGGCGGAACTCTTTCCACGGACGGACGCATTGCCTACTTTGGCTTCTATGACGATTCAAGCGAAACAGGAAAAACATTCAGACTTTCGGGTACAAGCGCACCAGTAGAAATCGAAAACACAAAATACTGCAAGGCTGCGGGAGATAAATTCTCCACATTCTATGCCCTTGCAAAGAAAGGCTCCATGTACTACTGGGGCACAAGCGGTGATGACTATGACCACATCTACTGGGGACCAGACCCTAACACAGCTTCAAATTCCCGCGACCTTGACTGCGGTCAGATTTTTTCAATCAGCGTAACGGCAGACTACCTTCTTTTGGGAACTGCAACAGGAATCAAGCGTGTACCTATCGATTCTTCCGGCAACGTAACAGGCGGAACAGCGGACTTTAGGAGCGGAAACAACGCACTTTCCATTCTAACAGGCCGTGTATTCACAACCTACGTTCTGGACAGCACGCAGCCGGAAGGCTACACAGACGAATATGCCTACCAGACAATATACGGCTCCGTAAAAAATTCATCAATTTCATTTGACGAAGTTGGTCTCTACGCATACTACAGGGAGCGCAACACCTGGAACCGTGACGGTACGGATTCCAGCAGCTCCGACGGAAACTAAAAGAAAAACGCAAGCGGTGTAAATGGTGTAAATATGGATGAACTTTTCGGCGCACCCCAAATTCAGCATGAACCGCTTGCAGCCAGAATGAGGCCTCGCACCCTTGACGAATACATTGGCCAAGACCATATCGTAGGAAAAGGACGTTTGCTAAGAAGGGCCATTGCAGCCGACCAGCTTACGTCCGTAATTTTCTACGGGCCGCCTGGTTCTGGAAAGACAACCCTTGCCCGTGTAATAGCAAACCACACAAAATCAAACTTTATCACGCTCAATGCTGTCCTTACTGGAGTGGCAGACATAAGAAAAGCCATTGCAGAAGCAGAAGAGCAGCGAAAGCTCTACAGCAAAAAGACAATCCTCTTTGTAGACGAAGTTCACCGCTGGAACAAAAGCCAACAGGATGCACTTTTACCCTGGGTGGAAAACGGCACAATCATCCTAATAGGCGCAACAACAGAAAACCCCTTCTTTGAAGTAAACAAGGCACTTGTAAGCAGAAGCCGCGTCTTCCAGCTAAAACCGCTAACAAAGGCAGACCTTTTAAACGCCGCAAAACAAGCGCTTGAAGACACAGAAAGAGGCTACGGCCACTACAAGGTTCAGTTTGAAGAAGGAGCCCTAGAGCACTTGGTCGAAACCGCAAACGGAGACGCAAGAAGCCTTTTGAACGCACTGGAACTTGCGGTAGAAACAACCCCGCCTGAATGGGAGCCCAACGCAAATGTTCCAAAGCCGGCATGGGGAAGCACAATCTACATAAGCCGTGAATGTGCGGAGGAATCAATTCAAAAGAAGGTCGTGCTTTACGACAGGGACGGAGACTACCACTACGACATAATTTCTGCCTTCATAAAAAGCCTTAGGGGACGCGACCCGGATGCAGCCTGTTACTGGCTTGCCCGCATGGTAAAAGCTGGGGAAGACCCCGACTTTATCTTCCGCAGAATGCTAATCAGCGCATGCGAAGACACGGGACTTGCAGATCCATACGCAATAGCCGTAGTGCAAAGCTGTGCCGCTTCATTCGACAGGGTTGGAATGCCGGAAGGAAGATACTTCTTGGCACACGCCGCCCTCTATCTTTCCACCGCACCAAAATCAAATTCATCCATGGCATTTTTTGACGCACTTGCATCAGTGGAAAAAGAAGACGCAGACGTACCCAACCACCTTAGGGACGCAAGCCGTGATGCAGAAGGATTCGGCCACGGAGCAGGCTACCTTTACCCCCACGCATACCGCGACCACTGGGTTGCCCAGCAATACCTGCCGGACGCGCTAATGGGAAAGGTATTCTACACGCCGACAACCCAGGGCTACGAAAAGAAAATAAGAGAAGAAGTTCTTTCAAGGCGTGAGCTTCAGATAGCATCGCTTCTTACAGATTCACAGTCGAGTGACCCCAGTGCAGGACTTGCAGAAAATCCCGAAGAAAGCTGGTGGCAAAAAAGCGGGCACTTGCACGGCCTAAAAAAAACAGAAGAAAACCTTACCTTTTCCCCGCCGGACAAAAAAAGATCCTCGGCACTGGACAATGCGGAAAAAAGCTGGAGAAGAAGGCTTGAATCAAACAGGGCGCAAACTCTCACCCTTATACGCGACACAATGATTCAGGCAGCGGAACTAAGAAGGCACCACAGGACGCTTGTCTTTAACGCAGACGACGCACTCCTCCTCTTCCACATAATGAGGCTAACCCCCGAAGGACTTACCTGCGGAACATGCCGCACACAGGGCGGAATAGACATACTAAGCCAATACGCATCCACGCTGGGAGATTTGGACAAGCCAAACCTTTACCTTGCACAAAATGCAAAGGACTATGCCCTTGCCGCAAAAAGCTTTGGCGACACAATTTTTGACAGGCTATTTTTCCGCGACATTTTTTCCTCAGCAAAAGACATATATGAGTTTGCCCGGCAAATAAAAGACATGTTCTTTGGCAAAGAAAAATCAGGAAGGGACATTGCCTTTGGAGAAACAAGCTCCCCTGTAAACAAGGACGAAGAGCCTCTCCTTTCCAAAGAGGCAAGGATAATCATCTCGCAAAGAATCCCCTCCTGCGGCCAGCACATATCTTCGCTAATCCTTCGTACAATCAACGACGGCGAAAAAAGAAAAGTCTGCGCTGGTGAATACACGGATGAATTCATAGAAGCAATCAAACCCGTCCTAAAAGAAATGGAAGAGGCAGAAAAAAAATTCTTTGCAAACAGCTCAAACCCCCTCTTTGCATGGAACGCAGAAGACATAAAAAATTCCCTGCAAAAAGAAGGACTTCAAGTTACGCTAAGAGAGCAGACATTAGAAGAGGTGCGCACCATCTCGCAAAAAGAAATAGAGAGGTGGTTCGACACAGAAAATTCCGAATACGGCTCATTCCTTCTTGCAGAGCTTGGTCAGGAAAGCGTAAGGCAGGTTGCAAAGCTGCTTGAATCAATCTCAAAAAAGACGGCCTTTGCCTGGTACATAAGAAACGCATTCATCGTATGCGAACTGCCAGTGCAAACATAGCATAAAATTCCAGCGGAGAAAAGCAAATGAAAAAATCAGTGGCAACAATTTTCCTTTCCATATTATTTGCATGCAAAATATTTTCACAGGCGCTGAACTTTGCAGCGGAAGAAACCTACATAGCCTATTACCCCGCAAGTTCCTACGCCAACATAAGGGAATACAACATCCAGCACAAAAAGGAATGCGGCAACCTGCAAAAAGACGTTGAATCCCTAAAGGCAAAAATCAAAAGTGCAAAATACGCAGAAGAAAAATTCCAAATAAAAAATTTCTTCTCCGCAGAAGAATCGCTCTTTAAAGAAGGCAAAAGCGTAAACGGAAGCTACGACCTTCTAACATCCGAACAAGCAAGCCTGCAACTTGCAGAAGAACTATTCTCCAGCGTAATGGGAACAAGCGTAAAATTCTATGTCCAGGGCGAAAAGATTCAAATGACCTTTGACGGAACAAGGCTAAGCTTTGGAACCCACAACTGCGAAAAGGGCTACAGAAAAGGCAACACGGTAATCCTTGAATGGCCCAACCGAATCTCCAAGATGGAACTTTCATTCAGCAGAAAAAATCCTGCAACAGAAGCAATAGCCCAGCTTGTAAAAGAAAAAATCCAGAGCCCGGAAAAATCAGAAGAAGAAATTGACTACCTAAAAAACGCATACCCGGAACTTACCGGAATAGAAAAAAAGCTTCAGGACGACTGCGACATTGAAAGGCTAAAGCACCTTGCCTACTACGGAAATTTAATCGAAGAATACAAAGAAAAAACAGGCCACTACCCCCTTCAAACTGGCTCTGAAAAAGAAACCTACACCCTTATCTTTAACGGAATCCAAAAAGAATTTTCGGAAGACACAAACCCCAATCCCCACGACTTGGTAAGCGCAAAAGACTTCTTTGCAGAAATAGAAAAAGGCCTTGTCCGCAAGGTGGACCAGCTCTACGACCCCCAGTACGTACCAACCACCCGCCCGGTCTTTTACATATACATGGTCAGGAAAGACAGCTATTATTTTGCCGTGCATCTTTCAAAATACTACCCCTTCTCTACCCGCATCGCCGCCAACTACTACAAGGTGCAAGTCTCTAACAAAAGCTACCCCGCCTCAAAAATCTACACAATCAGCCAGCTGGAAGAAGACCCAAATTTTAAGCAGGCCGTTTCCAAACCTTTTGCAAACGAAAAATATTTTTTGGAACGCAGAAAAAAGCACCTTAGGGAATATTAATTTTTTTGGATTGTGATTTTCTGGACGGTAACCTTTGTTTGCTCTACCATTTTATTTCCACTCTTATACGACCGCCCATGCCTTTCGTCACCGCCCTTCCGGGGTTCCGGGAGCCCCCTCCATTGCTGCTGGCTCCGGCCCTTCGACTAAGCTCAGGGACCTGCGCCATCAGCAACGCTAACGCGCCCCTCCACGGCGGCGTAGGTTTATTGCCCTAAAAAAATCCCTCCATGGATTTTTTTAGGGATCGGAGATTTTCTGTGAAAATCTCCGGGTTGCTAAGCCGCCCATCCATGGGCTCTATATTTTTTATCAAGTACAAAAAAAATGTGTCATTGCCGTACTCGACACGGCAATCTATAAGTGCCGTATAGCGACACGTTTTGTGCAAAAAAATAGTAATTACGCTTACCTTCTACTCACCTTGCAAATTTACAGAATTCATTGTAAAATATATTCAACTTTTTTATTCAGGAGATTACAATGAATTTTATCTTTTTAGGACCTCCAGGAGCCGGAAAGGGAACTTTGGCAGCTCAGGTTGCAAAGGAATACGGCATACCCCACATTTCCACAGGGGATATCTTCCGCGCTGCAATTAAGAACCAGACTGAACTTGGCAAGAAGGTCAAGTCAATCATAGACGCAGGTGGACTTGTTAGCGACGACATCACATGCGCACTCGTAGAGGACAGGCTAAAGGAAGACGACTGCAAGAAGGGCTTTATTCTTGACGGCTTCCCCCGCACAATCCCCCAGGCAGAAATGTTTGAAAAGCTTAAGGGAGACGTTCAGGTTGTAAACTTTGAAGTTAACAATGACCTTATCATTGCCCGCCTTTCAAACCGCCGCGTATGCAAGGCATGCGGTCACAACTACAACGTAAAATTCCATCCGCCAAAGGTAGAAGGAAAATGCGATGAATGCGGTGGAGAGCTTTACACCCGCGACGACGACAAGCTTGAATCCATCACAAACCGCCTTGAAGTTTACCGCAAGCAGACAGAGCCCCTCATTGACTTCTACCGCAAGCTGAACAAGCTTACAGACATAGACAGTGCCCGCGACAGCGAGCTTGTACTCGTAGACTTCAAAAAGATTTTCCCCGCAAAATAAGCACAAAGGAAAACCTTATCCACTAAACAAAAAGCTCCTTCCATCCCGGAGGGAGTTTTTTTGTTATGCGACAACATTAATTCGTTACCATATCCCTTATACCCAATAGGTGTAGAAGGCAAATGCCTATTTTCAATAATTGTAATACAAAGAAATGTTAAGAAAGCACTGGAATGGAGGCACACAACGGTAGCAGTGCGTGGCGTTGTACGGATAAAAAAGAATTTGCGCGGCGCGAACAAAAAAATTGTTTACAACTAAAATATTTCTTAAAAAATAGAACTGGGTTCTTAGGGCGTTAGCCCTAAGCCGTGCCCAGGGAAAGGGGGTGGCTTGGAGGGGGAAAAACGGCGGGCTTCGGACTCCGAGCTGGTTTTCCCCCTCCAAGATTCGGGGTCCAAGGGAACTCCCTTGAAGGAACACCCTTGATAATATTTTCATTTGATTTTTTTTATTTTTTGTGCTATACTAATTAAACTATGGCAAAACCAAAGACAGATTTTTCCCTTAATCAAAAGGTAGTATACCCCAGTCAGGGTGTAGGACAGATTACAAATATCTATAAAAGCGAATTTAACGGCGAAAGCGTTTACTTTTACGAAATTTACATCGAAGTTTCCGACATGTATGCAAAAGTTCCGGTGGCAAATGCTGCAAAGCTGGGAATCCGCGCCATTGTTTCCGCAGAAGAGGCATTAAAGGCACTCAATTCCATTACAGACGAATTTGAAGCCCCCACTTCCGACTGGAAGCTGCGCTACCAGATGAATATGGATCTTTTAAAGAAGGGAACCATTCAGGACATTGCAGTTATCGTGCGCAGCCTCTACAAGAGGTCCAAGGTAAAGGAGCTTCCAATCCTTGAGCGCAAGCTTTACGACAGCGCAAAGAAAATGCTTGAAGACGAGATTGCTTATGCCCTTGGCAAGTCGGCCAAAGAAGTAGAAGACATGCTTCACGCAAAACTTGAGCCGATTGGCGCAAAGTCAGAAAAGAAAAATGCATTCGATGACGAAGACGAAGATGAGGACGAGTTTGACGACGAGACAACATCTTCCAAAGATTCTGATGAAGACGATGATGATGAAGATGACGACATTGACGATGAAGACGACGATGACGATTCTTCTGATGATGATTTAGACTAGGGAATGAACGGAAAACTTTTTCTTGTTTTGCTTGCAGCAGGCTCTTCATCCCGCATGGGGACCGGCAAAAAAAAAGAATACATGGAATTGGGTAGCGGAACGGTTTTGTCCACTGCCCTAAAAAATTTCCTGCGCACCTTTGCCTTTGAGACAACCCTGGTCGTTACTCCCCAGGGGCAGGCAGAGAGTGCTCTTTCTGCTATAGAATGCGACAAAGAGGCAAGCCCCCTTTTGGAAAAGACACACCTGGAATTTGTTGCGGGTGGGTCTACAAGGCAGGCTTCCGTCTTTAACGCACTAACCTTTCTGCATAAAAAAAATCTTTTGCTAAAAGACAAAGAAAAATCCCTTGTGCTGATTCACGATGCGGCAAGACCTTTTGTTAGCCAAGAGGTTATAAGAAAAACTGTAGAAACGGCCACAAAATATGGGGCTGCGGTTCCCGCCATTCCCCCGGTAGACACACAAAAAGAAATGGATGCTGACGGAACAATAAGAAAGCATTTGGTAAGGAGCGAGCTTTGTGCCGTTCAGACACCACAGGCATTTTTGCTTGAGCCGCTTTTTTTGTGCCACCAGGATGCAGCCGGCATGGAAAAGGAATATACCGACGACAGTGAAATTTGGGATGCCTTTCCAAGTTATACAGGCGGTAAAAAGATACGCGTTTGCAAGGGAGATGCCGCCAACAAAAAAATCACTTTCTTACAGGACATAGAAAATAAGCCACAGGAAAACAAATATATGATTCGCATTGGTTTTGGAACAGACCTGCACCGCTTGGTAAAGGGACGTAACTTCTTTCTTGGCGGAGTGCAGATACCCTGCGAACTTGGGGAAGAGGCCCATTCCGACGGGGACGTGCTTTTGCATGCCATAACGGACGCTCTTTTGGGGGCAGCCGCAATGGGAGACATTGGCTCTTACTTTCCGCCGGAAGATGCAAAGTGGAAGGATGCAGACTCAAAGATGCTTCTTGCAACCGTCTGGAAAGACATACAGGACAAGGGCTGGTCTCTTAACAACCTTGACTGCGTTGTGGAGACGGAAAAACCCAAGTTTTTGCCCTGGCGTGAAAAGGTCATTGAATCGATTGCGGCCATTCTTGGAGTGGAAAGTTCACGCGTTTTTGTAAAGGCCAAGACCAACGAAAAGCTTGACTCTGTTGGCCAGTGCCAAGCAATAAAAGCATACTGCACTTGCCTTTTGTACAAAGAATAAAATTTTTTTAAGCAGATTACCGGGTCCAGCCCGGTAATGACACAGCACGCTTTGCTACACGGGTGGTCTAACGCTCACCAACTGCCCGGTGCGCTTTGCCACAAGTTAGCAAAAGAAACTCTCTGGTAAAGCCAATAAACCCTACCCCCGGTTGGAAGGGCGCGAAGCGTTCTCGGCGGGAGGAGGGGCTTTTGTTTGCTATGAAAACCGCGCTCGACCATTTGCCATACAGCTTTTGCTAATTCCCGCCGAGAATGGAGGCGAAAGCCGGAACCCTGCAAAGCGGGTTAGCACAAAGAGTATGGTCCGGAAAAAGAAAAGAAGCATTAAAGACTTGCCGCTATTCTTCGTCCGGATCCTGGGTTTCGAGGATAAGGTCTACCAAGTCTTCGTTTATCTTTACCTTTTCTGCAATCTCGCGGTTGCTCCAGCCATACCTGCGCTTAAGGTCTTTTACGGTGTTGCGGATCTGAGGTGTAAGTCCGTTGCCGCTTTCCTTCTTTACGCCGGAAGAAGTCTTCTTCTTTACGTCTGCCTTTGCAATGGTCTGCAAAATGCCAATCTTCTTTTCCGCATCCTCGTTAAGCTTCATAAGACGCTTTTCTGTCTTTGCAATGCCTTCCTTGGATTTTGTTAGGTTCTGGATGCGGTCTTCGGTTTCTTCAATCAAAGACTGAAGGTTGGTCATCTTGTCTACAGCTTCGTTCAGCCTTCCGTTGTCGTTGAGGATTGCATTCAGCTGATCCTGCAAGCCGCCAATCTGATCAGGCAAATCCTGAAGCTGGTCACCACATTCGGCAAGACGGTTTTCCAAATTCTCTATGTCTCTTGCGGTGGCATCTACGTTCATTCCAACCTGGTCGATTGAGTCTGCCTGTGTTTCCAGACGGTCATACTGCTGCTGGATTGTTTCCAGAGAATCCTGGAAGTTGCGCACAGTAACCTGCATGTTAACAAGGTTGTCGCTCGTAGTCTTTAGGTCTGCAATCTTTGCGTCCATGTTTGCACTTGTGGCCATAAGCTGTGAGAACTTCTGGTCAAGGGAATCGAGTGTGGCTCTTTGGGCGTTGTAGTTTGCAATCTGCCTGTCAAAGTCTGCGCTCATCGCCTGAACCTTGTCTATCTGAGCCATAAGGTCTGCAACCTTGTTCTGGTAGGCGGTAAGAGAAGTAATCTCTGACTTTAGCGTTGTGATTGAACGCACAAGCTCGCTCTTGAGGGTGTCTGCCTGTTCAAAGAGTCCTGTCTGTTTTGTAAAGTTTGCAATACCCTTGTTGATTTCGTCAATGCGGGTCTGGAGGTTGTCCGTGTCTGCATTCATGCGGTCAAGCATCTTCTGGTATGCAAGCTTGTCATTTTCCGTGCTTTCCTTAACGTCGCGCTTGAGGGTGGAAATCTGGCGGTCGGCCTGGTTTGTTGCCTCTACAAGCATGTTCTCCGTCTTTGTTACCATGTCGTCAAACTGCTTCTGCAGGCTTGCCATGATTACGTTGGACCTGTCCTGGTAGTCGCGCAAGGCATCGTCTGCCTTTTCGTTAAGAAGGTCAATGTCGTGCTGAACCTTTTTGCGAGACTCTTCGGTCTTGCCTTCTATGTCCACAATGCTCTGCTTGTGGTTGGCAAGGAAGTCGTTAAAGTTCTGCTCGTATTCGCTACTTGCATTACGGAACTGCTGTTCAATGCCGATTCTCCAGTCTTCAAACTGCTGCTCAAATTCTTCGATTGCGGCGTTTCCGCTTTCCTGGCGTTCCTCTATTCTGTTCTTAAAGTCGGAAATCTGTCCTTCAATGGCGCGGGCATTTTCCTTAAGCTGTTCTTCCAGCTTCCTGTTAAAGAGGCTTACCGACTTGGCGTTAAGAGCAATCTGCTCCTGAACCTTGTGGTTATACTCCTCGCTCTGCTGCTTGAGGATTTCGTTAGCCTTGCTTGTTGTGTCATTAAGAGAGTCGCGGTACCTTTCTATAAAGTCGTGCAGGTTCTGGTTTACAGTGTTGATCTGGTTCTGGATTGTGTCCTGGCCAGCCTGCAAACTTTCCTGAAGCTTTGATTCGGTCTTGGTTGTCTCTGACTGAATCTCCATGATGCGGTGCTTAAGGTCGTCGGCATACTTTATTTCTAGGTCGTGGCGGCGTGTCTCGTATTCAGCGGTAAAGCTTGAAAGCTTTGAATCAAAGGCTGCCTTCCATGAATTGAGCTGTTCACCCAAGCTTTCCTCGCGCTTTTTGAGTCCGTTGGTAAACTGGTCTTCAAAGAGCTTGAGTTTGTTGCTTGCCGTGTCAAAGGATTCAGTGCGGATTTTTTCTATCTGCTGCTGGAGGTTTGCAACGTCAAGGCTAATCTTGTCTTCGTTGGACTTGATTGTTGTCTCAAAGTCTATGTGGTTCTTGCTTACGCTCTTTGTGAATTTTTCAAAGTCTGCAAGAACGCGCTGCTGGGATGCATCCATAATCTTTCGCAGGGCTGTCTCCAACTTGTCCACATCTGTTCCAGCGGATGAAACCTGCTTAAGGCGGTATTCCATTTCCTTCTTGTACTTGTCAAGCTGCTTGTCCAAGCCGGAAAGGAAGCGGGTCTGCTTTTCGTCATATTCCTGAGCGATTGCCTTCATTGAATTTGTAAGGCTTTCGTCAAACTTTACGATCTGGGCCCTCATCTCTGTGTCAAACTGGTCAAGGCGTTTTGCACCGGAGCTTGTTGCATCGTTTATGCGCTCAACAGTTCCCTTTGATTCTTCAAGAGCCTGCTCGTACTGCTTCTTAACCTGTTCAAGGGCAGCTTCCATTTCTGCCTTGATTGTAATGGCCTTCTGCTGGACTTCTCCAAGAACACCATTGATGTTGCCCTGCATGGCGTCGATGTGAGCTTGCAAGTCCGTCTTGTACTTGTTAAGGTGGGCAACGCTAAGTGCCTTGAATTTTTCGTAAGAGGCCTTTTCCTTTTCTGCAGCCTTGCTGATGGTGTCTTCAAAGAGTGTATCATAGCGCTTCTGCAAAGCCTCTGCCTGTCCGTCCACCCTGGACTGGATTTCGTCAAGGCGGTCGGTGTTGCCGTGGGTCTCGGAAGCAAGCTCATCAGAAGTGCGCCTTGCTTCAACAAGAACATCGTTGATTGTGCGCAAAAGATTCTGTACGCGGGTATTTGTTTCCGCTTCAATCTTCTGTGACTTCTGGTTTACGTTCTCTTCAAGGAATTCCACCTTTGCAACGAGGTCTTTTGTTATTTCGTTTACCTTAGTGTTTATTCTTTCAGAAACTGCAACGTTGGTTGAATCCACCGCAGTCTGAAGGTCTTCCGTCTTCTGTGCAAGCTGGGAAGCAAGGTTTTCGGTCTTTTCGTTAAGGTCGTTTTCGAGGCGGTCAGTTCTGTTGGTAAGTTCTTCCGCAAGGGTTGCAGTACGTGCACGAACATCTTCTTCTAGGCGGGATGCCCTGTCGTTCACGTTCTGTTCCAAACTGCTTACGCGCTCTTCAACGTTCTGCTCCAAAGTAAGGGAGCGGTTGTTAACGTTGGCTTCAAGTTCATCGCTGCGGTTGTTGACCTTTTCTTCAAGGTCGGTAACGCGGGCCCTAACCTGCTCTTCTGCAGAAGTGATGCGGTCGTCCACGGCAGACATGAGGGATGAAGTCTTTTCTTCCACGGTCTTGTCGAGGGAAGAAAGGGTCTGTTCAAAGGCCTGCTGGATTGCATCAGCCTTTCCGTTAACGCTTTCCTCCAGGTTGGAGGTGCGTCTTGCAACGGAGCTGTCAAGAGATGCAACAGTTTCGTTTACGGCCTTGTCTAGCGCAAGTGTCCTGTCTTTTACCAGCTTGCTAAGGTCGGCAATCTTTTCGTTCATGCCTTTTTCAAGGTCGCCAACATTCACCTTGATTGCCTTTATGATGCCGGCTGTCTTGTCGTTGTACATCTTTGCAAGGCCAGCAATGCGGGAAGTGTAGGTCTTTTCGATGGCGGCAGTGCGTTCCTTTAAGCCATTGTCCAAGTTGTCCGTTGTTCCTGTAACGAGGGTGCGGAGGCTTTCGGTCTTGGTCTGAATCTCTTCCTGCAGCTGTGAAGTCTTTCCGGTAAGGTCTTCAACAAGCGCCTGTGAGCGGGTAAGGTAATCATTTTCCAGTGCGGCAAGGCGTTCCTGTACGGAAGATTCAAGGGCAGAAGTCTTTTCTTCCACAGAGCCCGTAATGTTTTCCGTAAGGGATTCTACAGCTTCCTTGATTGAAGAAGTGCGGCTGTTCACCTCTTCTTCCAAATCCGACGTTGTCTTTGCAACATCCGCTTCGAGTGCCTCTGTCTTGTCGTGAAGTTCATTGGTAATGAATTCGATGCGGTTGTTTATCTCGTTTTCCAGAGAAGAAGACTTGCTCAAAACTTCATCCCTGATGTGGGCAGATGTTTCGTTGACGGTCTTTTCAAGCGGCATAAGGCGGGCTTCTATGTTGCGCTCCAAATCCTCAGTGCGCGTATTGAAGTTGCCCTCCAAAGTGGAAGCGCGTGTCTGCATTTCAGAAGAAAGCGTGTCGATGCGTTCTGTGACGGAATCTTCCAAGGCTGAGGTCCGCTCGCTAACGGTCTGCTCAACATCCTGGGTGCGGGAGGCAAGTTCTGCGACAGTATCTTTAAGGGCACCGGCAGTCTTTTGCGTCGTTTCGCTGACATATTCCTGAATTTGCTGAATGCGCTTATTGAAGGAATCTTCAAGGTTGCTTACAGTCTGTGCAGCGCGGTTTGCAATTGAATCTGTTGAACCGTCCACGCGGTCTGAAATTTCCTTGATTCTGCTTTCAAGTCCGCTTTCAAGTTCGGATGTGCGTCCGTCAATAACAGATGAAAGTTCGTCCGTCTTTTCCCTAAGGTCCGTTGCAATTGCGCTTGTTTTTTCTTCAATAGAAGTAGAAAGTCCGTCTGTCCTCTGCTCAAGGTCGCTTGCAATTTCGCTGGTTCTTTCTTCAATAGAAGATGAAAGCTCGTCTGTTCTCTGCTTAAGGTCGGAGGCAAGTTCGCCAGTTCTCTCTTCAATCTGGGCAGAAAGGCTATCTGTGCGGGACTTAAGGTCTTCTGCAATAGCACCGGTTGTCGTTTCCAAATCCTGTGAAAGTGTCTGTGCCTTGTGGTTGAGTGCAGCGGCAATGTTTCCAGTAATCTCCTGAATTCTCTGGGCAAGGCCAGTTGTCTTTGACTCAAGGCTTTCGGAAAGGTTCTGGGTGGAACCGTTGATGCTGTTGGAAAGTTCTTCCGTACGCTTTTCAAGGCGGTCAGAAAGGTCTTCGGTCTTACTGTCAATGCTTTCCTGAAGGGCTCCTGTCTTTTCTTCAAGGCGGTCAGAAAGACCCTCTGTCTTACTGTCAATGCTTTCCTGAAGGGCATCCGTCTTTTCTTCAAGGCGGCTGGAAAGGTCTTCTGTTGTAGAGTCTATGCGCTCCTGAAGCTCTGCTGTGCGGTCTTCCACGCTCTGGGCAAGGGCATTGGTCTTTTCTTCAAGGCTGAGCGATGCAGAGTTTGTCTTTGCGGTAAGGCTCTTTATTATGTCTGTAAGCTTCTGCTTTACGGCATCTGTAAGCTGGGTCGTAGTCTCGTCAACGTGGCGAGTAAGCACCGACGTGCGCTCTTCCAGAGTCTGGGATGCAGCTGCCGTCTTGTTGTTAACGTCCTGCTCAAGGTCTGTAATGCGCTGGGAAACACGCTTTTCGATTGCAGAGGTCTTGTCGTTAACTGCAAGCGTAAGGTTTTCCGTAATCTGGTTGAGGTTCTGCTCAAGGACGGAAGTCTTACCAGTAACGTCCTGTTCAAGAGCGGAAGTCTTTTCCTTAAGCTGGCGGGCAAGGTCTGCGGTGCGGGCATTAAGCTCGTCTGCCAAGTTGTCCGTCTTTTCCGCAAGGGTCTGGGTAAGTTCTGCCGTGCGGTCATCTACGCTCTGGGCAAGGGAATCCACCTTGGAGGCAAAATTCTGCTCAAGCTCGGCGGTGCGGTTATTGTACTTGTCCTGAATGATTGAAGTGCGGTCCTTCATTGCCTTGTCAAGACCGGAAATGCTTGATTCAATCAATTCATTAAATTCGGAAGCCCTCGTTTCAAGTGCATCCTGCAAGCTCCTGGTGCGGTCTTCTATGTCCGTGGTGTAGTTGCTCGTTAGGCTTGTGTACTGTTCGATAGCAGAATCGGTCTTTTCCATAACGTCGTGCGTCATGTTCTCCAGGTTTTCCATAACCTGTCTTTCCAAATCGCCTGAGCGGTCCTTTATCTGCTGTTCAAGAATGCCTGTCCTTTCTTCAAGGGCCTGCCTTAGCTCAGAAGTGCGCTCTTCTATGTTCTTTGTGTAGCTTCCGGTTGTTGCGGCATACTGTTCAATAGCTGCGTCTGCTGCCTGCCTTACCTGGTCTGACATTTCTGCAATCTTGTTGGTAATGTCTGATTCAAGTGAGTCGGAAGTATTCTGAATGCGGTCAGAAAGATTGGCCGTCTTTTCTTCAAGTGCGGCATAGAGCTCGGCCGTGTGGTCGTCTATGTCCTTTGTATAGGAAGAAGTTGTGCTTCTGTACTTGGCAATTGCATCCTCAGTCTGAAGCTGAACACTGGTGGTCATGTCTTCAAGCTTCTGCTTTAAGAGTGCGTCCAAAGCTTCCGTCTTCTTCTTTATGTCGTTGCTGATTGCAATGGTGCGGCTGTTAAGGTCTCCCGAATGCTGCTTAATCTGCGCGTCAAGAACATTGGTTCTGTCCGTAAATTCCGCTTCCATGGAATTGAGCTTTTCCGTAAGCGTCTGTGCAAGGTCTCCTGTACGCTTCTTTACGTCTGAATCGATAGCAGAAGTCTTTTCGGAGAAAGTAGTGTTGAGGGTTGTAATCCTCTGCTTGAATGCGGCTTCCACCGTGCCAGTCCTTGTGTCCACGTAGCTTTCCAAATCGGAAGTTTTCTTTGTAATGGAATCTTCCAGGGCCTGCGTCCTTGCTGCAACAGAATCCTCAAGTTCGTGGGTGCGGGTGTCGTAGGCTTCCTCAATGTCCTTTGTGCGTGTTTCAAGAATTGACTGAATGTTGTCCGTGCGGCGGGTAACCTCGTCTTCTATAGACTGAATCCTTGAAGATGCCGTCTCTGCAACTTCCTCTGCCCTAGAAGTAATTCCATTGTGAACTTCGGAAACGCGGGCATTAAGTTCATCTGCGAGGTCGCCAGTGCGGTCCTTAATCTGGTCTTCAAGAGCCTTTGTCTTTGTTTCAAGAGAAATTGTAATGTTTCCTGTACGCTCGTTCAGCTCGTCTTCCAAAGCCTTGGTCTTTGTGTGAACCTCTTCCTCCAAGTTGCCGGTTCTAGTCTGAACGTCCTGTGTAAGCTCGGAAAGTGCCTTGTTAACAAGATCCTCCACGTTGCCAGTTCTAGAACCAAGAGTAGTGGAAATATTCTGAATCGTGTCGTTCACAAGGGCTGTAAGGGTTGAAGTGCGCTCTTCAAGGTCGCCCTCCAAACCGGTGTACTTTTCGTTAAGGGAATCAGCAAGGGTGGTGCTTCTTGAATCAACATCATCCTGCAGGGCAGAAATCCTTTCGTTAAGAGAATTTGCAATGGAAGAAGTGCGTGTCTCCACATCTTCCTGCAGGGCGCTAATCTTAGAGTTTACAGAATTTTCAATGCCAGAAGTCTTTGCGGCAACCTCATCCTTAAGGGCAGAAATGCGGCTGGTAACAGATTCCTCTATGCCTGTAGTCTGGGCGTTGACCTTTTCTTCCAAACCGGAAATGCGGCCGGAAACAGTTTCTTCAATAGCCTTTGTCTTTGAAAGCACATCGGAAATAAGCTTCTGGGTAGACTCAGTGGAGTTGTCCTGAACGGAGCGGATTTTTTCCTGCACTGAATCAGAAAGCTCGGACATGCTTGTGTCAACAAATTCCTGAAGCGATGCGCTCTGGGTGTTTACGTTTTCCGTAAGAACACCAACCTTCTGCAAAACCGTGTCTTCCAGCTGGCTGGTGCGTTCTTCCAAGTTGGAAGTTGCCTCGTCTATCCTCTGGTTTGCGGAATTCTCAAACTGGCTTGTACGGTTCTCTATGGCGGAGCTAAGGCTTTCTATGCTGGAGTTAAGGCTTTCCTCCAGGTTCTGTGTCTTAAGCTCTATGCTAACGTTAAAGTCTTCTATTGTCTTGTCAACGTTTTCTTCAAGAGCGTGTGCCCTTTCCTCAAGCTTGGAAACAGCTTCCTCCGTCTTCTGAGAAAAACGGTCCTCCAGGTTGCCAATCTGCTCGTCCACAGAAGCCTGCAATCCCTCCGCCGTCTTTGTAACAGAATCCTCAAGGGACTGGGTGCGGTCAGCAAATTCGGATGAAATGGCAGATGTTCTGTCTTCCAGTGCAGAACCAAGTTCCTCTTCCTTCTGCTTAAGGAGTGCAAAGAAGCGTTCCTCGGTGTCCTTTATAGAAGCCGCCATTGAATCGCTTGACCCGTTAAGGCTTTCCTCCAAATCTTCCTGCCGCTCTGTAAACATCTGGGCAAGGCTGTTAACCTTTTCGTTGAATGAATTTACGATGTCCGCATTCTTCTGCGTGTACTGGTTTTCAAATTCACGGGTGCGCTGGGTAAAGAAGGATGCAAGGGTCTGGAGCTTTTCGTTAAAGGAATTGTCCATTGCACGTGCCCTTTCTGCAAAGGAGTTGCTGATTCCTGCGGTGTTCTCGTTAAAGGAGTCTTCCAAAGCCTTCGTACGGTCTGAATAGGTAAAGTTAAGGTTGGCGGTCTTTTCCTGAATGATTGTCTCCAGCTTGTTAAGCTTGTTCCTAAATTCAGTGGAAATTTCCTGTGCCCTCTCCACAATCTGGGAAGCGATTTCCTCCGTCTTCTGCTGGAAATCCTTTTCAAAAGCGGCCTTCTGTGCGTCAAGAGATGCGCCAAAGTTTGAAGTCTGCTCGTTTATACCCTGCTGAAGGGCCTGAATGCGGCTGTCCACAAGAGCCTGCAACTGCTCCGTCTGCTGCTGAATCTCGTTCATGCAGTTTTCTGTGCGCTCGTCTGCCCTGGCCTGCAGCTCCTTGAATGCCTCGTCTTCCAAAGTGCCTGCACGTTCTGCGGCATTGTCGTAGGTATCCTTTATGTCCGCAGCAATTTTGTTCATTATAACGTGGCTTTCTTCTATTGCATGCTTTGTTGCGTCTTCGATTGAGCGTGCCCTGCTTTCGTACTCTTCCAAAAGGTGGGAACCTATAAGCTTAAGGTTTTCGGAATTGGCGCTGGAAAAATGCTCCACAAGAGCTGGAATCTGGCGGTCAAGGGAATCAACCTTCTTCTTTTGGGAATCAAGCCTCTGGTTCAGTTGGGTAATAATGCCAGCCTCTTCCTTTACGCGCTTAAGGTTTTCCTCTACGGCAGCACCCATTTCCATAAGCTCGCCAAAGCTCTTCTTGTAGTCTTCAAGGCCGTTGTTCATGTCGTTAACCTGGTTTATCTGCTTGGCAAGGTCGGCCGTAACCTGCTCAAACTCTTCCTTCTGCTGGTCAAGACGCTTTACTGCCGCCTTAGCCTGAATGTCCTTTGTTTCAAGCCCGCTTTCCAGTTCACGGATAGTGTCGCGCTGCTTCTTAAAGTATTCGTCAAATTCGCCCTGACGCTTTTCCGCATACTTTCTTACGCGCTCCAAAGAATTTTCGCTTTTATTGATTTGTCCTAAAATTACGCTAATAACAACAGACAATGCCGCCGATATAATGATTGCAAGAATAATATTCACTTTTTCCCACCCGAGTTTTTATTAATTGCAACTCCCAAACGCCCTTTGTGCGCAGTTTGGATAAATTCTATTATAACATTACATAATTATAATATGCAATACACCAAAAGTCCAGTATAGCAATCATTTTTTAGGCATAAGGAGGGGGAAGTCTCCCCCTCGCTACAGCCACGAGTCGCTCCGCAAATGCCGTAAGTGGCAGGCAGGCAAAGCAAAAACGTCTGTCTCCACGTATGCTGGCCTATCGAATAGCCTACACCCCATTGCTCACATCGCCCCTTCGACTTCGCTCAGGGAGCGGCCGTCACCTTGAACGAAGAACCGTCACCCTGAGCTTGACTCAGGGTCTGTTCCGCAACAGAATACCTGTTTTCAAAACAAGCCACTTCCGTCATTTGTTTCGCTTTGTCGTGTCTTCCGCTACCCCCTCTGCGGGGGACACCCCCCGCAACGCCCCCGAAAATCAAGAAACATCTGTTAGCATAAGCAACCGCGAGTTTCCGAAGGAAACTCGGTAGTGAGCGTAGCGAACGGACAACGCCCCAATAAGGATTAGTGCTAGCAAAAAAATGCGCGAGTTACGAAGTAACTCGGTGAGCAAGCGGAGCTTGCGACCAACGCCCCCGAAAACCAAGGAACACTTGTTGGCATAAAAAACGCCTGCCGGAATACATTTGGGCAAAAGCCCCACCCTATCTGTCCAGCAGGATTTTTCTTAGCTGCTTGTAGCTCTTGAAGGAAACATCAGCTTCTTTTAAGGGTATATTAAACAAAGCCCTAAAGCCCTTCATCAGGTAGGCACTCTTTAGACCGGCATTGTTGGCTCCCCTAACGTCGTACTTTATGCTGTTTCCCACGTAAAGAATTTCGCTCTCCTTAACCCCCAGCTTTCTTGCAAGAATTCCAAAGGGGTATTTGGAAGGCTTTAAAGCCCCAGATTCCTCAGAACCTATGCACACGTCGCAAAGCGAGCGTATTCCCCACACCCTGCCCTTTTGCTCAGGGGGAAAGTCCGAAAGCAGGGCAACCTTAAAGCCTGCATTCTTTATGGCAAAAATAGTGCCGTAAACATCGGGGTAAGTCTTGATTTTTGTAAAATAGGGCTTAAGGCCTTCGTAGCAGATGTCCGTAATCTTTGTCTTTGCCTCTTCCGCAGTACAGTGAAGCTTTTCCGCAAGCAGCCGGGCCTGGTACTCAAAAAAATCCGCCAGGGGCGCGGTACGGTGCATCTGCTTGCGCACGGCGTTAAAGCGCAGGAAAAAGCGGAAATTCTTAAAAAAGTAGGCCGGAAGCCTTATAAAAAGCCGCCAGTCTGCATAAAGAGTCCCGTCTATGTCAAAGGCAACGGCCTTAATTCCTTCTATCATATATTCCATTATATTCCTTTTTCGCATAAGGTGCAATTATTACATGCAATTTTTAGGGTTCCTACTTGCCTAAGAAGAATAGCCTATTGATTTTTTATTGTTTCTACCATATACTCAATTTTGCAGTTTATGGAAAGTATAGAAAAGCAGCTAGAAAAGCAGCTAGAGCAACGTCCTCGCACGCTTAAGATTGTAGGAACAATAGGCTTTCTGCTCCTTGCCGTAGTAACAACAGTTTTTTTCGTGCACGAGTACTTGGAAGGACATTTTAAAGACGTAAACTCATTAAGCGAATACATAGAAGCTTACGGAATTTTGGGTCCGGTAATGCTTGCTTTCTTCCAGTGCGTAAAGGTTCTTTTTGCTATAGTGCCTGGAGCGATTGGATGTATAGCTGGTGCCGGAATGTTCGGTTGGCTGGGTGGCTTTCTCTGCAGCTACATAGGAATATGTTCCGGCAGCATGATAGCCTTTCTTCTTTCCAAAAAATACGGAATGTCACTGATGAAGCTTGTTTTTTCGGACAAGCGTTACAATAAATGCGTACGCTGGCTGCAAAAGAAGCATCATCACTATCCGGTTGTACTTTGGTTTGCAATTTGCTTTCCATTCTCCCCGGACGACTTCTTGTGCTACTTTTCAGGAATGACATCTCTGTCATTCAGAAGGTTTGCACTTATTATCCTAACTGCTAAGCCATGGACAATTCTTGGCTACAGCCTGATTTTTGGTCACATTTTTTGAGGTTTTTATGCTTGGAGTATACAATTATACGGTTTGGATGACTTACTCAGGAATGCTGCTTTCCTATGCGGGAATAACATTCACATTGAACGAGAATTACCGTGCGGCGCTTCTCTGCCTTATGATTGCAGGTGTTCTGGACATGCTGGACGGCAAGGTTGCAAGCACAAAGAAAGACCGCAGCGAAGATCAAAAAGATTTTGGAATACAGATAGATTCCATGTGCGACATAATAAGCTACGGTGTACTCCCGGCTCTTTTTGTCTACAAAATCAACGGCTTCCACAGATTTTCAGGCATTATCGGCGGGCTTTACCTTCTTTGCGCACTAATCCGCCTTTGCTGGTTCAACGTGGACGAGGCCCAGAGGCAGGAGCAGACCTCCGAAGAGCGCAATGAATACAGGGGTCTTCCGGTAACAAGCGCAGCAATTATCCTGCCTTTCGTCTTTATAGTATGCCGCTTCCTCTGCAACCGCATTGGCTCACCAGACCTCTTTGACAGCAGGGTGGAAATCTGGAGCAGCGCAACGCTTTCCGTAATGGGAATCTTCTTTATAACACCATTCAGAATGAGAAAGCCCCACTGGACTGGAAAAGCAATTCTTTCCCTTATAGGGCTTGCAGAGCTTATAATCCTCTTTATTGAAAAATAATGGGCGCAGTTTCTTTTCTCTACGGAACACATATTGGCAGGGCCTTACAGTCAGCCTTTCTTGCCTTGCGCATACCAGCATTGCTGGGCATTTATTTGCGCTCACCCCTTTCCGCCTGGTACATAAAGCCCTTTGTTAAGAAAAATAACATAGACCTTTCAGACTTTGCCGGTGTAAAATTCCGCACCTTCAACGATTTTTTTACCCGCAAGAAAGACCTTTCCTTTGACAAAACTCCAGGAACCCTTATAAGCACGGCAGACGGGCTTCTTTCCGCATACAAAATAGAAGAAAATTCCACTTTCCGCGTAAAGGGCTTTGACTACAGCATAAGCGACCTGCTTCCGGGTTACAAAGACACGAAAGCCTTTACCGGTGGAACCTGCCTTGTATTCCGCCTTAGACCGATTGACTACCACCGCTACATCTTTGTGGATTCAGGGCGGCTGGAAAAGAACCACTTTGTAAAGGGAAGCCTGCATTCCGTACAGCCTTCCGCCCTTGAGCGCTACAGGGTCTACACAAAAAACCGCCGCTCTTGGGTAATACTGCACACAGACCACTTTGGCGATGCGGCGCAGATAGAAGTTGGGGCTTTTTCCGTTGGCGGAATAATCAACCACCTGCAGGACGCAAGCTTTGAAAAGGGTCAGGAAAAGGGATTCTTTGACCTTCACGGCTCAACAATCGTCCTTCTGCTGCAAAAAGACAAGGCTACCCTCTTGCCTGAATACCAGGATGCATTTACGCGTGAAGTCCCGGTACGCATTGGAGCTCCCATAGCAAAATAAAGATTTTTCTCAAGGGAGGTCCCTTGAACCCCATACTTTATCGATGAAACTTCGTTGCTAGTTCCAACGCTTTCTTGTTTACAGGTGTGTTTTTGAAAAATTGTCCCTTCGACAGGCTCAGGGAACGGGGTTTTCTTTCTTGCCGACCAGTAAAGAGCCAGGGAGGGCGGCTTAGCAGCGTGCAGATTTGCCACGCAAATCTGCAATCCTCGTGAAAAGCCACGGAGGGATTTTCACGAGGCAAGACTTACGCCCGATTGGAGGGGCGCGGTAGCGTTGCCGAAGGCAATGGAGGCGAAGGCCGGCTCTCGCAACGAAGTTTCAAGCGACCCCGGAAAGCGGGGTACACGAGGCATAAATTCCCGATTTTAGCAAAAAAATAAATGGACGGCCTAAAAAGTACCGTCCAAAAAATTAAGAAAAAGAAATTCCGTGTGAATCAATAAGGCTTAAAGTATGGGAAGCTCTTTACGCGCTCCAGGTGAACAAAGCACTTTGGATATTTTTTTATGAACTCTTCCAGGCTAAGAACCTCTCCCTTTTGGAAAACCCGGCAAACAAGGCGTCTGTTGGAGTCAAAATAGGAGAAGAAGGCAGCGCAGTGGTTGAACTTCATCGTGTTTTCCTTTATGGCAGGTTCTCGAATTGCACCAATGTAGAACCAGCCCGGCTCTGTGCAGGCAAGTACGTAAAGCATTCCGCGGAGCTCGTCCACAGAATATCCAGTTCCTTCTACATAACCGGCAGTATTTTCTGCCTTTGAAGGTGTTACAAGGCGGGAAACAAAAGGCTCAACGTTAACGTCCACGCCAAATTTCTTCCAGTCGTCATTCTTTGAACCGCCGCTTTTTGCCCTTATGCCCCTTGGTGAGCGTACAACGAACGCTTTTGCGGCAAGGTTTCGGCAAAGGTCAAGGGTACGCTTTTTGTTGGTGGCAGAAAATTTATTCTGCTGGGTAACGGCAGGCGCAGAATCCAGAATGTCTGTTGGCTCAAGCATCTCTGCAAGAGAAGAATTCTGGCCGGTAACGCTTCTGATGATTCCGTCCACTATCCACTTTACAAAGCCGTCTTCACCCAGAAGGAGCTTTGAGTCGTCCTCTGACTCTGTGGGAGCGGGAGCGTTTCTTAGCAAGGCAGAATAGTCAACCTCCTCTTTTTTGTAGGGGGCACCTGTAAGGATGTTAAGAACATTGTCCCTTTCATCACAGGCTGCATATTCAGCATATTTTAAAGAAGGAAGCTTTTGCCTTATTATGGCAATCATCTTCTTTACTTCCGTGTAGTCGTTGTTGGAAAAATCCACCTTGTACCAGGGCAAGGGCTTCTTTGTAAGATTGTACACTTCCTGGAAGGACATGGTGTAAAGGTTCTTGAAGTCTATTCCAAGCGGAACTGAGCGGGCTGCATAGTAGGAGCAGACAATAAGGTTTGCAAATGTCTTGTGGCCGGACGGTACAAACATAAGGTAAACGTCTTCGTCATAGGCAAAGTGCCATTCTATGCGTGAAGGCTTTCCGGATGCCTTGTCCTTGTACAAAATCCAGCTTCCGGCAGAATCCTTGTAGTAGTGGGGAATCTTCTGAATCTGGCGGTTCTCTCCGTCTATGAACTCAGTCTGGCTGTATGTCTCCGGGCAAACGATTATGGCATACTCGCTTTCACCGGAATCTTCCATGCGGATTTCAAAAAGGTTTCCGATGGCGTCGGTGCTGTGTTCTGCTGCCTTACCCTTTATAGCGGCATAGGGCTGCTCAAGCCATTCCTGCTGAACCCTGGCACGGATTTCCGCAGAGTCTGGAATTCCAGCCTGGTTGTATTCGGCAAAAGCAGGGAGCGCTGCAAAAAGAAGGGGGGATGCTAGCAAGGCATGAGCCATTGACCTGCCAAGAGCTTTTGCAAAAGTCTTAAAATTCATCTTAAACATACTAAACATACTAGTTTTGTCCTCCCGGAACTAGAAATGCGGCTTTAGCGTTCATGCGGGC
>Ga0310695_10003039_pt1 | contig 33771 bp, 30 predicted proteins | sample RumenRJG_04DNA_FD_203882 | JGI IMG/M metagenome (GOLD analysis project Ga0310695, IMG submission 203882) | Bovine rumen microbial communities from Lethbridge, Alberta, Canada - RJG_04 (v2) (version 2) | ecosystem: Host-associated > Mammals > Digestive system > Stomach > Rumen | place: Canada... | reverse complement strand
TGCCCCGGTATTCGCTTTGAGTAAAAACATTCAGAACCTCGCCGTAAAATCCGCTCAAGACATTTGGATTTGCGGGCATTTCGATTGTCAAAAGCAAGGCGACCGAAACAATTTTATCGCCGTCGCGCGCGACAAAGGCAAAAAGTTCTTTATCGAGTTTTCGCTCAAAATAATCAGGAAGCTGTTTTTCCAAGCAAGATTTTTCGCGCTCCGAAACCGAGCCAAAGTCGTCTTCCATATAGGCATAGCGCAAGCGAATAAGTTGCGGTATGTCGGCTTTTGTCGCCAGTCCAAACGTTATGTTCATTTTTTCTCCTTGTAAGCGTATCCAAAGTTGATTGGAGGTGCGGTTACGGAAACGTAAATGAATTCTCCGTCGCCGTCGTTCAAAAGACCGTGAACGTCTTTGTCTGCGAATCGCGCCACGTCACCCGCCTTGAATTCCTTTTCTTTGTCGTCGGCAAGAAGAAGCTTTCCGCTGCCCTTGACGGCATACCAGATTTGCTCCGACGACTCGTGAGTGTGGCGGGGCTGGCTGGCTCCTGGAACAAGGTGAACTTCCGTAATCGTCACGCGCTTGCTTGTTGAATTTTCCGGGTTCAAAAGTTGTCTCGAAACTACGCCGGGATTGGACAATTCTTTAATTTCGTTTGCGTTTATAAATTCCATATTTATTCCCCCTGTGGAACTGCGTCATTCAGGCTCTTGTTGCGGTAATTCAGGTTTGTACGCAAGGTGTAGCCCTGATTTTCCCAGAAAGCGTTTGCCGGAGCGTTGTCCTTAAAGACAAGCCCGAAAATCTTATTTATTCCTTCAGCTTTCAACGCTTCCTCCGCTTTTTGAACGAGCATTCGGGCAATTCCCTGTCTGCGGAAAGAAGGATGAACGCACATGTGATGAATTATAGCGCGCCTGCCGTCATGCCCGGTCAGAATTACGCCGACAACTTCAGGTGCATCTCCCGAACCGTCTTTTGAAAGGGCAAGAAAACATGTGTTTGGATTTCGTTTCAAATAGCGTTCGCGGCTGTCATCAACCAGATTCAACGCACGCTTTGACTGTTCCGTGCTGTTCCAGAGCGCGAAGATTCCGTCGTAGTCTTCGATTGTTACAAGTCTTGTCGATATGCTCATTTTCTTGCCCCCATTTACTTTATTTTGAAAACTTTTATTCGATTATAATTAAGATTATTTTGTAAGAAAATGGGAAATTTTACATAAATTGATAACAATCTTGCATTCTAAATGTAAAATTGTTATCAATCTTAGAAGAAGATTTATAGAATATCGACAGCTATTTAGTTAAGCCGCCATGAAAATAACATTCGTAAACTTTTTTATCATTGTGAAAAATTTCTTCGTAGCCTTGAAACCAGGTGAAATCACCATTTACGCTGCATTTGTAAGTGTATTCGCCCGACTGATAATATTCTGGCCCACGGTACGGCATTTTTCTGTCCGCTTGGCGCAACGCTTCTTTTAGGAAATTGCCGCTGAAATCTTTCGAAAGAACTCGACCCATGTAATTCATCGCATACACGGATTTTTCATCCTTCCAGACGGAATTTTATCAGCTCTTCCAAATCTGGTTCCGCGGAGGATGTAAGACTTGCCATACAGTCTCCATCACGAACAAGATAATCCACTGTCACGCCCATCAAATCACTTATCGAAATCAGGTTTGAAATATCAGGATATGCCTGACCGCTCTCCCATTTCGCAACCGCCTGACGAGAAACATTCAGCTTTTCCGACAAGGCTTCCTGCGTAAGACCTTTGTTCTTTCTGAGAATCTGGAGTTTTTCTGAAAAAATCATTTTGCACCTCACTTTAGATTCACAATAACCGTATTGGAGCAAAATTAAAACCGACCGTAAGTTGCTTTTCTGCTACTTTTAGTGGCAAATCTACAAGTATCGTTTTTCGTATTCTTCAATAGAAATCGGCTTGCAATAATAATAGCCTTGAATGACCTCGCAGCCCAAAGCCCGAAGTTTTTCCACCTGCTGCTTTTGTTCCGCGCCCTCGACCAGGCAAGTAAAATTCAATTCTTTTGCAAGCGAAATGATGTGTCGGATTACGGCTAAATCTTTTTCATTTTCCAGCTCCGTTCCGACTTTATCAACGAAGCTTTTGTCGATTTTTAGCGTATCAAGCGGCATTTGTGTAAGCAGCGACAATGAAGAATATCCTGTTCCGAAATCATCCATCGAAATTTTGAAACCAAGCGAACGAAGCTCTTCCAAAACTCTTATCATCTGATCCATGTCATTGTAAGTCGCACTTTCGGTCAGCTCAAAATCAATCAGGCTGTGACTCACGCCAAATGAATCAACAATATCCGTAAGATGCTTAATAATATTCTTGTCGTACAAGCGGTTTCGGGAAAGATTCACTGAAATTGGATAAAGGGTCTTTCCTTCACTCTTCCATTTTGCGAATGCCGCACAAACTTTCTTCAATACAATGTCGTCGATTTTGCCGATTGAGCCGTCCTTTTCAAAAAACGGAATGAATCTCGCTGGTGACAGAAATTCTTTTCCTTTATAATTCCATCTGACTAAAGCTTCTGCACCTTTTAATTTTTCGGTGATGATGTCAACTTTGGGTTGCAGATTTACAAAAAATTCATCTTTTTCAACCGCTGTATCGACATAAGCCTTAATTGTGTTGCTCCAAAGAACATCATCGTGCATCTTTTCCGTGTAAAAAATAATGTCCGTCTTATCGGGACTGTTTCCCAAAGCCTGAGCCATCTTTCCTTCATCCGCAACCCTGTTCCCGGAATGAATCGCGAATTGCATTGGAACTACACCGCAACGATAATGAATCTTATAATTCGGATCTTCATCAAGATGTGAAATGCTCTCAAAAAATTTCTCCAGCTTTTCGACCATTTCTTCCTGGGGCATATCTTTAAGGATAATCGCAAAATTGTCTTCGTGGCATCTTCCGCCAGCATATATGAAATCTGCCGTTTTTATTGCATTCACAACCTTAGTCAAAACCCTATTTGCCACAATATGACCATAAACTTCATTAAGAACTTTGAACATCTTTATGTCAAAATGAGCAAACGCGTAATCTTTTATACCCGCGCTTTCTGGAATTTCAAGATAAGGAACAAGATGATTCCAATTATAATAATTCGTAATAGAATCAAAAAAAGCCTTGCGATAAAGCATTTCTTTATCCAGCTTGTCCAGTTTATCATCGATGACATCTTTTGCACGATTCTTTTTAAGCTCACACTCGTAAAGAATCCTGATTTTTTTGGCATGTTCGAAAACGGCTGTAACATTTGGCTCGGATTTTATAACCAAATCGCTGTAATGCCTGTGAGCATCGTCATCAAATAAAAGTTTTTCACCTATTCTCTGAATATAATCTTCAGTAATTTCGTTTTCTTTTTCAAACTCAACTGCATAAAAAAAGGAACTTTCTAAAACAAGAGAATTCAAATCATCAGGATATTTTATCCGCGCATCATCAATTCGAAACTCAATTCCAATTACTTTTTTGCCGAGCGAATGTATAAAAAAAATTCCTGGATAATCATAAGCTCCGAAGGAATCCGTATATTTTTTGATTTTGTCACATACAATGCCATTATAAAAAGCTTCGATATCAGAATCAGATGCTTCAAGATAATAAAGAATCCTCTTCGGTTTATAGAGCTGATTCCGCTTGTTTATGAACATAAAAATCCCTCGACTTTTTAAAAGATTTCTTATTATATTTCGTTTTTAGCAATTTGTCGAAGAATAATTACATTCGCGAAAGTTCATATTTTATTACATCAAAATCCAATTTCCTTGAGAACCGCATCCATGAATTTTGCGTTCTTTAAAGAGAAGTCTGAGCTTACAAAAGGCTTTTCTCCGTCAAGGATGCAGCGTCCGAGCTGTTCAATTTCAAGAGAGTAATTCTGTGGCACTTCAAATTTTCGCTCAGTAACGCCCTTCTCGGTGAAAATCTTGTAGCTCAAACAGCCTGACTGATTGTATTCAACTTCCGATCGTATGTTTCCTTTGGTACCGTGGATGTAGAGCCGGTCGAATCTTGAATTCATGTTTTCGCCTAAAATCATTCCGACGTTGAAAGATGCCCTGGCTCCATTTTTGAAGCGCACAAAGCCAGTCGTAACATTATCAACGCCACGGTCAGAAAATTCTGCACAGGCTTTTACACTTTCGACTTCTGAATCAATCAGAGAAAGAATCATTGTGGTACAATAGCAGCCCAAATCGTAGAAAGCACCTCCACCAAATTCCTTGTACAGGCGAAAGTCATCTTTGTAGCCCTGTGTCACGAAAGCGGTGTCGATAAAATCAACGTCGCCTATTATTCCGCTTTTTATGTCATCTTTTAGACTCTGAATGTATGGGCTGTGGAGATAGGCATAAGCTTCCATCAAATGAACACAGTTTTCTTTTGCGGCGGCAAACATTTCTTCGACTTCGGCTGCGTTCAAAGCAAGTGGTTTTTCACAAAGAACATGCTTTTTTGCTTTGAGGGCTTTGATTACCCATTCTTTGTGAAGATTGTTGGGGAGCGGAATGTAAACTGCCTGAACTTCATTGTCTTTTAAAAGTTCATCATAGCTTCCGTAAAATTTCTGAAAGCCATATTCCGAAGCGAAAGATTTGGCTTTTTCAAGACTTCTTCCTGCGATTGCGTAAAGTTCAGCATTCCGGGCAAGTTTAATTCCTGGGATTGTTGCCCAGCGTGTGATATTTGCAGTACCCAGGATTCCCCATTTAATTTTCTGCATTTGCCTTCTCCTTTTTATTCTCTGCTAAAAATTCTTCTTGCTTTCTTCCAGAACGGAAATCACCTTGTCGCACCAGGAATCAAATTCTTCGTCCAGAACCTGACATTCAGGATGAGACATAACGTAATCTAGCGCAATACGAACCCCGTCGTGGAAAGGAACTGTCGTTGTCATCTGCGGAACAAGGCGTTTGACTTTTGAATTATCGAAAACAACCGAAACTGATTTATCTCCAGTAAGGCTTCCTTCAAAATCATAGCCAAACTTGTCACCTGCAGCACTCAGATAATCCGAAGAAACATGATAAGCATTCAGTTTTACTCCGAGCGCATCCGCAATCGTCTGGTAAATCTGATTCCATGAAAGAACTTCATCACCTGTAATCTGAAAGGCCTCGCCGATTGCATGACGATTGAGCATGAGTCCGATATAGCCGGTCGCAAAATCCTTGTTAAAAGTTACGTGCCAGAGGGAAGTTCCGTCGCCCTGAATAATCACAGGTTTTCCCTCCATCATGCGCTTAATAACTTGATAAAAGCCCTTTTTTCCGTGCACGCCAAGAGGAATGTGTCTTTCATCATAAGTGTGGCTTGGGCGGACAATTGTTACAGGAAAGCCTTCTTCGCGGTATTTTTTGAAAAGAAATTCTTCACAGGCTATTTTGTTGCGGGAATATTCCCAGTGAGGATTTGAAAGTGTGGATCCTTCAGTTATCACATAATTTGCAGCAGGTTTTGCATAAGCTGATGCCGAAGAAATATAAATGTACTGTTTGCACTTGCCTTTAAAGAGACGGTAATCACGCTCAACCTGCTCAGGAACAAATCCGATGAACTCATTTACAACATCAAATTCCATTCCAGAAAGTTTTTTGCGCGCGTCTTCTTCATTAGAAATATCACATACAATCTGATGAACACTGGAAGGAACTTCGCCAGCCCTGTTTCCCCGATTCAAAAGCCAGACTTCCCAATCCGCTCGCTGAGAAAGTTTCCTTACGATTGCAGAAGAGATTGTTCCCGTTCCGCCGATAAACAAAGCCTTAGATTTTGCCATAAAGTTCCCCCAATGCTATTTTTTACACCATCATCTTGTAGATTTTTGTACAGTCAGCTTCGTTAAGAGTAACAAAGCCTCCAATTGAACCAGCTCGTCCGTTTCCGCGACAAAGAACTTCTACCAGCTTTGGAATATCCTCTTCCTTTGCGCCAAGTTCAGCAAAATTCTTTGGCATTCCAAGAGAAACAAGGAAGTTCTGGAAAGCATTGATTCCTTCAAGCGCTGTAACTTCAGGATGTTCAAAATCCATCTGGCAGCCCCAGACACGTGTCGCAACCTGAGCAAAACGCATAACGTTGTGATTCATAACATATTTGAAAACAGCCGGCATTGTTACGGCAAGTCCTGCCCCGTGAGCACAGTCGTACAAAGCAGAAAGCTCATGCTCGATATCATGGCTGCTCCAGTCCTGGCTTCGTCCAACACCGCATGAATTGTTATGCGCCATCATTCCGGCCCACATGATATTTGCACGCGCTTCGTAATTGTTCGGGTCTGCGATTACGCGAGGACCTTCGTGCTTCATAGTGAGCAAAAGAGCTTCAATCAAACGATCGGTAACTTCGACTTCTTTTGTGTTTGTAAGATAGCGTTCGTAAAGATGCGCCATAATATCTGTGATTCCGGCCGCAGACTGATGTGGTGGCAAAGTCTGAGTCAAAGCCGGATTCAAAATACTGAACTTAGGACGAATTGCGTTTCCACTTGCACCGCGCTTGAACATTCCTTCTTCTTTTGTAATTACAGAATCAGGGCTTCCTTCACTACCGGCTGCCGCAATCGTAAGAACCGTTCCGATTGGCAGAGCTTTTTCGATCGGTTTTCCCATGTAGAAATCCCAGAAATCACCGTCATAAACAACGCCGGCCGCAATTGCCTTTGCAGAGTCGATTGTACTTCCGCCGCCAACCGCAAGAATAAAATCAACCTTTTCTTTTTTGCAAAGCTCAATTCCTTCATAAACAAGTCCGCTTCTTGGGTTTGGTTTTACGCCACCAAGCTCCACGAACGAAATTCCGTCCTTTTTAAAAGAAGATTCTACTCTGTCCAAAAGGCCTGATTTTTTTGCGCTGTTTCCGCCAAAGTGAATCAGAACTTTGCTTCCGCCGAATTTCTTTACATACTCGCCAGCCTGATTTTCAGACTCTTTTCCAAAAACAAAAAATGTCGGTGAATAAAATGTAAAATTCTCCATGAACTAAACTCCTTATTATAGAAAAGTTTTGATAAAAAACACCTAACCTGCTCATACAGACAGATATGTCAATACTGGGAATAGCTTAGAATAAGTCCGTTTTTTTAAAAAAGAAAGTGTATTTTTATTGAAAATTGCCCATTTTTTGCTATATTTAAATAAGCTCTCAAAATCAGAATGGAAAAAGAAATCATTAAATATCCGCACATTCACGGAGTCTCATTTACAGAAGAAGGGATCCCCACCAGTTTTCCTTCACATTGGCATAATGCCGCTGAATTCAGTGTAGTTCTCAAAAAGGGATGTAAATACAAGATTGACGGAAAATTTTTTTCTCCCGAACCTGGAGACATACTTCTTGCTTGGCCACGAGAACTTCACGAAGTTATATATATTCCACAAAAAGGAATGTGTTTTATTCAGTTTTCTTCCTTTCTGACTTTGCAGCGGCCTCACACTTTTTGAATGAGTGTCACATTATTAAAAGCAAAGAAAATTCTGAAGTGACAACAAAAATTGCCGATTTAATCTACCAGATCCGAGACATGCAAAAAAACACGCAGTATTTCACAGAAACCAGGTGCAAACTTTTGGTTTACGAAGTTCTTTTGATTTTAGGTGATTTTATTTTAAAAGAATACCAGCAAAGTTTGGGAAATGAGAATTTTTCTGATCATCTCTGGGATTATATACGATACGCCTGCAGCTATATTGCCGAACACTCTGCCGAAAATATAACCCAGGCCGAAGTTGCCGAAAAAACTGGATTGAGCCAGTATTATTTTTCCAAACTTTTCAATGAATACACAAAGATGAGTTTTCCTTCCTATCTTGCAGGAATCCGCGTGCAAAACGCAATCAACCTTCTTGAAAATGAAAGTCTTTCCGTAACAGAATGCGCATTTGAAGCAGGCTTCCAGTCAACCACAACTTTCAACAAACTCTTCCACGAACGCACTGGATGCAGTCCCCGCGAATACAGAAAAATGCACTCGCAGAGTAAGTAGGAATATATCAGCAAATTATAGTCTTTTAAATTAAACATAGACCTAATTAAAAGATTGACTTCACAATTATTTACCACACAATTTGAAAAAAGTTTGGTTTCTTAATTTCTTTACTACCTAACGAAAGGGATTTCATAATAAATACTCTTATGCTTACTCATAAATATAAAAATACAATCTAACGAAAGTAAGTTTTAAATAAAGTATCTTTAAAAAACGAAATTTGTTTTAAGTCTCATTATCGCTAGGGAGTTTAAAAAGAATTTCATCTATAATACAGTTCTTCATAAAAAATATTCATTTAAAATGTTCTACATGAAACATATCAACTTACGCCCTGCCGTTAGTTCAACTTTTCCACAAATTGTTTAAAACTTGTTGATAACTTTGAATTATCCACAAATTACTAACAAATTGTGGATAATCAAAAATCTTATTTCAACAAATTTATTTCACGTGAAACAAATTTCTTAGATAAAATCTTGTATTTCATTTTAAACGAGAAACGAGATCCTAAAAACTTAAAAAATCAATAAATATTGTAAACATATTTCACCATCACATACAACAATAAAATATGCGATTCTGGGACAAACTCGAAGTTACCAATTATTTAGAATCCATTGCAGCAACGTTTCACATGAAACACTGAAATTAAACAAAAAAAATGATTTTGTAGCGATTGAGGTTAGCGAAAACACCTCATATATTGAAAATAATCATTTTGATAAGTTCAAAGGCCGCTGATACTGAAATTATTGGACACTTTCTGTCGAAATCCAACCAGAAAATTATCATAGTAAATATTTGTATTATTTGACAAAGAATTCTTTATTCCCATAGTATGTTTTAGAATTTTCATAAAAACTAATTCAAACATTAGAAGTTTATCTAGACAAATCTATTTTCTTTAATTCAATTTCGTATTTCTTAAATAAAAAAGTTTCACATGAAACAGATTGCTTTTAATGAAATCATCTCCATTAACTTCAAATGAATTGTAATTTTTTAAAAATGAATTTTTCACAAGAAAACAAGGAGAATAACAAATATTATGCTACTTTTTTTTCAAAATAGAGAATAACAGAATCGTTTCATGTGAAACAAAATTTAATATATATCAGTCAAGTCTAAATAAGTATTTATCCACAAAATGTTTGGAACTTGTTAATAACTTAGAATTATCCACAATTTTTAAACATTTTGTGGATAATTCAATTTTCAATTCAAAATAATTTTTTTATTTTCTCAATCAATAACAACATATTACAGTATTAGAATTAAATTTTTTTCAAATAAGATAATTATTCTAGATTTTATAATTGTTTCACATAAAACAAAAAAGCCGGAGAAGTTAAAAACTTCTCCGGCTGCCTGATGGTTATTAATCAGTCACTATGATATGAACGAAAAGGAGAAAGAGACTGATATTCACTACCTTATCCCCAATAATACTATATACGACAAATGAACTTTTGTCAGCAAAAATCGTTAAAATTTTACATTTTTTTGAAAAATTATTATCGGAATGTTTCATGTGAAACAGTAGTAAAAAAAATTCTATGTTTCATAAAATAAAATCTTCTACCTAACGATAGTGTAAGACAATTTCAGTAATACACTATCAGTGGTGTAAATTCCAAATGAAATAATAAATTCACACTAATGTTTCGAAAAGGGACAAAATGAAAAACGAAATTCACACAAAAGAAAATTTGTATCATCAGTCAAACCAGGCAAATAGTAACAATACTATGCTAAATCATAACGATCAGGCGTACAAAGCTGTGCAAAACAATCGCTCTCATCAGATCAAACAATCAAATAATGGGAAAAACAAAAATATCAAAGAAAATACTAATTAAGTAAGTAAAATAAATTTATAAAAAAATCCGTGCATCGCAAATGACACACGGATTAAATTTTTATTCCTTTTCTTGGGCTACGCTGTCGAATCCTACTACATAGTCCGGGGAATCAATGTTGATTACTCTTGTTCCGCTTGCTCCCCTACCCTGCTTTGAAACATCGGAAGCTTTGATTCGGAGAGTTTTTCCCTGGCCCGTCATACAGATAACTTCGGCGTCTTCAGAAACAGCGATTGTTCCGATAATCTCGCCCTTGTTGTCCGTATTGCTGAAAATACGCTGTCCGCCTGTTCCACGGCCATGCTGACCGAATTCCTCAAAGTCAACTCTCTTTCCGATACCTTTTTCGGTGATTACTAGGGCGTCTTTTCCTTCTTCAACACAGATTGCAGCTGCAAGTTCATCACCCTCAGAAAGTCGAATTCCAGTTACACCGGCACTTGCCCGGCCCATTGGCCTTACATCTTCCTCATTTATGCGGAGAGCCTGGCCTCTACGGGTGACAAGCATAACTTCTTTGTTTCCACTGGTCAAAATAGAAGATACTAATTTATCGCCATCCTTGAGCTTGATTGCGATTACGCCGCGTGTTTTTGCGTTTGAGAACTCTGTAGTCTGGCATTTTTTGACAACACCGTTTGCTGTCGCCATGAAAATGAACTGATCTTCGCTGAATTCTTTCATCGTTACGATTGTCGTGATTTCTTCGTCCGCAGAAAGCTGCAGGAGCGACTTAACGCTTGAACCACGGCTACTTCGGCTCGACTCAGGAATCTCGTGGACTTTAATCCAGTAAGCCTTTCCTTCGTCGGTCATGAATGTGATGTATGATTTTGTTGTGGCGATGAAAATTTGATTGATGTAATCGTCTTCGATAAGATTGGCACTCAGGCTTCCCTTCCCTCCCCTACTCTGCGCTTTGTAGAGTGTGAGAGGAACTCTCTTGATGTAACCCATCTTTGAAATCATCACGACGACTTCTTCTTCTTTAATCATGTCTTCTGTGTTGATTTCTTCGACTTCATCTGCAACGATGTCAGTCTTTCGGTCATCACCGTATTTTGCGGCAAGATCGTTTGTTTCGTCCTTGATGATTCCGAGGATTTTTTCGTGGTGAGCGAGCAAATCTTCGAGATGATCAATCAAAGCCTGCAATTCACGAATTTCTTTCTGCAAGTCCTCAATCTGCAAGTGAGTGAGACGTTTGAGCTGCATATCGACGATTGCCTGTGCCTGCTCGTCATCAAAATTGAATCTTTCTTCCAAGCGGAGCTTTGCCTGCTCAGTGGTGTCGCTTCCGCGGATAATCTTGATTACTTCATCGATGTTATTGATTGCCGTAATCAAAGCCTGCAAAATGTGCATTCGGTGCTTTGCGACTTTGAGATCATAAATCGTGCGGCGTGTGATAACTTCGTCACGGTGATTTACGAAATGCTGGATAAGCTGCTTGAGAGTAAGAATCTGCGGTTTGAGGTAAGTCGGCTTAAGAGTGAGAAGACCAGGCTCATCGTATCGTGGCTCGCCTTCCTTTTCCTGAGGAACGAGTGCAAGGTTGATTACGCCGAAATTTGCCTGCAATTCAGTTTTTGAGAAAAGCTGGTTCAGTATGATTTTTGTGACAGCATTCTTTTTAAGCTCGACTACAAGTCGCATACCAACGCGGTCTGAAGTCTCGTCGTTCGCATCAGCAATTCCCTCGATGATTTTGTCATCTTTGAGCTGGTTGATTTTCTTGATGATGTTGGTTGTGTTTACACCGTAAGGAACTTCGGTAAAGACGATTTTTTCGTGTCCGCGCTTGTCTGTTTCAATAGTGAATTTTGAGCGGATTGTGATTTTACCTCGGCCTGTGCGGTAAGCCTTTTTGATTCCCTCTCGGCCATAAATCGTGCCACCAGTCGGAAAATCCGGACCCTTGATGTATTTCATCAGTTCATCGATTGAAATTTCAGGATTATCGATATAGGCAGAAATTGCAGCGGCTACTTCACGAAGGTTGTGGGTCGGCATGTTTGTTGCCATACCGACGGCGATACCTGTCGTACCGTTACAAAGAAGGAAAGGAAATTTTCCAGGAAGAACAGCCGGCTCTTTTGTGGTGTCGTCAAAGTTTGCCACCATATCAACGGTGTTCTTTGAAATGTCAGAAACCATCTCTTCTGTGATTTTTGACATTTTGGCCTCAGTGTATCGGTAAGCAGCCGGAGGATCTCCCGCAATCGTACCAAAGTTACCCTGAGGAGTTACAGTCGTATATCTCTGAGCAAAATCCTGACCGAGACGAACCAATGCATCATAAACAGAAGCGTCTCCATGAGGATGATAGTGACCCAAAACTTCACCGACAATCGTAGCACATTTTTTAGTCTTGCCGCCCGAAGAAAGGTGAAGAGTGTCCATTGCGTACATGATTCGGCGGTGAACAGGTTTGAGACCATCGCGGACATCAGGCAAAGCTCGCTGAACAATTACCGACATCGAATAGTCGATATAAGCCTGTTTGACCTCATCTTCAATAGGGATTTTTATTACTGTTCCACCTTCCGGTGTTTTTGTTTCTTCTAACATTTTTTATTCCTTGTTATGTAATAAGGGGAAAGCCTTCCCCTGACTCGTACGTTGTTACTCGCCACCCCTTCACCTAGGGTTGCACCCTAAAACCCGCTAAATATCCAGATTTGCGTAGCTTGAATTGCTTTCGATGAATTCACGGCGAGGCTCTACTTCTTCACCCATACAGACAGTGAAGATTTTGTCAGCAGCCTCAGCATCAGGAATCGTAACGACCCGCATCTTTCTGTGTGCCGGATCCATTGTCGTTTCCCAAAGCTGTTTTCCGTCCATTTCACCAAGACCTTTGTAACGCTGAACATCAATGTTGTCTTTTTTCTTTTTGTCGTCTTCTGCTGAAACTTCTTCTGCTTGCTCGTCGGAAGAATCATCTGAATTCACTCCCTCAACCGACGGCGTTTTGTTCGCGCGGAGGTCTCGGAGAATCGAGTCGCGTTCCTCGTCGGAATATGCATAATAAGCCTTTCCTTTCTTCCCTTTCTGAATTTTGAAAAGCGGAGGCATTGCGAGATAAACATATCCGTGCTCAATCAGCTGCGGCATATAGCGGAAGAAGAATGTGAGCAGAAGTGTGCGGATGTGGCTTCCGTCGACATCGGCATCGGCCATAATGATGATTTTATGATAGCGGAGTTTTTCGATGTTGAAGTCCTTGCCGAATCCTGTTCCAAGTGTTTTGATAACCGGGTCAAGCTTGTCGTTGCCCATAACCTTTTCAGGGCTGACCTTTTCAACATTGAGCATCTTTCCCCAAAGAGGAAGAATTGCCTGAGTTTTTGAGTCACGGCCTTTCTTTGCAGAACCACCAGCCGAATCACCCTCGACTATGTAGACTTCGCAGATTTCTGGATTGTCTTTTATTGAGCAGTCAGAAAGTTTTTCGGGCTTCTGAAATCCGGCACCTACAGTCTTTTTGCGGGTAGCTTCCTTTGCCCTTCGCGCAGCAACTCGAGCCAGAGCCTCACCGATTGCCTTTTCAAGAACGCGGTCAAGAACAGTCGGATTCAATTCAAAGAAGATTGTAAGCTTTTCTTTTACCAGAGAATCAACGATTGTTCGGACTTCCGTGTTACCCAGCTTGTCCTTTGTCTGACCGACGAATTCCGGCTCAGGAACTTTCATTGAAAGAACGGCTGCCAATCCAGCTCGGACATCTTCACCGGTAAGCTTTTCTTTTTTGTCCTCACCAGGCTCAAATTTGCCGTCACGGTCAGGCATCTTCTTTTTCATTTTTTCGTTGCCGTCAAGAGCCTTGTTCAAGACCCAGAGAAGCGCAGTCCTAAAGCCGTCAAGATGAGTACCACCATCGCGTGTGTTGATGTCGTTTACATAAGTATGAATATCTTCTGAATAAGAATCGTTGTACTGGAAAGCAAGTTCAGTGATTACATTATCCTTTTCTCCCGTGATGTAAATAGGTTCTTCCGGGTAATAGAACTTGCTTTTTTTGTTGGCGTTTATTTCCTTCACATAATGAACGATACCGCCCTCATATTTGAGAACATCTTCTTTTGGAGTTTCAAGACGCTCGTCACGGAAAGTAATCACGATTCCGCTGTTCAAGAAAGCAAGCTCTTTGAGTCGTTGCAAAAGAACATCAAAATCATAAGTAGTAGTCTCAGTGAAAATAGTTTTGTCGGCCTTCCATCGGATTGTAGTTCCGTGAGCCTGAGTGTCGCCGATGACTTCTACCTTTGTAACAGGAATTCCGCGCTCGTACTTCTGGCGGTAAATGTGACCGTCACGGCAGACAGTAGCTTCAAGCCAGTCAGAAAGAGCATTTACGCAGGAAACACCTACACCATGCAGACCACCCGAAACTTTATAAGCATTTTTATCGAATTTACCGCCCGCATGAAGACGAGTCAAAACAAGTTCCAGGGCAGAAATTTTCTCTGTAGGATGAATATCGACAGGAATTCCTCGACCGTTATCTTCGACGCGAACAATATCGTCCTTTTCAAGTGCAACCACGATATTATCACAATAGCCTGCCATAGCTTCATCGATACAGTTGTCTACAGTCTCATAAACAAGATGATGCAAGCCTTTCGGACCAGTTGAACCAATATACATACCAGGTCGTTTGCGAACAGCCTCAAGACCCTTTAAAACCTGAATACTCCCCGCCGAATAATTAGCAGCCATTTTTTATTTCCTTGTACACTAAAGATTTATGATTTTAGATAAAAGACGTGAAAAGACTTTTAGAGAAGCTTATTATAGTAGAATTTTTAAAAAGAAACAAGGTTGAGGGAAACTGAAAACGGAAAGTGGAAAAATGAAAACTATAAATAATAGCCCTCCAAAATTTTAAGATTCATTATAGTGGAAAGTTTTCTCTATTCATTCTAAAATGCCATTATGTCAGAACAGCTTTACAAAGAAATTTTTGAAGAAGCGATGAATCTTCTTCGAGAAGAATACAAATCAGCAGGCAATGAAAACGAATTCATTTTAAATTTTAATCTTTCTTATATTGAAGATACTATTTCTGAAATCAAGGTTGGTGTTGCTTCAAAATTTTTGTGGGACCGCATGGTTCAGAAAGGCAACGTATCAAAAATTCAGTCTACAATAATTGAACTTTCAGGGCAGAACATAAATCTTTCGCCAATTTTCAATTTTAAACCACAGGTTTCTTCTCAAAATCAAGTTACGCAAAATCAAGTTTCTCAGCTCTCACAAAGCAATGTCGAATCTCCAAAAATTAATGAAACTCCATCTCAGGAAAATATTGAATCAACTCCAAAATCACATCCAAAGAAATTTTTTGACACTGAGTCGCAGGATTTTTCTTCGCCAAAAGCAAAATCTCAGCCTCAGATTGAACCTCATCCGCAGCTGATTGAAGATTTTACTTTCGAAAACTTCATTCCGGGCGACAACAGCGACTATGCTTACAAGGCTTGTCTTGCAGCGGCTGAAAATCCTGGCAGCAAGAACTACAATCCTATTCTTCTTTACGGTCCTTCTGGTGTTGGAAAAACTCACCTCATGGTCGCTATCGGAAATTCAATTTACTATCGCAATCCAAAACTCAAAATCGCTTACATCACGACTGAATCAATGATGAATGAATTTACGGCTTCTATCCGTGAACGCACGACCGATAAATTCACAAAAAAATATCGCAAGCTTGATGTTCTTCTTCTTGATGATATTCAGTTCCTTGAAAAATCTGAGAAACTTCAGGACGAACTTTTCTACACTTTCGATGAAATCTACAACCGAAAAGGCCAGATTGTGTTCACAAGTGACCGTCCTCTCAAAGACATCAATGGAATCGTAGAACGTCTCAAAACGAGATTTGGACGTGGCCAAAATATTGATCTAAAAGTTCCTGATTATGAGACCCGTCTTGCAATCATCGACAAAAAACTCGAATTCCAGGGAAAATCTATTCCTCAGGACGTAAAGGAACTCATTGCCCAGACTTTCCAGTCAAGTGTCCGAGAACTTGAAGGTGCTCTTTCACGCATGATTGGTTATGCGGAGCTTATGAACAAAGAACTTACTATTGAAATTGCAAAAGAACAGCTCAGTGATTCAATAAATCCTGCTGGAAATGGAATCATAAGCGTTGAAAATATTCAAAAAGCTGTAAGTGAATTCTATAATGTCTCAGTTGATGATTTGAAAAGCTCTTCGCGCAAAAAGACTGTCGCAGTTCCACGTCACATCGCGATTTATCTTTGCCGCGAACTTACGGAATATTCGCTTGATGAAATCGGTGAAGAATTCGGTGGACGAGACCATTCTACTGTAATTTCTTCTATTAATAATATTGAAGACAGGCTTAAAACAGGAGATCTTGCAATCTCCGACATTATAAAAGCCCTTACTAAACAGATTGGAAAATAAAGCTAAATTTAAGCTCCGAAGTAAAATTCGGGGCTTTTTTTTATTATAAATTTGTGAATTCATTGCTAAATTCATGTGGATTCTGTGTTGAAAACTTTTAGTTTTGTGGAAATGTGGAAAACTTGTTGAGAACCTTAAGATAGTTTTTAACTTGCTAATTTTCTATTTTTCAATGAAATAAAATGCTTTTCAACAAATTCACACTCCTTATTATTACTACTACTAAATTCTTTAAAATTTAGATATAAATAGTTTCTGTGAAAGTTTTTCAAAAAAAACAGAATTCTCTTTAAAAACAAAAAAAAATTATCTATAATAGAAAAACATTTACAGGAGTTAAAAATGAAGTTTACTTTTGACCGGAACGCAATGATTAACGAAATTTCTATTGCACAAGAAATTATTTCTACCAAAAACGCTTTGTCGGTTCTTTCTAATGTTCTTTTGATTGCTGAAGGCGGTACCCTCACAATTAAGGCAACTGACATCAAAGTAAATTTCCAGACAAAAATTCCTGTTGATATTGAAGAAGAAGGCTCAACAACTGTTCTTTGTGACAAATTTATGGGAATTCTTTCTGCCCTTCCAGAGGGTGAGATTGAGTTCCTTCTCAAAGACAATGACAACCTTGTTTCAGCTGTAATCCGTCACACAACCAAAAAAATCAAATATCAGCTCAACTGCACTTCTCAGGACAAGTTCCCGGAGATTGCCGTTGCCGAGAAAGTCTCATTCTTTGAGGTTCCTGCAAAAGAACTCAAATCTATGATTACTCAGACAAGTTTTGCCGTAAGTGACGACGAGACACGCTATTTTATGAACGGTGTTTATTTTGAAAAGAAGGAAGACAAGCTTGTTCTGGTAGCTACAGACGGTCGCCGACTTGCTTATGCAGAAAAGGCTGTTTTGGCGGGCGTTGCTGATTTCCCTGCTGCTATCGTTCATCCAAAAATTCTCAATGTTGTTGCAAAACATGCTTCTGATGAAGGCCAGATTTCAGTTGCAATCGTTGATAAGATGATTTTCTTCAACTTTGCGAACTATGAATTCTCTGCGACACTTATTGACGGTCAGTACCCGAACTATGCACGAGTAATTCCAGAGTCACAGGCACATTCTTTCAAAGTTTTGAAGACAGAATTTGTCGATGCTCTCAAACGAATCGCAATCATGCTTGATAAAACAGGAAGAATAATCTTCAACCTCACACCAGGCATCCTTACAATCACTTCAAAATCAACTGACTTGGGTGACGCAAAAGAAGAGATTCCATGCCAGTACGACGGCGAGGAAGTTTCAATCTCAATGAACTACAAGCACATCGATGCACCGCTCAAAGTTATGAACAGCGAGTACATCACATTCGAGTTCACAGAAGTAATGAGAGCCGTAACGCTCCGACCAGAGCCAGCTGCGGATTACTTCCACATCCTTATGCCTATGAGTGCTGAATAATTCAAAGAAAAATTACTTCCGTGTAATTTTTCTCTCCTGATTCTTACCCCACATCCATGTGGGGCATTTTTTTAGACAATTCATCTTTTTCATTTGACTAGAAATAAACTTTGTAGCCGACTGTTCTTAAATATACTGTCATTAAGCTGTCTCCAAAGAATCAAGATTTCGGAAAGTCGTAATTCCAGGATAGATTTGTTTTAGATATGTTTGGAAATACTTGTTTTTTTGGTCATCAAAGTTTGAATGGATTATTTCACCGTTATTTTTGAGAAGAATTGATTCTGCTGTTTTGCAATTTTCAAAACACACATCTGAATCAGTATAAGTAATTAAAATTCCATCTTTTTCACAAAATTCTTTCCGAGCCATATAAACCTCGAATAAAATATAACATGAAAAGATAAATAATTCAAAAATTTTAGTTTATTTATCTGTACTATCCACGGGCTAGAGTAAACACAGCCGAAGGCGGGTAGCCCCCATGTCTTTCCTCTTTTCGTTTTCAACTTTCCACTTTTATGCTACACTAGCTTCATGCCCCTTCTTTCCGTTTCTTATGTAAATTATAGAAATCTCGAAAATAAGACGATTGATCTTCTTTCTAAAGAAGTTTTTTTTGTGGGGGAGAACGGTCAGGGAAAGAGCAATCTTCTGGAATCAATTTATTTTTCGGCTTACGGGAATTCTTTTCGTACGAGGTCGGATGCGGAAATTGTGCGTGAGGGAGAGAAATCCTTCAGCGTGAAGAGCCTTTACCGCGAGGAAAACGGCAACACGGCGAGTCTTTTTTTCACTTACGAGAATCAGAAAAAGCGAATTGAGAAGAACGGAAAGACTATCAAAGACCGCAAGGAACTCATAAATACTATGCCATGCGTGCTTTTTTGCCATGATGATTTGGATTATGCGGCAGGAGAGCCTGAAAAAAAACGGTTTTTCATTGATCAGTGTCTTTCGATGTACGACGTTCTTTATATCGATTTGAACAGGCGTTACAAAAAAATCCTTAAAAGCCGTAATCTTTCGCTCAAAGAAAAAAAATATGAGATGCTCGACATCTTTGACCAGCAGCTTGCCCAGGACGGAATTGAGATTCAGAAAAAACGAAGCGACACTATTTTCAAGTTCAACCAGATTTTCGGGAAGCTTTACGAGCAGATTACGGGCATAGACGGCGTTTCGATAAAATATGTTCCGAGCTGGCGGACGGAAGAAAATCAACCGGTCACTATGAATCTTGCGCTTTCGGTTCTGGCTCAGAAGCGTGAGATGGACAAGGTGATTCAGACGACGATGAGCGGCCCTCACCGGGACAGGATTGTTTTTGTTCGTGGCGGTAAGAATTTCGTGCCGAATGCCTCGACCGGGCAGCGCAGGCTTTTGGCGATACTGCTTCGGATTGCGCAGGCGATTTATTACACTCAGGTTACTGAAAAAAATCCGATTCTTCTCATGGACGACGTGATGCTGGAGCTTGATCCGGACAAACGCCAGAGCGTCACTACCCTTCTCCCTTCTTATGACCAGCTTTTCTGCACATTTTTGCCGGGCGAGCCGTATGAGCGATATAAAAAGAGCACCACGAAGATTTATGCTATTGACGGCGGAAAGTGGGAAGTAAAAAGTTAGTAGTTAGAAGTTTTTTTTTGATTTCTATTAGCTTACAAATGTAATTTTGCTGACTTAGAGGAATTTTTAGTACCTTACAAATGTGATTTTGTCGTCTAAGAGGAATTTCTGCTACCTTACAAATGTAATTTTGTCGTCTAAGAGGAATTTCTGGCACCCTACAAACGTAATTTCGTTGTCCAAGAGGAATTTTTGCCACATTACAAAAATTTGTTGCTTGTCTTAACGCAAAGATAGCTATCTTACAAATATAATTTGGCTGGCTTTATTATTTCATGGTATAATTCCACAGCTTTATTAAAAGGAGGCATGATAAAAATTACATCCGTGTAATTTTTATCACGGCCAAGTTTTTGCAGTTTGCAAAAACTTGAAAATCCGTTGCTTCCGTGCAACGCCGCTAACGCGGAGTTTTTAAAGGGTCAAATCATGAACGAAGTTTACGAATTCATTAAATCTTGCGGAACTTATTTCCTTGCTACAGTTGAGGACGGTCAGCCACGTGTTCGGCCTTTTGGAACGGTCAATATTTTTGACGGAAAGCTTTACATTCAGACCGGAAAATCCAAGAACGTCTCTAAGCAGATTCAGAAAAATCCTAAGGTGGAGCTTTGCTGCTTCGACGGGAAAACAGGCACTTGGCTTCGGCTGGCGGGCGAGCTTGTCCGTGATGAGAGGCGCGAGGCAAAGGCTGACATGCTGGAGCACTACCCGGATTTGAAAAGAATGTATTCTGCTGACGATGACAACACAGAGGTTCTTTACTTCAAGGATGTGACCGCGACTTTCGCAAGCTTTACGGCAGCTCCGAGAATCGTAAAGTTCTAAATATCTAAAAAGTTTTACGCTCATCCCAAGAATATTTCATCATACCCGCTCTTATTTGCATCTTGCCGAAAATCATATTGTCTTCATGCTGATTCAGTTTTATTGTGATTTTATGGAGGATGCAGATATGAACATCAGAAAGATTTTTAATTCCAACTACTTGAAGCTGATTGCAATCATCGCCATGACAATCGATCATGCGACTGATTTGCTTTTTCCGGGCTTTCCTTCCCAGCCAGCTCCGCTTGTCCTTCACTTTTTTGGAAGGCTCACGGCACCGATTATGTGGTTCTTTGTGTGCGAGGGCTTTCATTACACCAGAGATGTCAAGAAATACATGATGAGGCTCGGAATTTTCGCAGTCATCTCTCACTTTGCGTATTGTTTTGGATTCGGAATAAGCCTGAATCCGTTTGAGGGCGGAATTTTCAACCGAACGAGCGTAATGTATCCGCTTTTCATTGCCGTGGTGATTCTTTATATCGAGAATTACGTGACTTCGCTCAAAAAATGGCAGAAAATTCTTATCAATACAATTCTGATATTCAGCGCGTTCCCTGCTGACTGGAGCTGCATTGCGGTTATGGCAATTCTGGGCATGTACAGCATTCGCGGAAATCTTGAGAAGCAGATGATTAAGATGATTTTCTGGGTTTTGTGTTACGCCGTCGTGTCTTATTTCTTTGTGAGCAAGGTGTATGCTATTGAGCTGATTGGCATTCTGATGGTCTATCCGGTTCTCAAACTTTACAACGGGGAGCGGGGAAAGGCAAAGTGGATGAAGTGGTTTTTCTATCTTTTCTATCCGCTTCACCTTGTAATCATTGGAATTATCCGCGTTTTGGTTTATGGAAACGTGAACATCTGCCTGTAATTCTGCTGCTAATGACAAGGTTGGCTAATAAGATAAATAAAGATTAATTGTAAAAAGCGGTTTAATGCACTATACTATTTAAAATTATTTTCATTTAATGAGAGTTTTTATTAATGTTAGACTTTAAACCGCTTGTTCTTGAAGCAAAAGAAGATGTCGAGCCGTTTTTCTTTCGGTACGGATAAGGTTCCTGCCAGCATTCCTTCGTGTCTTCTTTCTGCATGAAGGAAAAATATGGCGACTGTTATGCCATACAAGATGGTTTTTTATTTATTCTTCGAGCCAAACGCTGCACCCAAAAAGAGAGAGTCTATTTATTCCCCCTGGGCGATATCCAGGATTCTCCTGCCTGCTCTCGTGCAATCGATTTGATAATTGACGATGCCCATAGTCATGGAAGTATCGTTCGGTTTGAGACCATAACCGAGAATTCCAAGAATTTCCTTTCAGAACATTACAAAGAGCGTTTTCTTATCGAAGAAAAGCGTGACAATTCAGAATATATTTTCAGCCGCGAGAAGATTGCCAAATTCGAGGGCAAGGAATACGAAGAGAAGCGGTGGGAAATTCATAAGTTCCAGAAAGAATACAAAGACCGCTTTGAGATAAAGCCCCTTTCTTCTGCGCATTTCGATGAAATCATATCTTTTACAAAAAAATGGTACGAAAATTTCACTTCCCCGGAGACTCAGGCACAGCTTTTTGCAGAAGAATGTGCCTTGAAATTCGCTTTCGAGCATTTTGATGATTTGGGATTGGACGGAATCGTAATTCTGGTTGACAATAAGATTGCGGCATACGCATACGGAATGTCACTGAATCAAACAATGTATGACGGTTTCATGGAAAAGGCCGACCGCTCATACAAATACATCTACCAAATGCTCAATCATTCTGTCGCGCAATACTGCAAGGAAGGAATCGAATGGCTCAACTGGGAAGAGGATTTGGGGCATGAGGGATTGCGCAAAATGAAGCTCTCTTACAAACCTATTGCCTTATTACGTTACAGAAAAGGATAATAATATTGAATAAGTTCGAAGCAAGCATTTCATTATGCATCATTACATTTTTTGCCTCAGTTCAATATGGATTTCTTGCAGGTGTTCCTTCGTCAGTCTCTCAGTTTGCATATTTGACGCTCACTAACGCGGCTGGTTTTTTTATCGTGCTGCTGTTTTTCTTCGGGGAGCTTTTCCGCCTGGATAAAAAGCAGATTTTCCAGTCGTTCATACTGTCTTTGGAGCAGGTCGCGTTCAACGTCCTTCTGATTCTTGGAACTGGCAAGACTGGCGCGACGGTTACGGCATGTGTCCTTTCGGCATATTTCGTTTTCATTCCGCCGCTCGCGTTGCTTCTGTTCAGGGAAAAGCCGGATTTCCGCACTTTCCCAGGAATCGCTATCGTTCTTGTCGGCCTTTTTTTCATGATGAATTGTGAGGCATCGGCTCTTCTGGATGAGGGAATCTTGTACCTTGTGCTTGCCGATGTAGTTATTGCCCTCACGATTCTTACGATGGCCCATTATTCTACGACTTCCAACCCTTCGATTATAGCCATGGGCCAGCTCTTTTTCTCATTGCTGATTTCGGCTGCCTGCTGGATCGTTGAGATTCTGTTCTTCGGAAAGTCATTCACTTTGCCTACGGAGCCTTCTTTCTGGATTTGTGCGCTGTACGTAAGTTTCTTTATCCGCGGATTATACGGCATTGTTCAGCTGTATGCCATGAGATATGTTTCTGCGCTTTCGACATCGCTCATCTTTTCTACGGAAATCATCATGACGATGCTCATATCGCCTGTGCTTGCGTTCCTGTTCGGTACAGAAAAGGAAGATATTACTTCTCTGCGCGCGATAGGAGCCTGTATCATGGTTGCGGGCGTTCTTTTGGCAGACAGCGCGATATATTCAGTTCTGCTGAACGGATTAAAAAAACTTGTTCATGCCCGGCCCAAGAAAAAGAATTTTTCGTTTGTATCGATTCTTTCGCTGATAAGCGGGTTAAAAAAATGGGGCAATCTCATAATCATAATCATGGTCTTGTATGCCGTCTTGGATTTGATAGTGCAAAAGATGAACTTCCTGCAATATGAGATCGTTATCGGCCTAAAGAACTTTTTGCCTGTGAGCGCGGGTCTTTTGTGGGGTGTCTGGGGCGCGATTGGCACGAGCCTTGGCTGCATTTTGTCGGCATTGATTTTGAAAACATCTTTGACATACGTTTGTGCTGAGTGTTTCTGCAATCTCTTTATCGGTGTCGGAATCTGGATTATCTGGCATCGTTTTGTATCATCCCACTATGTAGGCTTCAATCATAAAAGACATTTTGTTTTGTATATTTTATCTCTCGCTTTTCTTTCTCTTTTGAGTGCTTATATAGTTTCGTTTTTCTTGGGGCAAAAAGTAATCATGCATATTTTCGCTTCGTATACGAGCATGGGAATATTTGTGTCGCTTCCGATAATAATTCTTTTTTCAAGCCTTCTTCATGTCCAGACGGTGATTCCTTCAAAATACAAGCTTATGCCGGACGTAAACTGCTCAATAACGTCGGATTCTCAAAGTTTTATTGCATGTAACGAGCAGATTGAAGAGACAGCGGCATTAAAGAAAATTGCGATAAGTCGCGTTTTTGAGCTTCAGAACTGTATAGAGGAGCTTACTATCCGTGTTCTAAAGGCTTTGCCGGACGCTAATATAAATGTCACCATCGTCTATGGAAGCGCGATTTCAATTCGCATTGTGTATGGCGGAAATTCTTACAATCCTTTCAAGCTTGGCGAGAACGAGGACGAGCTTGATATAGCCGGTTTAAAATTACTCCGTCACAGGGCACTCCGGGCTTCTGTCTTTACGAACAAGAAAAGGCAGGAGACTCAGATTCATATCGTAATGTAAATTTTTAGGGGAAACTCTTACTAGATAAAAGCAAAAGGAGCTAAATTATGGATGTAACGAACAAAAAACGAAAGAGTATCCGCCATAAGGTAAACACGATGGTGCTTAAAATCACCATCACTTCTCTTTTGGTGACGAGTTTTATCGGTGTCTTGGTTATGCTGAGAATCCAAAGGCGAAGCAAAAATTCGCTGATTACGCAGACTGTTCAGCAGATTCAATCTGTTTCTATTGGAAAGGCATCTTTGACAGATTCGGAGCTTGTGAAATATAGTAATTACATCACCCACTTCGCTGATTATATACATGAGCTTTACGAAAATCCTTCTGAATATCACTCAAAGAACGTCCTTCCGCCAGACGCTAAGAACGGTGGCGTTTATGTATTGCAAAGAACTTTTTCGACCGAGCAGGTAAAGCTTTCGGACGTAAAAAAAGAGCTTCTTCTTCTGGGAAACGTCGAGCAGCTTTTCAAGCCGGTCATCACTACTGACAAAAACAAGATTCTTAGCATCTATCTTGCGACCGAAAGCGGACTGATGATTTCCTATGATCCGAATTCTGACAACGACAAGTCAAACGATGGAATCAAGGAAGTTTATTACGATTATTTTGGCTCTCCATGGTATGAGATGGCAAAAAAACAGGGGAAAACCTGCTTCACCGATGTTTATTCGGACAGCTTCGCTCATGGACTTATGATTAGCTGTGTTTCTCCGTTCTATGACGGTCAGAATCATTTCATGGGCGTTGTCTGCATGGATATTCTTATCTCGGATTTGTACACGGCCACAGTTGATGTTTCTGATATCGAAGGTGCTTATGCCTTTTTGATTGACGGCAAAGGAAACGCGATTTCCCCGGAGCAGAAGATTTCTTCTGTCTTTGAAGATGAGAACTTGGACGAGAACGTGCGCACTCATATTTTGGGCAGGGAAAACGGGGTCGCGCTGACTTCTCATGAAATATATTACGCCTACGCGCCTTTGCAATCTACGGACTGGGAGTTCTGCATTTGCGTGCCACAAAAAATCGTTTTCCAGCCTGTGCGTTATATGAACCGCCATATTACGTTTGCGATTGTTGTCTTTACGTTGATTATGCTTTCAATCATCGTGATTGTTTCAAAAATCGTATATGATTTCGCGCTGACCCTCACTCATCCGCTTGAAGCACTCGTGAAGGACGTGGAGATAATCAGTAAGGGCAATCTTGATAGGCGAGCACGAATTTTTGACAACGATGAGATTGGCGATTTGGCTGCCAGCGTAAATGCCATGTCTGTTTCCCTCAAGCACTATATCTCTGACTTGACTGCAGTGACAGCCGAAAAAGAGCGTATCGGTGCGGAATTGAACGTAGCTACCAAGATTCAGGCGGACATGCTCCCGCAGATTTACCCGGCCTTCCCGGAGCGAGAGGATTTCGACCTCTTTGCCACTATGGATCCTGCAAAGGAAGTCGGCGGCGATTTGTATGATTACCTGCTTTTGGATGACGACCATCTGATGGTTGTCGTTGGCGACGTATCGGGCAAGGGCGTTCCTGCAGCCCTCTTCATGGTAATCGCAAAAACCCTGCTTGAAACACACAGCATACAGCGGCTTTCTCCGGCAGAAATCTTCGAGACAACGAATAACGAGCTTTGCAAAGGCAACGAGACAGGCCTCTTCGTAACATGCTGGCTCGGAATCATCACCCTCAGCACAGGCGAGCTTCGCTTTGTAAATGCGGGTCATACACACCCTATTCTCTACCATGACAATGAATTCAGCTATGTAAAGACCAAGCCGAATTTCGTTCTTGGCGGCATGGAAGATTTGCCTTATGTCGAGCATACGCTCACAATGGAAAAGGGCGACAGGCTGTACATTTATACCGATGGCGTGACAGAGGCCACGGACGCAAAGAAAGAGCTTTTTGGTGAAGAGCGGTTGCTTTCGGCAATAAAAGGCACGGAAACTATGACGGCTCCAGAAACATTAAAGACATTGCGTGCTGAAATCGATAAGTTTGTCGGTGATGCGGAGCAGTTTGACGATATTACCATGCTGCAGCTCATATTAAAAAAATAAGCCTGTTCCTTATAGCTTAAAAAACAGTTCTTGTGCTACACTCTTCGCATGAAGTTGAATCACGAGGCTCAGATACATTTTATGGTCGCGTTCATAGGCGGATTTTTAGGAATCTTTCCGGTTGTGAACGCGGCCCATTTTTTGGGATCGGCACAGACTTCGAATCTGATTGACATTGTTCTTGGCCTGCTCAACGGAAGTGAGAAAAGGGTTTTGTTCCATGCTCTTGGGGCCTTTTTGTACGGTTTTGCCGTTTTCCTCGTAACCTTCCTTCCCAAACATTCAAAGGCGAACGTAAAAATCCTTGCGATGCTCGTTGATATTGCCGCGGGCATTGCGATGTGGCTTTTTCCGACAGGAAACAAACTTCCTCTTACTGTTTACCTCTACCCTACTTTCTTTTCGATGGCGTTCCAGTGGTGCGCGTTCAAGGGAGCTTATGGATTTACTAGCTCCACGATTTTTTCTTCCAACAATTTCCGTCAGTTCATTTCGGCTCTCACCGAGATTTTTTTTAACGGCGACAAATCATTTTCACTCAAGGCAAAGTTCTTCGGAATCACGCTCTTATGCTTCCATCTTGGGCTTACTTTGAGCTGGCTCAGCTGGCATTTTTTTGGTAACGCTGGATTTTTATTCGTGATTTTGCCGTGCTCCGCAGTCATCTGCTACGGCAAAAAGACAGACAGTTTCTAAAATAATGTTCGGCACCATGCCGAAGGTCGTTTTTTACCGGAATGGGTTTCGGCATGGTGCCGAAGGTCGTTTTTTTCTCGGAATGAGTTTCGGCATGATGCCGAAGATTTTTTAACCCCAGAATATTTCATCATACCCCGCCCTTTCTGCATCTTACCCAAAACCATATTGTTTTATGTCGGCTTCCGTTTTATTCTGCAAACATCTAACGGAGGTACTTATGAAAAAAATCAGTTTTAAGGCAATTTCTTTTGCCGCAGTTTTGTTGCTTGGTTCGCTTGCTTTTGCGGGAAGTGAAAATCCAGAGATTCAGAAAGGCATTGAGCTTCACAATCTCTCGCACTCGATTGAGGGCGAAGAATCCGACGCGATGATTGACGAGAGCATGAAGACTCTGGAGCCATTCATCAAAAAGGATACTCTTGCCTGCGCTTATTACGGAAGCGCGCTCACGATTAAGGCCGGCAACTACGCCAAGAAAAGCCCAATCAAAGCATTCAGGAATCTTAAAAAAGGCAGCAAGCTCATCGACGAGGCCGTAAAAAAGGACAGCGACAACATTGAGCTTCGTATCTTGCGACTGGAAAACGGAATTGACGTGAGCCGTGGTTCACCGGTCAAACGCTACAATGTTATCAGAGAGGACGTTGATTATTTTATCGCTCAGGAAAAAGTCAGCTTGCTTGGAGACGAATTAAAGGCTGAGGTCTATCTTTTCTGCGGCCACTACTATCTTGATTCGAAAGATTCTGACAACGCACGAAAATATTTTGAGCTTGCATACAATTCTTCGCCGGATTCAAAGTTCGGAAAAGATGCAAAAGAGATGCTTGAAAAATAAGAAACGGAAAGACTGGAGGCGGATATGATTTTGGAGGCAATTTTACTTGGATTTTCGACTGGGACGTACTGCACGATGTATTGCGCCCCAGTCCTGATTCCGTTCTTGTTCGGCTGTGAAAAAACTGGCCACAAACGGAACGCGGCACTTACGGCTTCTTTTCTTGGCGGAAGGCTCGCGATGTATTTTATTCTGGGCGCGGCTTTTGCAGGAATGGGCCTGCTCGTGCACGAATACATGAACCCGGTTCTTGCGAGAAAACTTTCGGTTTATGCATACATTTTTTGCGGATTGTCGCTTTTGTTTAATTCTCTCGGCGTAAAATTTCCGTGGGGATGCAAGGACGGCTGCCACTCGCCAAAACTCCGACGACTTGGAAACGACTGGGTTACGGCTGTTGTGACGGGACTTTCGGTTGGGCTTCATGTTTGCCCGCCTCTGTGGACTGCGATTCTCCGCTCAGTCTTCGGCGGAAACGGAATAGGAGGCTTTTTCTATTTTTTGTTCTTCTACGTGGGAACTTTGCCCTTCTTTATCCCTCTTTTGGGAATTCCCTTTGTAGCGAAAAAATTGCCTGTGATTAAGAGAGTTTCGCGTGTGACTCAGTTTTGTGTGAGTCTTTATTTCTTGATTTTTCTGGGATTGCTTCCATTCTTCTTTGGGTAACGCGGAGTTTTAAAAGGAGTTTCTTATGGTTTCTAGTTTGATTTTATGCGCTTTAATGAGCTGCCTTACATTTTTCTTTTGTGTCGTTATGGGAAATTTTGCGCCAACCAGTATAATTTACGCAGTTTTTCTGATTTTCATTTTCACAAGAATGACTTTTGCCGAGCGAAAAAGAATCGGAAGCGGCGTGATTTACCGACGGATTTTCCAGACAGTCTTTGCGGTGGGATTCTGCATTGCCTTTATCTCTGATTTGTACGCTGAGCGCGGAAGCATGGCAATCACCAGCGAGGCGATGAACAATTCCGAGCTTCCTTTCTGCCATATCGCGATTCCGCAGGTTTTGGTTCCGTTTTTGATTACAAAATCAATCATCTTCCCTGCACGGATTTCTGGAGCGCATGCGGCGGTGGCGAGCATGATTTGTATCTGGCTTGCCGTTACCCTCACTGTGGGTCGCGGATGGTGCAGCTGGATTTGCTTTTACGGCGGCTGGGAGGAAGGATTTTCTCACGTGGCAAAAAAACGCCGTCTCAATCTTCTTCCAAAAAACAAGGAGATGCGGGAAATTCACTTCGGGTTCTTCCTGTTCATAATTCTTGCTTCGATTTGTCAGCTTTCCTGCATTTACTGCGAATGGTTCTGCCCTTTCAAGCTCACCACGGAATATTTCCCTATGAATTCAATTCCGACACTGGTTGCGGGCGTTATGTTCATCGGCTTGTTTTTGGGACTGGTCGTGATTCTTCCGATTCTTACGAAAAGACGGACTCAGTGCAGCACTCTTTGTCCGTTCGGAGCATTTGCTTCGCTCACAGACCGAATCAGCTTGTTCAGAATGAAAATCGACACGGACAAATGCAAGGGCTGCTTGAAATGTGCGAGTGCTTGTCCGTTCGGTGCAATTGACATCACCACGATTCAAGAAAAGAAAGGACACCCAGAACTTAACTGCGCAAAGTGCGGCGAGTGCATGAACGCCTGCCCGCAAAAAGCAATTTCCTACGAGTTCCGCTTCAACATGAAGCAAGAAAAATGCGGTTGCGGAAGAAAAGAACCAAAGACGGCATTCGGTCGCGTGATTCAGGAGCTTTTGGAGCCGGCACAGCTTTTTCGCTTTGCGGCTTTCACCTTCGGCATGATTATGTCTTCCGGCTTTGTGGACAGGAGCATGAAGATTGTTTTCGATGCTATTAAGGGAGCGTTCTAAGATGAAATCTAAGATGATTAAGAAAATTTTGACCATAAAGGCGGCCTTTGCCTGCTTGTTCGGAGTGAGTCTTTTCTTCTTTTTTGACACTCAGCTCGACGACCTTTTGGGAAAGCATTTGCGGGTTTATCCGAGCTTTACAGGCGGTGAGGTTGCGGAAGATTTTGTTGAGACGACTGGTGACACAGATTCCCTTGATTTTGTTCGCTACACGGTTTTTCTTCCTGTGATAAACGCAAAGTGGGTGGATAATTCCGAATACTGGCAGCTTGTCCTTGAGTACAAAAACGGCTCGGAATCGCTGAAAAATCTCGTGCTTTACATTGATTTTGACAACATCGCGGGCGGAAGTCTTTCGTCTCTTTCTGATGATGCGCATGTTTCTTTTGATGAAAATCATCCGTGGGATTATGCGGTAAAAGTCAGTGACAAGGAAGCAAAAATCTATGATTCAGCAAAAAATTTTGTCTGCAATGCGCAATTCTTGTCTCTGGAAAAAGGAACTCAGTTTAAAATCCGTCTCCCGCTCAAAGTCGAAGGGCTTCAAAGAATTCTTGGTGCAAAAAAGACATGGCATTACGTTCTTGCGGACGGAAATCTTCAATTTGCTGGAGAGAATTCAAAACCGCTTGGAGTTGAGATGAAAATTCAGGCTAAAAATACGGCTTCTGAAAAGGATGATGAGGCTTTTATCAATCAGATGAAAAAAATGTATGAGGAGGCGATGGAGTCTGATTCAGATGCCGATGACATTGAAGAAAATCTTGCCTTCTACAAGTTAAAGCTTGATGAGAATCCAGAAGATTTCGTGGGCCTTGCAAATTACGGCTCGAACCTTGCCAAAAAAGGCGGCGAGTCCTCGGTGATTCAGGCGGTGATGCTCGTGAATGAAGCCTACACATATCTGGACAAGGCGGCAGAGCTTTCGCGAGGCAAGGACGGCGAGATTGAGGTGCTTTTGAACCGAGCGAGCGTAAGCGCGTCTGTGCCAGAAGGAGTTTTCGGCAAGTCGGAGACAGGGGCAAAAGATTTTGTTCGGCTTGCTTCCCTATCCGATGATGCGGAATTCAAGGCTTATTGCTGGGCGATGGCTTCGGAGTGCTACAAAAAATGCGGAAAAACTACGTTCGCGGCTATTGCCTTACAAAAAGCAAGAAAGGTGCTAAACTAAGGCAAGAGAAAATGTCAAATGAAAATAACGATTCTGGAAAAAGCAGCTGACGAAGAAGACGAGATAATCATTAAGTGCGATTATCTTGATGAAGGCCTTACAAAACTCATAAATCAGTTTAAGGGCAACAAGGGCAAAATGAATTTCTACAAGGATTCCAAAATTGTCCTTGTGGAGCCAACTGAAATTCTTTATTTTGAGTCCGTGGACGACACAGTTTTTGCTTACACAAAGGACGGCGTTTACGAGACCAAATCAAAGCTGTATCAGCTGGAAGAAGAGCTTCCTTCAAGCACATTTTTCAGGGCCAACAAGGCGGTCATCGTCAATGTTGACAAAATAAACAGTCTCGCACCTCTTTTTGGAGGAAGATTCGAGGCTGTCTTAGAGAACGGCTACAAGGTCGTGATTTCAAGAAATTATCTGAGCACATTAAAGGAGATACTTGGCTTATGAGAGATTCCAAAAGAGAAATGATTTCCGTTATGTTGAATATTTGCACGCGTGTCATTACGCTCATTTTTGTCGTCGCTACATTGTTTAGCAGGGCTGATTGGAGCATAGAAAGCATTTGGGGCGTGATTTTCATCGGGATTGTATCTGGCCTTGGGTTCGGCCTGTTTTACATCAAAAAGACTATGACGCGCTTGCAGACATTTTTGTTCTACGTACTCTATTTTTTGATTCTGAACGTGACTTTGTTCGCTGTTTCAATAAAACTCGACTGGATTCAAAAGGAACTGGCTTCTTGCCTGCGAATGGAAATGATGTTTGTGCTGGTCTTTTTTGGCGTGTATGCGCTAATGTATCTGATTGATTTTAACGAGGCAAAAAAGATAAACCAAAAGCTCAAAGACAGAAAAAATCGATTGGACGCAGAGCAGGAATAAGCATGAAAAAAACAATTTCTGGCAGCTTGTGCATGTTTCTGGTGGTTCTTGCGATGGTTTTTCTTGCGGAATTTCTCGGCGAAAAAGAAATCATTTTCCCGGAGGTGGCGGCTCTTTCGGCGGGTTGTTTTCTGGCACCTTCACTTATCTGGAAGACTTCATATTTCCGCATGTTTCTGACTATTTCGCTCTGTGCCTTGCTTGGCGTTCTTATCGTGATTTATGTGCCCTTGCCGCTCTGGGGGCAGTTCGTGCTGGCTTTTGCCATTGGGCAGGCGGTTTTGTATTTTTCGCGCACAAGTTTTGCTCCGTTGATTTCGGCGATTGCCCTTCCTGTTCTGATTCAGACCCGGAGTTTTGTATATGTGGTTGCGGCAGTCGGACTTACTTTTTTGGTAGTTATTCTGCGCTTTTTGCTCGAAAAAATTCACGCAAAAGAAGAAAATCATTACGATCCTGTTATTGTAGAATCAAAAGATGCTTTGAAAGTCAATGCGTTCAGAATCGCTTCGGTGGCTTTGATTTCATTTTTCTGCATTCGTTTTGATGTGAGATTTTGCGTTGCCCCTCCCCTTCTGGTCGCTTTCACTGAGCTTACGAACAAAAACAGCGGAGCTGCGAAAAGACCTTTTTCGGTAGTTGCTTTGGTTTCTCTGTGTGCACTTTGCGGAAGTGCGACAAGGATTTTGCTTTCATCGCTTCCATATTTCCCGCTTACGGCTGCGGCTTTTTTTGCCTGCGTGTGCGTTCAGATTTTCGTGAAATTATTCCGCTTTCCGTTTCCGCCAGCCGCCGCAATGAGCATTCTTGCCTTTTTGATTCCAGAGTCGGCTGTGACTTTTTATCCTGTTCAGGTGCTTGCTGGAATCAGTCTGCTTACACTTCTGGCCCTTTTCAAAAGAAGAATCCTGTGATTTTTATGCATTTCATTGGCTAAAATCTGCATCTTATTTGAAATTTATTCAAAACTCTTATTTTTTCCCGTATAATTAAGGAAATTTTAGTTCTAGTAAGGAAATCGATTATGGAAGAATTTATCAGATTAGATGAAACTTATCTTTTGCAGGCTGCAGAATTGTTCAGCTCTTCATTTGCGGGCGAGCCTTGGAATGACGACTGGAGCGACAAAAAAATGCTCGAAAATTACATAAAGGAAGTTTCGGGCGGTTACAATGCACTGAATTACGGTCTTTTGATTAACGGAAAACTTTCTGCCATTGCGCTTGGTTCAATCCGCCACTGGTGGGAAGGGGCAAATTACAACATCGAAGAATTCTGCGTTTCAAAAGATTTGCAGGGAAAAGGAATCGGAAGCCGCTTTATGAAAATGATTGAGGATGACATAAAGAAAATGGGTCTTGCAGGCATTTTTCTTCAGACCGACATCGACAAGCCATCATTCAAATTTTATACGAAAAACGGATTTTCAAACCTTGAAAAGCACGTGAGTTTATTTAAGAGCGTAAAATAATTTGGAAATGTAGGAGCATGCAATTGAAATTCCAACTAGCAGAAAAAGCAGACCTTGAAGAAATATTCCGGCTTTACAAAAATGCAATCGCAAAAATGGACGAGCAGAATATTCCTCAGTGGGACGAAGTTTATCCAGACCGCGCGACTCTGGAAGACGACGTAAAGAGAAATCAGATGTTCATCGGAAAAAAGAATGATAAAATCGCAGTCTGTTTTGTGTTGAATGAAGAATGTGACGAAGAATACAAAAATGGAAAATGGATTTGCCCGGACTCACGCTTTTGTGTTATTCACAGGCTTTGTGTAAGCCCGGACTTTCAAAATCAGGGAATTGCAGGCGAGACAATGAAGCACATCGAAGAAGTTTGCCGCGCTCAAAAATACGATTCAATCCGCCTGGACTGTTTTACGCAAAATCCATATTCAAGACGATTGTATGACAAGTGCGGCTACACGGTCACAGGCTATGCGGACTGGCGAAAGGGACGTTTTGAGCTCAGGGAAAAGAAATTGTAATCATGATACTAAACGCAACTAAAAGTAACAAAATTGCCACGGGCGGTTGTTTGTGAGGCCCCGACTTTTCTGCCATGATGTTTTTGATGGAACGAGGTAAAAACTGACTTCCACAGGGAGCGTAAAATGATTTTTTCAGAAAAACTTGCAGTATTGCGAAAGAACAAAGGACTCACACAGGAATCGCTGGCAGAAAAACTTAACG
>Ga0310695_10003037_pt1 | contig 33795 bp, 32 predicted proteins | sample RumenRJG_04DNA_FD_203882 | JGI IMG/M metagenome (GOLD analysis project Ga0310695, IMG submission 203882) | Bovine rumen microbial communities from Lethbridge, Alberta, Canada - RJG_04 (v2) (version 2) | ecosystem: Host-associated > Mammals > Digestive system > Stomach > Rumen | place: Canada... | reverse complement strand
GAGATCAGCACCGCCCCGGCCGCAAAGCATGTGTACCAGTTATCGATGTATTCCTTCTCCAGCATTTTCCACAGACCGATCGCGACCGTGTACTGATCCGCATTGGCGCGGCAGATGACCTTTGCGAAGATGAAGTCAACCCAGGGAGCGATGAAAGAGGTCAGGATCGTGTATATAATGATCGGCCTGGACAAAGGAAGCGTGATTTTGGTGAAGACCTGCCAGTGTGTGCAGCCATCGATCATGGCAGCCTCATCGATCGAAATGGGTATAGTGTCAAAAAAGCCCTTGGCGATCTGGAAGGAAAGCGCTGCTCCTCCGGAATAACACAGGATGAGAGCAAGCGGGATCAGCGATCCTTCCGTCAGCCCCACAGCTTTCAGGATGAAATAGACCGCGACCATGCTCATGAATCCGGGGAAGAGCCCCAGGATCATAGCCATGTTCATGTAGGGCTTGCGGAACTTAAAACGAAGCCTCGAGAGGCAGTAGGCGACACTGAGCACAAAGAAGGTGGACAAAATGCAGGAAAACACTGCGATGATCAGTGTATTTGTAAACATTCTCGGGAAATTCAGGATGGTTGTGTCCGTAAAGAGCTTTTTGTAGTTGGCCAATGTGTAAGATTTTGGAAAAAATGTCGACACATAGGATCCCTTTTCCGCGCGGAAGCTGGTGAGAATGACCCAGAAGATGGGGAACAGCCAGATTACAGCCAGGACTGCCAGGATGATATGCACGATCACATTATTGCGGGTTCGCTTTGTTTTTGCGCTGTTCATCAGAAACCTCCTTCTTCCTTGTAGGATTTAGTGTTGCGGTAAGTCAGCAGGGAGCCGACAGCAAGGATGACGAAGGTCAGGATGCCGACGACCGCGCCGATGTTATAGTACTGCTTCTCTATGGTCAGCTTGTAGAGCCAGGTGACCAGAAGATCTGTATCGCCTGCTGTGGAGGCCAGGTTGGTCACAGGGTCGCCGCCGGAAAGAAGGTAGATCACATTGAAGTTGTTCACATTCGCCGTAAAGGTGGCAATCAGGTAAGGTGTCGTCACATAGAACATATAGGGCAGGGTGATCGAGAAGAACTGCTGCACCTGGTTTGCTCCGTCCACCTCGGCTGCTTCATAAAGGTCTGCAGGAATGTTCTGCAGAACGCCCGTCAGCTGCAGGAGGGTATAGGGCACGCCCACCCAGATATTGATGACGATGACGGTGATCCTTGCCCATGTAGCATTGGTAAAGAAAGGCAGGCTTGATCCGGCGGGGATCAGACCGACATTGCGGAGCATCACATTGACGGCGCCTTCCGGCTGCAGCATGGTGCGCATGATCAGCAGGGAAACGAACATGGGCACTGCGCAGGACAGCACAAAGCAGAACCTCCAGAAGCCTTTTATTTTCGTGTCTTTCCGGTTGATCAGGATCGCCAGGATCATTCCGAAGAAGTAGTTGGTGAAGGTCGCGAAAAAGGCCCAGACCAATGTCCAGAGGAGGACTTTCCAGAATGTACCGCCCAGAACAGAACTTCTGTCAAAGAGAGTTGCAAAATTCCTAAGCCCGACCCAGTCAAACAGCACCAGATGGTTGCCTATCTTGCTGTAATTGGTAAAGGCCATGCAGATCATATAGATCAGGGGCAGGATTGTGAGCACAATAATGAAAAACATGGGCGGTGTCATGAGTGTATAAGGCAGGTTTTCATCCAGAAGGCTTTTCAGGTCCTCTGTAAAAGAAGGCACATGGCTGCCCGCCCGGTCCAGCATTTCCGCCCTGTAGACGCTCCGCATACCGGCGCGCCAGATCACGAAGAACAGGACAATGATCATGATGATCCCCAGCCCGTTGAGCAGGATCAGAATGGACTGGTCGCCTTTGGTATACAGATATACCTGAAGCTCTTCGTTCCAGACCTCTTTCTGCGGCACTGATCCGAGACCGGCCAGCATGGCGAGACTGTGGAAGCCGCTGCGGATCATGAACATCACAAAAGCGATCTCTATTGCCAGATAAAGAGCACCCTTGATGACCTGTTTGTGTAATAAACAGCCCAGTCCCATGACCAGCGCAGAGAGTCTGGTCTTAGTCCCTCCGCTTTGTAGGATTTGTGACAGGCTTGGGTTTGACCGGCCGACATAGCTTCTGTTTTTTTCTTTCATGTCGATTCCTCCCCTTTTCTACTGGATTCCGTTGCTGTTCATGGCTTTATTCATCGCTTTTGTCTGTTCTGCGGCGTTTTTGTGCGTCACAGTACCGTTGCGGATCGATTTGCCCATGTTTTCGATCGGTGCCCAGCAGTTCGCCATACGGGAGACGAAGGGCTGGAGTTTGGATGTCCTGTCAAACGTTTCGTTCTGAGCCAGGAAAACGGGATCTGAGGTGATGACGGGATCCTCCTGAAGCTCTGTTGAACATGGGATCACGGAACGAAGCTCATAGTGAAGTCTCTGCGCTTCTGCGCTGCCCAGATAGATTGCAAGCTCAACCGCGGGAACCATGTACTCGGAATGGGCATTTACACCGATCGCTTTGGAACCGGAATAGGCGTACATCTGCCTGGGGGTGCCGTCCAGTGTATATTCGGGAAGAGCGGCTGCTCCCAGGTTATCACCCAGAATGTGCTTGACACTTTCGTAGTCCCAGGAACCGGAAAAAATAGCGTTGATGGATCCGTCCCGCAGGCCGGCCATTCCGGAACCGTCCGCATCCACAACAAAATGGGGATTATGGATCAGGTCGATCAGGTAATTTGTGACTTCAACCGCATTATCGCCGCCGAAGTCCACCCCTTCTTCTTCCCGGGTGCCGTCGCCGAACATGGTGCAGCCGTTTCCGAAATAAAAGGAAGGCAGATACCAGCCGTTTGTAAAGGGAAATGACACGACGCCCTTCTGCAGCATTGTCTCAAGACTCTTTATATCTTCTTCCGAGAACACGCTCTTGTCGTAATACATAAACCATGTGTTTGTCGTGAAAGGAACACCGTAGAGAAATCCGTCCAGGGTGACGGAATTCAGCAGTGCCTCACTGGCATTCTCACGGATCTGCTTCTCGTACTTGCCGCCAAACTTTGCAATCGCCTGGGAATCTGTCAGGGTAGTGATATTGTCATTGGCGTACATAAAGACATCTGCACCTGCCTCCGGGTCCTGCGCTATGGAGTTGGCAGCGGTCGCTTCATCTGCAATACCGTACACGAATGTGATGTCCCACTCGGGATGCTGCTCCGCAAAGGCTGCGCAGCATTTCTGCAGCCACTCTCCGGAACCCCTGGACTGATCTTCCGAAGGCGACCAGACCATCAGCCTGACTTTTTCGCTGTCGCCTTCTGATCCCCCTGCAGCGCTGCATCCGGCCATAACCGACATGACCGCCAGAAACAGCAGAACAGCAGCTGCAGCTGAAAGGCGTTTCCATTTCTGCCTCATTCAGATACCTCCTTCGCCCGTTCTAATCAATTTTTGCTGACTCCTGTCAATTCCTGATAGATTAGTAAACAACTTTGAGCATTCTCTCTCGATCAGAGTTATTTTTAGCGGCTTTCTTTGCTATATGATGCAAGAAAGTGTCTCAGATCTGATCGATTAGTGTTATGATAAAAAAAATATTAATCATTGTTTATGCATTTATCAAGTAGAGGTATTGACTGTAGAAGTATTAACTGAGGTATTAGATAAAGGAGGAGCGTTCTATGGAACTGTCCAAACGGACTAAGACCGGCGGCAGAAATAAGCCTATAAACAGGTTTCGATGGAGTGTTTTGCTTATTCTTCTTGTCACGATATGTATTCAGGGCCTTTCTGCCTGTTCGTTTTCACCAAAGAAGACAGCGCTTCGGGTGCTTATCATACCCAAATTTGAGATTGGTCAGATGAGCGGGGATTGCGGACTATGAATACAAATCTCTGAATTCCGACCTTTGCGAGAAGGCTTTTGAGATGATCAAAGACTGTCCGCTGCAGACCACGGAAGAAGCAAAGACAGTCATGAGGAAAAATATCGCAGCCTATGAAGAGGAAGATATTCTTCCTGCGGTCAAGAAGGGCACTGCTCTTACAGGGGATAATTACTGGAAAGGTATTTTCGGTCATGCGACGGCAGATTTTATCGCGGACTATTACGGATGCGCGGATCCCTATATGGTCACTGAGATGGAAGAGATCGCAATCGCGAATGCTGCAGATTGCTTTGATCTGCTGGACCGGATCATTTCACTGCGCGTCATCGTAAATATGGATGTGTTCCTGAATAATGAGACCCCGGAGAGTACCTGGGGCGAATACAAAAGCTTCAATGAAAAGGTGGAGAATGACAATACGGAGACCCTGGATATCTTTGAACCGGCCATGCATAACTTGTTTGATACCGCTCGCGTGGTGATTGATGCCGCAATAAAAGGGGAATTATAATATTATCGGCTGAAAAATAGTATCAGCTGATAAGGCAGGATGCAGCAGAATATACGATTTGAAAGGCGGTAGGCACATGATGAAAAAAATATCGGTCCGTTTATGTCTGATAATGTTGATGATCATCATACCCGTGCAGAGTGTAAGCGCGTACGAGGACTGGGTCAAACAATATCTGGATCCGGCAGATCATAAAATAGAGATGGGCGATGAAACCGGGTATGCGAATTGCTATGCGGCTTATCTCGATGTGGTTGAAAAATGTATTGAACAGTACGGAGATACAGATTATGCTGACGGGCCGTCCTCCGGAACACAGATAACAACAGGGCTCTCTTTTCTCAAGCTTGTTGATTTCAACGGAGACGGAACAGAGGAACTGGTGCTTGTTTTCAACTCCCGCCCTAAAGAAGACGCCGGCCGCTATACTACATGGGACTATGTTTTCAATGTCTGGAGTTTTGACGGGGAGCAGGCTGTTCTGCTTCAGGATGGAACGGGTCTGTTTGGCACAAATGGCGGAATACAGACTGTATGCTTTGTGAAAAATCAGTATGGGTCTTTCCTGCGCAGAGGCGCTGCAGACAGCTTTCAATATTATTTTTATTATGGATATAAAAAAGACAATGATTTCGGGCTCGCCAAAGTTCTTGTCTGGGAAGAACTTTATGATGAAGCGGCAGGAGATATGAGGCGGGAATACACCGTTGACGATGAACTTGTATCTGAAGAAAAGTACAATGCCGAAATGGAGACCTGGAATGGCAATTCTTCAGATTCGGAGGCCTTCCTTCTGACCCCCTGGAATACAGAAGAGAAGGAGAAGACGAAGGCTGTGATCGATGAGACGATGCGCTTTCTGCAGCAGCACTCCCGGGACAAGGAGGAACCCGAGGAGAAGGAGGAACCAAAGGAGAAAGAGGAACCAAAGGAGAAAGAGGAACCTAAGGAGAAGGAAGAACCCCGGGAAAAGGAGGAAGCCGGGGACAAGGAGAAAACGAAGGAGATTTCAGTACCTGAATGGCTGCTGCATATCGGTGAAAAGCGGTAAAGCGACAGTAAATATTGCGGCTGAGGTCATATAGGGAATCGGCTGCACTTATATAATATGCAAGGAGGCACTAAATGAAATTCTGTATTGATGATGCAAATGTAGAGAAGATCCGCCGCATTTATGAGTATTATCCGGTTGACGGTGTTTCCACCAATCCTTCGATCCTGGCAAAATCCGGAAGAGACCCCTATGAAGTACTGAAAGAGATCCGCTCTATTATCGGTGAGGACGGAGAACTGTTCGTGCAGGCCACTGCGGCGACGGCAGAGGGCATGGTGGAGGAAGCCCACAGGATCGTGGAAGTGCTGGGAAAGACCACCCTGATAAAGATCCCCTGTGTTCCAGAAGGCTTCAAAGCCATGAAAGAGCTGAAAAAAGAGGGAATCCGCTTCATCGGCACTGCGATCTACACAGCAATGCAGGGCTTCCTGGCAGCCAAATGCGGCGCGGAGTATGTGGCTCCCTATGTAAACCGTATTGACAACATGGGCTTTGACGGGGTGCAGGTCTCCAAGGACATCCATGACGCGATCACGGCAAACGGCCTGGACAGCGGCCTTCTGGCAGCAAGCTTCAAGAACAGCCAGCAGGTTCTTGAACTGACAAAGTATGGCGTGAAGGCAGTTACGGTAGCACCGGATGTCATCGACGGCCTTGTAAAGAACGCAGCGATCGACGCGGCGATCGATCAGTTCACCAGGGACTTCCAGGGGCTGGTCGGAGAAGGAAAGACAATGGCTGACTGCTGATTTACGGTCAGGGTACAGGATATTTTGGGTATAGTTCAGGAAAACAGGTGCAGATTCCTTTTGGGGCGGTTGCACCTGCTTTTTTTCGTTTTTTTTGAATGGACATTTATTTACATTAGATTTGCAAGGTGATAAATTAAAACGGTATAACGATTATAAATGAGTTATATACAGCAAATATGAATGTATCGTCACCTGACATGTTTTTTGAAAATAAGGATGTGGAAGCAACTGAGGATGCAAAAGCAGCTGAAGGTGAGACAGCGGAAAATGCTGCTGTTACGAAAGATGCAGATGCAGACGAAAATGCGGAAGCAGCGGAGAACAGTGCAGCACAGACTGAAACAACGACCAGGACAAGGGTCTACACCAAGGTGACAAAGGAAGCAGAGCCGACGACGAAGGTCAGATACATCTACAACGATGAGGACGGCCGGCTGACCGTCACCGGCATCGAAGCCAATGACGCGGACCGCGGTGAGACTGCAACATTCGTCAACAAGTACACTCCTCCCAAGACGCCCGACAAACCTGATAAACCGGACAAACCTTCAAAACCTTCAAGACCTTCAAATCCTTCAAATCCTTCGAATCCGCAGAGAAGGAACCCTCCTACGGGAGACAGCAGCAATGTAATGCTGTGGCTCATTCTTCTTGCAGGTGCAGCGGCAGCTGTCGGCACGCTGATCTATGTGCGCCGCAAAAACCGCGAAGAGGATGAGAAGGCTGCCTGAAGCACATAGAATAACGAAGGGCACGTCATCACATTGCGGACGGCACTAAGTTAAACAGGCAATGAAAAACCGCCCCGGATCATTCGTGATCCGGAGGCGGTTCTTCATTATTGGACTTATATGGACAGGTTTAAATCTTTGAGCAGCTCTGAAGATACATATCCCGAAAATCAAGAAAAAACCCGGTATGGGAAATCAACTCTTGATACATTGTCTAAAGGACAATATATTATAGTCAATAGGAATTTCTGCCTCATATATATCTTCCGGCAGGGAACGGCTGAGAGGCGGCCGGCAGGAAGATAAAAGGGATTTATATAAGGCAGAATTGTATAGAAGAGTTTAAAATAAAAAGTGATGAAAACACACCAGGTTGAAAAAGCTTATGGGGAATAAGAAAGGAGAAGAAACTAATGATACTTCATCAGATCATCACGTCACTGTTGGAAACAGATGCCTACAAGCTGTCCATGGGGCAGGCAATATACCATTATTTCAGCAGATACAAGACGACATGGTCATTTAAGTGCAGAAATAAAGACGTACATTTCACACCTGAGATGGTACATGAGATCCGTCAGCAGATACAGGTTTACTGCAATTTGCGGTTTACAGAGGACGAGCTGGCCTATATTGACAAGATCCGCTGGATCAAAGGCTCCTATGTCGATTTTCTCCGTCTCTGGAAGCCCAGGTTCGAAGATTTCGAGATTACAAGTGATGCGGAATGCGGGCTTTCCATTGAAACCAGAGGAACCTGGCTCAATACGTCCATGTATGAGATTCCGGTTCTTGCCATTGTGAATGAGGTATACTTCCGCATGGCACATGGTTACGACAGTCTGTTCGCGGGCTTCAAGGAAAGGCTCGAAGAGAAGATCGGATGGCTGCAAAGGGATGAACTGTGCATCGGGACCTTCAGTGAATTCGGGCTCCGCCGCAGGCTTTCTGCGGAAGCGCAGGACCTTGTGGTCAGGCGCCTGAAAGAGGCGGACCTCGGCAGTTCTGATTTTATCGGAACGTCCAATGTATTCCTTGCAAAGAAATACGGCCTTGTTCCGGTCGGAACGATGGCACACGAGTGGATCATGTGCGTCGGACAGGGAGACCACAGTCAAAATCCCGCCTATTCCAACCGCCATGCACTGGATGCATGGGTGAAGGAATACGGCGTCCTGAACGGAATCGCCCTTACGGACACAATCACAACGGACTGCTTCCTGCGTGATTTTGACCTTACTTTTGCCACCCTGTTCTCCGGGACACGGCACGATTCCGGCGACCCCTATGAATGGGGAGAGAAGATGATTTCCCACTATGAGTCTCTGGGAATCGACGCAAAGACCAAGACCCTGCTGTTTTCCGACAGCCTGAATTTTGAAAAAGCTGATGCTATAAACAGCTATTTCCGCGGCAGGGCCAAGGTTGCGTTCGGAATCGGAACATACCTGTCCAATGACACAGAAGTCCCGGCACTGAACATCGTCATGAAGACCACTGCCTGCAACGGACAGGCCGTTGCAAAACTGTCAGATACACCAGGAAAAGGCATGTGCAAGGATGAGAGTTACATCCAGTATCTTGAAACCTGTATCCGATGGAGGATGGAACACTTGCCGCACTCGCTGGCAAAGTGAGACGGAAGGCTCTTACAAAGACAGCATAGATCGCATTCGGCCTACAAGACACGCAAAATGATCCGGAAACTGAATGGAAGAACAATGGCTCTTCACCTTAGCGGGTGGAGGGCCTTTTTTGTTTGTGGTAAAAATAAAAGAACTATGGTAGGGTAAAAGTACACTATTCGGGACATTGCGTCACACTCAAAACGACAACAGCACAAAGAGGATTTTTACCGGGATGCAATGATCCAGTTTTGACAGAAAGGTATTTATTATGAGTGAAACCAGGACAATACGGATTACATCCGGCGACAGCTTACATACGTATGGAAGCATTGGAACTATGGATTATACGGTGAGACTAAGTGTCAGACTTGACAGCCTGATCGATGGAGAGGTGCTGAAGACTGCACTGGAAAGTACGCAGAAGCGCTATCCGTATCTGAAACTCAGAATGAAAAAACAGGGAGCTGACCTATACTACGAAGAAAATCCTCTTCCGGTCTGTCTCTTCAATACGGACCGGAGGATCAGCCTCAACTGTGAGGAGACTAATTATCATATTTGGGCTGTCTGTTATAAAGACGACTATGTCTATCTTGATTTCTACCACGGAATCTGTGACGGGACCGGAATGTACATGGTCCTGAGCACGCTTTTGTATTATTACATTGACGGTAAGTACGGGAATTGTGACAGCACAGGGATCAGGACTCTTGAAGACCCCATAGATGAAAGAGAAAGCATTGACCCGACGGATTCTATACCGCCAATGGATCCGGCTCTTCTGGCCAAAGCTGGAGTCAACATTGAACCCGCGTTTTCACTGATCAGCGATGGAGAGACGACACTATCAGATCATGTGATCGTAAGGGATGTGATGATTCCGGACAAAGAACTGCTTAAGTTCACTTCGGAAAATGACGCGAGCCCGGGAACATTTTTAGCTGTGATCATAGCAAGAGCAATTGAACAGTGCACTCCCGTAAAAGATAAAGAGCTCCGCGGATCCTATGTGATAAACGCCAGACCCATGCTGGACTTTCCTTATACGCATCATAACTGTGTAAACACTGTATTTGCCAATTTCAGTGACCGGTTCATGGCAATGCCGATCGACCGGCAATGTACCGCCATGCGGGGGATGACGATCCTTCAGAGCGATCGGGACAGGGTATCTTTTGCAATCATGAGGGGCAACCTTGTGCGCCAAATGTGTCTGCAGGCTCCGACCCTCGAGGCAAGAAAGGCGGCCTTCGGCCAGAGTCTTGCCAAAGGAACAGATCTCTTCACCTTTATGGTGAGCTATGTCGGTAAGTGGAAATATGAGGCATTGGGGAAGCATATAGTGGAATTCTGGACACATGTACCCCCGGCAAACAATTTCCTTGTAGAACTGGCTGCTGTAAAGGGCAGCATTTTCCTTTCATTCCATCAGAGATTCAAGGAGGATAAGTATTATAAGGCAGTCCTGAAACAGCTTGAGGACATTGGCATTCCCTATATCGAGAAGAGGGTAATGGAGAACGATATTTCATATTTTCCGGATGTAATGTGAAAGAGGGGAGACAGGGGACGGTTCTCTGTCTCCCTTTTGTGAAATGGAGACAGAGAACCGTCCCCTGTCTCCCTGTCTCCCCAAAACGTGATATAGCTCAGCAAGCCGGTACAGACCCTCATCGGGGTCTGTACCGGCTTGTTTATTTTCTTTATCGCCCGGGACGCGCGAGCGAGTCCTGAACATTAGTGTCTTTCAGGAGCGGAGAGAATAAGCCGATGCCTGGCCGGTAGTCCGGCGGGCAATCAGTTTGGGATCATATTCCATACGGATGATCATGTCGCTGTCAGCACCGGATCTCCTGCTGATATTTTTGCGGTAAATCATCTCGACAGCCATATGTCCCTTCTGCAGGGAGAAGTGCTCCACGGTCGTCAGCGAGATTTGCGGCATGGCGGAGTACAGATTGTTGTCAAATCCGGCGACGCTGACATCTTCCGGAACCCGGATTCCGCGGTCCGCAAGGGCAGCAAGAATACCGAAAGCTATATCGTCGCTGTTCCCGACAAAGGCTGTAGCCGGTGTAGCTGCGTCCAGGGCGCGAATCGTCATATCGTAGCCGGTGCGGTATTCCGCGCCGGTATGCGGATACTCCGCATAGGCTTTCTGCGTAGGGCAGAAGAGCTTGATGTAAGCCGGATTAAGCCTGTTCTCGCGATAATATTGCTGCATACCTGACAGTCTGCGCGTGCGGCTGAGTTCTTTTTTGACGACCGGTCCGGAGATAAAGGCGATGTGCTTGTGACCCAGCTCCAAGAGATGCTCCGCCATCAGCCTGCCGGGCTTCTGGCTGTCCAGCTCCACTGAGTTGAAACGGATTCCCTCAGGCTTATCTCCGATTGAAACCACCGGAATGCGTCCGGCGAGAGCATTGGCTTCCGTATACTTGGTCAGCGGATAGAGGGAAATCACACCCGCAAGTTCATTTTCGGCAAAAAGGTGGAAGTAGGCATCCTCCCGCTCTGCACTCCGGAAAGTCACAGCCGTCAGGGAGGTGTAGCCATATTCCCGGGCCTTCTCAATAATGGAATGAATGACAGAGCTGTAATAGCCGTTGGAAATCGTCGGGCACAGGATCATGATCGTCTGCGACAGAGACCGGTCCGGTGCCTGTTTCTTCTTTTCCGGCTTCTGATAGCCGAGCGACTTGGCTGCCTTCTTTACTTTCTGCACCGTCTCCTCTCCGAAGGAGACGTTTTTCTTTTCACTCAGAATCATGGAGACTGTCGACTGGGAAACGCCCGTGTATTCAGCGATGTCCCTTGTCGTTACTTTGTTTCTCTTGCCCATCTGTATCCTCCTCTTTTTTGAAAATACAGGCGGTTTTCCTTCAACAGCCTGTAAGCAGGACAGCAGTATTCTTCGGCGCGCAAGACCCACGTGCGAGTCCTGGATGCATGCCGCAACAGTGAAAAAAATCTTTTTTGATTTATTTTGATTAACATGGAGCGGGAGTTTTTTTATTAATCAAAACCACGCTTTGATTACTAATATTTTAACAATGATTAATGGTTCCTGCAACATATTGCACTCAAAAAGGCACTTTTGCAATCTATGACAGTGTTTTTTACTTCATCAGCCTGTAATCTGGCTGTTAATCAAATGAAAAATATTAATAAAAAATGGCCTGAAACCCTTATATTTACTGGCTTTCACAGGTTTGACATGCACCAAAGCACATGTTAATGTCTTATCAGAAAAACAAACACAAATCCGCGGCGGAACAAACAGAATGGACGGAAAGAAGCAAAGTAAACAATACATCACTTCCATAATGACCGGACTGCAGCAAGGTCATAGTAACCGGAACGAAAACAGGAAACAAGGGCGCGGACAGCAGTGTACAGAGCGCCTGACAAGGAGGAAGAGTGAAAAATAATACTGATGCATTATTTTTCACTCAAGAGGTTTGCGTCGAAGCGCCGCAAACCTCTGCCGGAGCCCATCGGAGAAATTACCTTCGTGATTTCTCCTCGGGTGTTTCAGCCCAGAAGCGCTTCGACAAGGAGGAAAAAGAATGGGAAGCAATTCAACGGTTACCAAAGCAGCTCCCCGGGAGAAGACATCCATATCTCAGAAGCTGCAAAAATTCGGGGCATTCCTCGCCGGAATGGTCATCCCCAACATCGGAGCATTTATCGGCTTCGGCCTGATCACAGCATTTTTCCTGGCGACAGGATGGACGCCGGATGAACGTCTCGCAACACTGATCTCACCGATCCTGAACAATCTGCTGCCTGTGCTGATCGCTTATACCGGTGGTAAGATGGTCGGCGACAACCGGGGCGGTGTTCTGGGTGCATTCGTCACTGTAGGTGCGATCGTAGCAGTTGAAGGAACTCCGATGTTCATGGCTGCCATGATCCTCGGACCGCTTTCCGGCCTGATCATCAGAAAGTTTGACCATGCGATAGACGGAAAGATCCCCGGCGGATTCGAGATGATCGTCAATAACTTTTCTCTCGGTATCATCGGCGCAATCCTCTGCTGCTTCGCTTATCTGGTATTCGGACCTGTCATGCATACCGTGACAGCGGTCCTTACCAACGGCGTCAACTGGATCATCGCACACAATGCGCTCCCGCTCTCTGCGATCTTCGTAGAGCCCGCCAAGGTCCTTTTCCTCAACAATGCACTGGACCATGGTATTTTCGGTCCGATTGGATATGAGCAGGTTAAGACAATGGGTCACTCGGCACTCTTTATGCTGGTTCCCAATCCCGGCCCCGGTCTTGGTCTCCTTCTTGCCTACTGGGTATTCGGTAAGGGCGAGATGAAGGAAGCAGCTCCCGGCATGATCCTGATCCACTTCTTCGGCGGCATCCATGAAGTATATTTCCCCTATGTCCTCTCCAACCCCGTTACGATCATCGGTATGATCGCCGCAGGCATCGTCGGAACCGGCACACAGACACTGCTGAATGTCGGTACAGTTGCAACCCCCTCTCCGGGAAGTATCTTCTCCGTCATCGCCCTGTCACCCCCTAACTGCATGTTCGGCGTTCTTCTCTCCGTCGTAGACTCCTGTCTGGTCTCCTTCCTGCTCAATGCGATCTTCGTACGGATGCAGTACAGAAAGAACGCGGATACTGCACTGGATACTTCCGTCATTCCGGAGGGTCTGCCCGGTGCAGGAGAAGGCACAGCAGCTTCCGGTGCTCGGACAGTGGATCAGCTTGATCTCAGCAATATTCATCTGATCGTTGTTGCGTGTGACGCAGGCATGGGTTCCTCCGCGATGAGCGCAGCAGCCCTGAAAAAGAAAGTGAAGGCTGCAGGCCTCCCGATTGAAGTCATCAACTATGCAATCTCCAAGATCCCCGCGGAAGCGGATCTGGTCATCACACATGAGAAGCTGACAGGCACGGCCCTGGCGGCGCAGCCCGACAAACAGCATCTCTCGATCAGCAATTATCTCAAGGCACCTGAATATGATGAACTTGTGGAGAGACTGCTGGATGAGCATGAAGGCCTTTGAGGAAAGGAGGGAGGTAAGTAAGTATGACCACAACTGTAATTATTGTATTGACGATCGTCATTGTAGTCGGTGTGTTTATTATGGATCATTTTGCGATCCAGAGGGAAAAGGAGCAGCAGGAAGCAGCAAGAAAGGCACGTGAAGAGCGCAGGGCTGCCAAAGCCAGAGAACAGGAGCTCGAGACAGCAAAAGCTGCGGCGGCAGATAAGGATGCGGGAAAAGAAGCCGTCAGCAACGCTAGAAAAGAGACGGCAGACGGCAGGACTGTGGATCTTCGTTCACTGAACAATATCACATTCGCCTGCGACGCAGGCATGGGAACATCTGCCATGGGCGCAGTCGTCCTGCAGAAAAAGCTGGAGGCAGCCGGACTGAACAATGTTGTGGTTTCCCACTGCTCTGTATCCAGGATCCCGGAGGATGCCAGGTACATCGTCTGCCCCAAGGAGCTTGCAGTCCAGGTCGCAGATGCACATCGGACGGCACGCATCATCCCGATCGAAGAGTTCATGGATGCGCCGGAATATGAAAAGATCGTTAAGGAATTCGTCGCTGCCAAGACAAATACGAATGTCCTTACAGATCAGAAGGATTATCACGGAGGCGTGCTTCTCAAAAAGAATATCCGTATGAATCTTCCCTCAAAAGACAAAAATTCCGTCATCCGGGATATCGGCAATGCCCTGGTTGAATGTGGCTATGTCACTCCCAAGTATGTAGACGGAATGATAGCAAAAGAGGAAGTCTTCAACACATGTATCGGAAATCACCTTGCGATCCCTCACGGCATTGAGAGTGTGATCGGCGAGATCAGAAACTCCGGCCTGGCTATCTTCGGCTACCCCGATGGCGTGGACTGGGGAGAGGGAGAGACTGCAAAGCTTGTCATCGCAGTCGCTTCTGCCGGAGATGACCACGTCGAGACACTCGGAAAGATTGCCGGTAACTGCGGCTCCGAGGAGGAAGTCGAAGAGATCCTCAAAATGAGCGTAGACCAGATCTATGACCTGTTTGCGTAACAGCTTCTAATCTCCGCGGAAAAGAAAAGGGAGAAACCGCACCGGTACTTGTATGGGACGGAGAAAAAACGGCCCGCAGAAAAAGAGAAAGAAAAAAGAAAAAGAAAAAAGAGTACAGGTGCGGACTCCGGGGGACAGGAGCATACTGTCCCCCGAAAAGGAAAAAAGAAAAAGAGTAAAAAAGAAAAAGAGCCAAAAGGAAGCAGCATTAGAAAATCATAAATTCAGACATATTTTCAGAATGATCATAAGAACGATTTAAGGAGGAAAACCATGAGCGTTATTACATTCGTATGTGCAGGACAGATGAACTCGGCAATCACATTCCCCGCTTTTGAAAACGGCCACGAGGTAAGACTTGTAGGCTCCCCTCTGGACAGGGATATCATCGACGGTCTCCGCAAGGACAATTTCCATATCACCCTGAAGAGGACCCTGCATGACGGGATCAAATATTATCAGATCGAGGAACTGCAGGAGGCGCTTGAAGGCGCAGACCTGATCCTGGGCGGTGTCAGCAGCTTCGGTCTCGACTGGTTCTGTGACGAGATCCTTCCGGTCCTCCCTGAAGAGGTCCCGCTCCTGACAGTTACCAAAGGCATGGTCGACCTCGAGGATGGCACACTGGTTCCCTACCCCACTATTTTTGAGCAGCGTCAGCCCGCCGGAAAGCATATCAATTTCAATGCGATCGGCGGTCCCTGCACCAGTTATGAGCTGGCGGACCACGATGACAGCCATGTTGCCTTCTGCGGCAAAGACATGGAGACATTAAAGAAGATCAAAGCCCTGCTTGCAACTGACTATTATCACATCAGCCTTTCCACTGACGTTGTCGGTGTGGAGTGCGCAGTAGCAATGAAGAATGCCTATGCACTGGGCGTATCCCTTTCTGTCGGCCTTGCAGAAAAGCGCGACGGCAAGATCGGCGCTGTCCACTACAATTCCCAGGCTGCTCTCTTCGGACAGGGCGTCAAAGAGATGATGCGGCTGCTGGATCTGATCGGCGGCGGCCCCGAGAACATCATCCACGGCGCGGGAGACCTCTATGTCACCGTCTTCGGCGGCCGCACCCGCAAGATCGGAACCCTTCTCGGCAGAGGCCTGACCTTTGACCAGGCAATGGAAGAGCTGAAGGGCGTCACCCTCGAGTCCATCGTCATTGCGACCAGGACTGCAAGAGCTGTTAAAAAACTGGCGGCACGCGGTGTGGTAAGCCTGGATGACTATCCGCTCCTTATGCATGTGGATGAGATCATCAACAATGGCGCGGAAGTGAATATTCCCTGGGAGAAATTCACTATGGTCGTAGAGAAGTGACGGCATCCGGCCCTGGGCAAAGAAGCAGGAAAAAGGAAAGAACTGCATCAAAAGGAAAAAGAAAAAAGAAAATGATGAATAAGGAGGAATCCCTTATGACACCGGAGAAGATCAGAGAACTGAAACTGTTTGCAAACCGGGGAAGGATGAACATCATCCGCGCCACACATGCCGGCAACTCAGGCCATCCCGGCGGCAGCCTGTCATCCATCGACCTCATGACCTACCTCTACAAAGTAGAGATGCGGGTCAATCCGCAGGATCCCAAGGCTGAGGACCGCGACCGCTTCGTCCTTTCCAAAGGACACTGTGCACCCGGCCTCTACTCTGTATTGGCGCAGTGCGGGTATTTCCCGGAAGAGGACCTCGTCACGCTCAGACAGCTCGGTTCCCATCTCCAGGGTCATCCCAATATGAATATGACACCCGGGATCGACTTCTCCACCGGCTCTCTCGGGCAGGGCTTTTCCGCAGCCACGGGAATGGCCAACGCGGCCAAAAACGTCCTGCACAGAGATATCAATGTCTACGCTCTTCTGGGAGACGGAGAGCTCGCCGAGGGTCTTGTCTGGGAAGCTGCAGAATATGCGGCGCAGTACCGGCTTGACAACCTCTGCATTGCGGTGGATATCAACGGACTTCAGATCGACGGAGCCACAAAAGACGTCATGAATATGGAACCGATCGATGCCAAGTTTGAAGCGTTCGGATTTAATGTTGTCAGGATCAACGGCCATGATTTTAATGAGATCGAAAAGGCATTCACAGCTTTTCATGATGCCAGGGGTCAGGGGAAACCCACTGCGATCCTGATGAATACGACCAAAGGCAAGGGAGTCTCATTTATGGAAAACCAGGCCAGCTGGCATGGAAAGGCGCCCAATGATGAGCAGTTCGCACTGGCAATGGCAGAGCTGGAGGCAGAAGAGAAGAAGATCCTGGCAGCATAAAGCCATGGTCAGTAAACAGCTTCCTGTTGCATATCCGTAGACAATGCCCCCCGTTGGTTATGGGTATGTGTGTAAGGAACTGTATACTCATACCTCCCGAAAGCTGCACAGGCGTTTCTTTCGGATTTGAAAAGAAAAGCCATGCAGCTTTCGGAAGATCAGATAGTTACTATTCACAGTCCCTTCGGAACTGTGAAAGTAACTTGCGTTTGCCCATTCCAAATGCTCTTCGAGCATGGGCAAACGCCGTTATACTCGGGTTTTTGCATGAAAAAACACATGCAAAAACACCTCGAACGCGGAGAATGTGAATAGTAACATCAGATAACAGTTCCTTAAGACAATGACCAAGAAAGGAAAAAGGAGATTGACCATGGCAGAAATGAAAAAGATCGCAACAAGAGAAAGCTACGGAAATGCCCTGAAAGAACTGGGCGCAGTGAATGAAAAAGTCGTCGTCATCGATGCAGACCTTGCGGGATCCACAAAGACCGCGGTTTTCAGAAGTGCATATCCTGAACGTCATTTCAACTGCGGAATTGCAGAGTGTAACGTGATGGGTACGGCTGCCGGAATGGCATCCATGGGACTGGTTCCCTTTGCCTCCACGTTCGCAATGTTTGCAGCGGGCCGCGCCTTTGAGATCGTCCGCAATTCCATCGGTTATCCGCATCTGAATGTCAAGATCTGTGCAACCCACGGAGGAATCTCTGTCGGAGAGGACGGTGCCTCTCACCAGTGCTGTGAAGATATTGCACTTATGTGCACGATCCCGGGCATGACTGTCATGTCCCCCGCGGATGACGTGGAAGCCAGAAAGATGGTCCACGCCGCCGCAGAACTGGAAGGCCCCTGCTATATCCGTTTCGGACGCGCAGCAGTTCCGGTTTTCCATGAGGAGAACTATGACTTCAAGGTCGGCAAAGGCGAAGTCCTCAAAGAGGGGAACGATATTGCCATCATAGCCAACGGAGTCATGACCTATGAAGCCATCCAGGCGGCACAGCAGCTGGAAAAAGAAGGAATCAATGCCCGCGTGATCAACATCGGCACGATCAAGCCTATCGACAGGGAGATCGTCCTGGCGGCGGCGAAAGAATGCAAAAAGATCATCACCTGTGAAGAACACAGTGTGATCGGCGGTCTCGGGGCTGCTGTCTGCGAAGTCCTTGAGGAAGAATGCCCCGTCCCCGTCCGCCGCATTGGTGTCAAGGATGTATTCGGACATTCAGGCCCCATGCTGGAAGTTATGAAAGACTTCGGCCTTTGTGCGGACAATATTGTAAAGCAGACAAAGGATTTCCTGTAATACGAAAGATCAGGAGGAAAAAGAATATGTATGACGTAATCATCATCGGCGCAGGCGTCACGGGAAGTGCGGTCGCACGCGAACTTTCCCGCTATAAACTGAATGTCTGTGTCCTGGATAAAGAAGAGGATGTCTGCTGCGGCACATCCAAAGCCAACAGTGCCATTGTCCATGCCGGATTTGATGCGGCAGCCGGTTCTCTTATGGCCCGTTTCAATGTGCGGGGCAATGAGATGATGGACGATATTTCCAGAGATCTGGATGTTCCCTTTAAACGCAACGGAGCAATGGTCGTCTGCATCAATGAGTCCGAAAAGGACGGCCTGCAGGAACTGTATGACCGCGGTATCGCAAACGGTGTCAAGGGTATGCAGATCCTGACCAGGGAGGAAGCTCTGGAGAAGGAGCCCAACCTTTCCGAGAACGTAGTGGCAGCGCTCTATGCACCCACCAGCGGGATCATCTGCCCCTTCATTCTCAATATCGCAATGGCGGAAAATGCCAATGCCAACGGAGTTGAGTTTTTCTTCAACACTGAGGTGGAGGCGATCACTCCCGCAGTCTGTGGCAGATCCGGAGATCCCATCTGGAAGCTCCGCACAAACAACGGCGAATACAAGGCAAAATATGTCGTCAACGCGGCAGGTGTCTACGCGGATGTCTTCCACAACATGGTAAGCGCCGACAAGATCCATATCACTCCCAGACGCGGTGACTATTGCCTTCTGGACAAGAGCGCGGGAAATCACGTCAGCCACACTATTTTCCCTCAGCCCACAAAGTTCGGTAAGGGCGTCCTGGTCGCCCCCACCGTCCACGGGAATCTGATCGTCGGACCGACAGCAGTCGACATCGAGGACCGCGAAGGCAACAACACGACCGCGGCCGGAATCGGCGACCTGATCGCCAAGGCAGGCGACCATGTCCGCAATCTCCCGATCCGCCAGGTCATCACTTCCTTCGCAGGCCTCCGCGCCCATGAGGACGGCCATGAGTTTATCATCGGCGAAGTAAAGGATGCTCCTCACTTCATTGACTGCGCAGGTATGGAATCCCCCGGACTGGCATCCTCCCCTGCCGTAGGCGAGTATGTGGGAGCTTTGCTCAGGGAAAAGATGGGACTGGAAGAGAAGGAAGAGTGGACCGGCACCCGCAAGGGCATCCTTAACCCCGCCAATCTCTCTATCGAGGAACGCAACGAACTGATCAAAAAAGAGCCTGCCTACGGAAGGATTATCTGCCGCTGTGAGATGATCACCGAAGGCGAGATCATTGATGCCATCCACAGACCGCTCGGCGCCCGCTCCCTCGACGGGATCAAGCGCAGGACCAGGGCAGGCATGGGCCGCTGCCAGGCCGGCTTCTGCTCCCCCCGCTCAATGGAGATCATCAACAGGGAACTCGGGATCCCTATGGAGAAGATCACCAAGCTCGGCGGCGATTCGAAGATGGTGCTTGAGAGAACAAAAGGAGGTGCACAGTAATGGCTGCAAGGAATTCCTATGATATCGTCATTGTCGGCGGAGGCCCCGCCGGTCTTGCCGCAGCTGTCGCCGCAAAAAAAGCGGGTACGGACAGCATCCTGATCATCGAGCGTGACAAAGAGCTGGGCGGCATCCTCAACCAGTGCATCCACAACGGATTCGGACTCCATACATTCAAAGAGGAGCTGACCGGTCCCGAGTACGCATACCGCTTCATCGAGCAGGTCTATGACCTGGGTATTGAATATAAGCTGGACACTATGGTCATGGATATCTCCCGCGACAAGGTCGTCACCGCCATGAACCGCACAGAGGGTATGTTCCAGATCCAGGCGAGTGCCGTCATCCTGGCCATGGGATGCCGTGAGCGTCCCAGAGGCGCCCTGAACATTCCCGGCTACCGTCCTGCAGGCATCTACAGCGCAGGCACTGCCCAGCGCCTGGTCAACATGGAGGGCTATATGCCCGGACGCGAGGTCGTCATCCTTGGCTCTGGCGATATCGGCCTCATCATGGCGCGCCGCATGACTTTTGAGGGCGCGATCGTCAAGGTTGTCGCCGAACTCATGCCTTTTTCCGGCGGCCTGAAACGAAACATCGTCCAGTGCCTGGACGACTACGGCATCCCGCTCAAGCTCTCCCACACGATCGTGGACATTGAGGGCAAGGAGAGGGTGACTGCAGTCACGATCGCCCAGGTCGGCCCCGACATGAAACCTATCCCCGGCACCGAAGAGCGCTACACCTGTGATACTCTGCTGCTGTCCACAGGCCTCATTCCGGAGAACGAACTGTCCAGAGGCGCCGGCGTTGAAATGAACGCCGTCACAAGCGGCCCCATTGTCAATGAAATTCTCGAGACCAGCATCCCCGGCGTCTTTGCCTGCGGCAACGTCCTCCACGTGCACGACCTTGTCGACTACGTCTCCGAAGAGGCGACCCGCGCCGGCACAAATGCAGCTAAATATGTCCAGAACGGATGTGCAGATGAGAAGGGTGAAGCAGATATTCAGCTCATCGCTACAGAAGGCGCACGCTATACTGTGCCCTCAACGATCAATGTCTCCCGCATGGAAGACAACCTGACTGTCCGCTTCCGTGTCGGCGCTGTCTACAAAGACAGCTATGTCAGTGTTTTCTTCGACGATGAACGCGTCCAGCACCGCAAAAAGAGGATCATGGCGCCCGGTGAGATGGAGCAGATCATCATCCAGAAGAAAAAACTGGCGGACTACCCCGACCTCAGGACGATCACCGTCAAGATCGAAGCCGAGTGAGTCAAGAGGGACGGTTCCGGCTGACTCATTGCAAGCAATAAGTCAGCCGGGACATCTCATGAACTCCGGGTGGATCAACGAGAAACATCCCTGGAGACTCAAAGTCCCCTTACAGTGGATTAGGAGAGAATAGATTATGGAAAAAAAGAATCTTACGTGCATTGGCTGCCCCATGGGCTGCCAGATCACTGTGGAATTTGAAGGCGAAGAAGTCTTCAGTGTGACAGGCAACACCTGCGCGATCGGCGATAAATATGCCCGCCAGGAGGTCACCCACCCCGAGCGGACAGTCACCTCAACTATCATCGTCACAGGCGGGGATAAGGAACGCTGCAGCGTCAAGACCAAAGGCAACATCCCCAAGGAAAAGATCTTTGCCTGCATGGACGCGATCAACCATGTAAAGGCCCCCGCACCGGTCCGCATCGGTGACATTGTGATCGAAAATGTGTGCGGCACAGGCGTAGATGTTGTTGCCACAAAAAACGTCTCCCTGTAGAATCGTTTCTGCCAGAGGTCTTCTGGCAGCCAGCTTCAAGAACAGCCGGCAGATCCTTGAGCTGACCAGATACGGCGTGAAGGCAGTGACTGTCGCGCCCGATGTTATTGACGGATTCGCCGGAAATGCGGCGATTGATACGGCAATCGCACAGTTTACTGAGGACTTCCGGGGCCTGGCCGGCGAAGGGAAGACCATGGCTGACTGCTGAGTAAGCTGACTTCCAAGATAGTGATATAGGTCAGAAAAGCCGGTGCAGGTTCCCTGGTGGGAGGGCTGTACCGGCTTTTCCGGGGGAGGAGACAGGAAGGGGACGGTTCTCTGTCTCCTGAGAACCGTCCCCTGTCTCCTCCGAACAGCAGCGGCTCTTCACCTTAGCAGGTGGAGGGCTGTTTTTTTATTTGATGTCTGAGGGGGCATTAGTTTATGCTATTATTATATGTGAGCGGGTGAACCTGGAATCTTTGATGGGCACGGAACCGTGGAATATCAAGATGATCTTGAAGGCTCGATCATAACGGTTATACGTATGGTGCTCCTATACATATACGGATTGAAGAAAAGGCAGCGTACATGAAAGAAACAATACTTGTAGTGGATGACGAAAAAGAAATTGCAGATCTCCTGGAACTGTATATCAGCGCAGAAGGTTATACTGTGGAAAAGGCATATACAGCGGCGGAGGCATTCGAGATCGTGCGCAGCAGGCAGATAAGTCTGGCACTTCTTGATGTGATGCTGCCGGATATCAATGGATTTGAACTTTGCAGAAAGATCCGGGAGGAGTATGTTTTCCCTATCATTATGCTCACAGCAAGATCTGCCGATATCGATAAAATCAACGGACTGACACTCGGCGCGGACGATTATGTGACAAAACCGTTCAATCCATTGGAAGTGGCAGCCAGAGTCAAGACGCAGCTTAGAAGGTTCACACAGTATAATAATAATGAGCAGAAGAAAGAGGAAAAGAGTTTCTATGACAGAAACGGACTGATAGTAGATCCGGAGACTCACACCTGTACATTGTACGGAAAAAAGATCCAGCTGACACCTATTGAGTTTGACATTCTCTGCTGTCTGTGCAGACGCCCGGGTAAGGTCGTCTCCTCTGAAGAACTCTTTGAAGAGGTTTGGAAAGAAGCGTACTTTGAGGGGAACAATACAGTTATGGCACACATTGCAAGGCTGCGGCAGAAACTGAACGAGCCGCCGAGAAAACCGAAGTTTATTAAAACTGTCTGGGGAGTGGGGTATAAAATTGATCCGTAAGTATTGGAAGTATTTGAGGTTTATCATTATTCCGCTGGTGCTGATGATCGTGTCGGGGCTGTTTTTTGCCTTGCTGGACCGGATTTCTAACGGCATATTGGCAGAATGGTTTGAAAGAATGTTTATGTTTGAGTATCAGGATACCGCCAGTGACGGTGCGACGATCATCATCCGTCAGATTGACTGGGAGAACCTGAAGTGGTATGTGGTTACCTTGTCGATCTTTGTGATCATGGTCATCTCCTGGGTGATGATCGTCGCGGCAGATGTACTTTGTCTGCGGGAGCGCAGAAAGCATTCCCGTACCGCGGCGGAGTATCTGCGGCGATATCTTGTCGAGGAAAACGCGGTGCCGGCAGAAACGGTGCCGGAAGACTCGGAGATCTTTGCGGGGATTAACGAGGCCAGACTGAAGATCAGTGAGCAGAAAGTGCAGCTTCTCCGGGAAGCACAACGGAAGAATGACCTGATCACCTACCTGGCACACGATTTGAAAACACCGCTCACGAGTGTGCTGGGATACCTGACGCTTTTAAACGATGAACCCGAAATGGGTGTCCGGCAGCGGGCGAGATTCACCGGGATTGCACTGAGAAAAGCACAGAGGCTGGAAGATCTGCTGGATGAAATATTTGAGATCACGCGTTTTGACATCGCAAATATCGAACTCCAGAAGGAAGAGGTCAATCTTTCGGCAATGCTTGAACAGATTATCTCTGAATTTGAACCTCTCCTGACAGAGAAAAACCTCATTATACAGTCCGCGATCGAGAAAAAGCTGTCTCTTAATTGTGATGTAGATAAAACAGAACGAATCATTGACAACCTCATTCGAAACGCGGTCAGCTACAGCTTTGAAAACTCAGTCATCCACATCTCCCTTAAGGAGGAAGACACAAGCGCGGTCTTTTGTTTTGAAAACCGTGGAAAGACGATACCGCAGGAAAAACTGGAAAGAATTTTTGACCGCTTTTACCGGGCGGACCAGTCCCGGAGTTCTTCAAGCGGCGGCAGCGGACTCGGACTGGCCATTGCAAGATCGTTGGCACAGGCTCACGGGGGCAGTATTACCGCGGAGAGCTATGAGAATACTATTCTGTTTACCCTGACAATGCCGGAGTGCCGCAAAGAAAAGCCGAAGCCGGCTTCCGTGTAAATTTGTAAGAAATACAGAAGAAAAACTGAAAACACACAGCCTCCTGCCACGCTACGATAGCAGCAGAACAGGAGGTGTTTTTATGAGAAGATTTTTAACTTTGCGTTTGATCCTTATTTTTGCTGCCGGAATCGTTCTTGCTTTCGGGATCGCCCTTTCTGCCAGGATCGCCCTTTCTGCCGGGATCGTGCCGGACATGGCTTTTCCGGATATTTCATTTTACTCTGCTCCCGCTCAAGAAGCTGTCTATGAACCGGAGAAATGGAACCTGATCCTTGTGAACAGGGATCACTGCATTCCTGATAATTATTATGTGGAATTGATCAGGCTCGAGAATGGCGGCACCGAAGTGGACATGAGGATTCTTCCCGATCTTCAGAATATGTTTGACGATATGCGGCAGCAGGGACTGGATCCAGTGGTCGGCGAGGGCTACAGGACCAACAGGGAGCAGAAAAAGATGTTATGGAACAAAAGATTTGAATTACTGCGGCAGGGTTATTCCTGTCATGAGGCAGCGGCCATGGCAAAAGAATGGGTTGCAGAACCCGGGACGAGCGAACATGAACTGGGGCTTGCCGTCGATATTAATTCTATAAGCGGAGAGCAGGAATTTGATATATATCGCTGGCTGGCCGATAATGCGCACAGGTATGGTTTTATACTGCGATATCCGGAAGGAAAAGAGGCGATTACAGGAATTGCTTATGAACCGTGGCATTATCGGTATGTCGGAAAAGCGGCTGCAGAAGAAATCTATGATACGGGGCTGACACTTGAAGAATATCTCGTTCCTTGAAGGATATGACCTCGCTGACATTAGACGTAAATGAAGGAATGGACAGTATTCAAAGCTTTTGGATTGATAATATAATTTTCGGTGAATTGGTTTTTTTATATATTTGTCGAAAATTATAAAGACGGAGATTGGCATGATAACATGATAATAAGTAGGGAGAAGGAACAAAAGAAGCTCAGAGATTTGTACGAAAGCGGGCGGGCAGAGTTCGTTGCCGTATACGGGCGAAGAGGAGTTGGAAAAACTTTTCTTATTGATGAAGTCAATTGTAATTGCATTGAACTCGAAAAACAGGGGACTAACGAGAAAAGAACTGTTGGACAAAACCGGTATCACGGACAGCGGTTCGCTGAGTAAACAGCTCAAAGCGCTGGAATCAGGAGCGTTTATCATTAAGTATGACTCTTTCGGGAATGGAAAAAGAGACAGTTATTACAAGTTATCTGATCCGTTTTGTATTTTTTATCTAAGATTTGTCAGTGACAGTTCTCCAAGAAAAAAGAAAGAGTGGGTAAATATTGCAGATTCACAATCTGTCGTGAGCTGGAATGGCCTGGCGTTTGAAAATCTTTGTTTTAACCATATAAAGCAGATCAAAGCCGCTCTTGGTATCAGTGGAGTCAGCACCGAAGAGTCATTGTGGTCCAAAAAGGGAACAGATGATGCTGAAGGAGCCCAGATCGACCTCATAATTGAAAGAAAAGATAATGTTGTAAATATGTGTGAAATTAAGTTCTACAATGATGAGTATACTGCTAAAAAAGAATGCCATTTTGCACTTGTACGAAGAGAACGTCTTCTTCGCGAAACTCTATCGAAGAAGATTTCGATTTACAATACATTGATTACAACATTCGGGTTGAGACATGTGGAGTATTATGGCGATTTCGTCAACACTATTACATTGGATGAATTGTTTCAATAAGTGGCAGCACAGGAATACGGGACGGTATTCGGACACTTCACTGAAAAAGTGTAGGAAATTATGAGAAGATACAAGAGGTTATAAAAAGGTGATAAAAATACTGTTTGTCTGCCACGGCAGGGTATTCCCTTTCGCCTGAGACCCTTGTATTTACTGGACTTCCGGAGATTTCGGGCGAAAAGTTGGGACACTTTTGGGACAAATGAAGATTGTGATATAGCTCAGAACAGCCGGTACCGGCTCCTGATGAAGGAGCTTGCACCGGCTGTTTTCTGTTCGGCTGGAAAAGAATGGTTTTAGTGATGAGTTGTATCCACGCCCTGGCTTTGAGACGGAAGAACAGGTCCGTCCGGATCAGCTGTCCTTACCCGATGCTGATTTCTCCAGGTGCGGGGTGAACATCCTTCTGCGTTGGTAAAGAGCTTGATGAACCCTTTAAAGGAAAAACCTGTTTTTTCAGCGATTTCAGTTATGGACCATTCAGTGCGGATGAGAAGATTTTTTGCATAATCAAGTTTCTTGCGGTTTGCGTATTCGACAGGGGAGTATCCCGTGTCCCTTTTGAACCTGCGCGAAAAATGAAAGCTGCTCAGAGACACAGCATCCGCAAGTTCTTCCAGCGTGATGCGCTGATCGATATGGTCATTGATATATCCTGTGATCACATCTATGTACGATGCAGCTGCTGCATCTGTTCCTGTTCCGCTGTGGAGATAGCGGAATATTTCATATACCCGGAGTGATTCGTCGAACTCCGTCTCCGTCTTTCCCTCATCGTAAAACTGCAAAGTCTTTTTTAAAAATTCTCCGAGTGCGGCTGCGCGCTGCTTTTCTACAAGCGGTCCCTGATGAGCCAGGATATGCTGGCATATTTCATGTGCATTGGATCCTTCGAAATGCAGGTAGTAAAACTCCAGGCCGTCCATGTCGGAATAATAATAGTGAGGCTCCCGGCAGTCCACAAGCATAGCGTCCCCTGCCAGAAGCCGGTAGGAGCCGCCTCTGTAGTCTACACGCAGGCAGCCTGCCCGGACACAGAGGATAAGGAACGGAGAAAAATAATCCCTTCGGATCGAATAGGCATGTGTGCAGTAGTAGTGCCCGATCTGCGTGATATAAAAGTACAGCTTTTCTGCAGTCGGACGCATGTGGACATCCGCTGTCAACGCAGGTGATATGACCTCCCAGCATATCCGCATCGTCGGCTCCAAGGCTTCCCTGGAGTGGAACGATTCCACGGCAGACAGACTGATCTTCGAGGAGAAGGGAAACCCCAGCAGGTCCTGACCAGAGGAATGGATTATCTCGATGACCTTGCAAAAGAAGATGAGCGTCTGGGCGCACTCCACTTCGAAGGTCTCCCGGAGTCCTGGGCAAACCTCTGTACCCGCTTTGCCATCGTCATGGATGCCAAAGACAGGGGAGATGAAGAGACCGTGAAGAACACGATCTATCCCGATATCGATGCGGGCATCGACGGGATCCGCTGGATCAACGCCTGTGCAGATTCGGCCGATAATGGCTCCGTCTGGACAAAGTTCTGACCCTTCAATAACAAAGATCAGACTGCTGATTCTATAAAGCAAACCGGTGCTGTCTCCATGATTGGAATGGTCTCCAGGACGGAGGTGCACCGGTTTGTTTTGCGGCGGCCCTTCACCTGCGGGTGGAGGGCTGTTTTTCTATTTGATGTCAGGGAGAGTATTGTTTTATGCTGGAGCATTCAACAGACTCTCTTAAGTGAGCAGGATATCATTGGCCGGCAAGAGTTTCCGTTATGGATTGGAAGAACTCTTTGCTCCACATATCCAACGAAGCCGGATTTCGAATAAAAGGAAGAACATCACCTTTTGCCTGTGCGTAATCTATTTGTTCAAAACGTCGGAACAGAATCTGTTTGATTTCATCCAGTGACATGTCATTTCCCGCCCCTTCAAACCCGGAATCCACCAGTCTTGCATTCAGATGTTTCAGATTTACAGGAGTCTGACGGGCAAGATAAAAAACATAATCATACAAGTCTCGCCCTTTAACACGATTCTTCCATGCTCTGCAGATAACGGCATGCATTTTACCGGCAAACAAAGATGGCATATCATACAGGTTTATTTCATATGGTATAGGAAGCAACCTGAACTGCCGCTTAAATCCCGCATATGGAGGGGGTGTTGTATCCACTTCAAATTTGACTTTGATCAGTTCAGAACCTACGATTGTCTTTGCGAGCCGTTCATCCGCATAACAGAGCAGGATATGCTCTCTTGTATTGCCTTTCACAAAAGCTGACAGTACATCGGAATCTTTGGCCTTCGCTTTGGATTCTGCTTTGAAGCGGAATCCATATGTCAGCAGTTCCTTTTCCAGAGCAGGAAGATAACCATCTAAACGAAAGTTGGAGTCCGGAGTCATGAGAGAGAAATCCAGATCCTCCGAAAACCGATCAAGACCGTAAAAGATTCGAAGCGCAGTTCCACCGTAAAAAGCCGCAGTCTGAAAAAAACCGGCGCGGGATAGTCCGCACAGAATAATCTCCTGAACCACTTCTTTGATGCTGTTCTTCTTGTCAGTCAGTGTTGCAGATTCATGCTGAGACAGCATTTGATTTATAATATTATCCATGTCGTTTGATCTCCTTTAACAAGGATATCAGCAGTTTGTGATTTGCTGTATGATATAGCCCTGCGAGTGCCATCATCTCATAAACGTCGATGTTACGGAAGGCTTCTTTGTCAATCCGAAGATCATCAAACAGGAGCTGGCGGAGCTCCTTCCTGTTTGCGCATGGGGAACAGGTATATAGATAATCGCAGACAGCCTTTTCCGCAGACGAAATGACAAAGCCATATCCATTTTCTTCGTACAGCCTGGTGCCGTAAGGAAATGCAGGTGTAGGTATATCCCGGTATGTGAATACTCCAAACGGTGTGGAATATTGCTTTTTCCTTTTCTTTCCGCAAGTTGCGGACGTGAAAGCATATACGGCTTCGGGGATCAACCCGTGCCATGCAAGCGCGAACTCAAAAGAGAGATATGACGGACCGTAAATGATTCCTGCCAGATAATGGCCGGGGATGGAACGGTCGGTTTCGTATAGACCTTTAATGATTGGAACCAGGTCACCGCTTTTGACCATCCGGGCAATCTTTGCCGCAGGATTAGCGTAAGTATTGTATTGTTGAATAAGCATTGAAGTTGTTTTTATCATATAATCACCACCAACTGCAATAATAATGCATTTTATGGTGAAAAACAATGGATAATTAATGTTTTTTAAAAACCGGTAGAGGGCGATTTCGAATCTGCGGAGTGTTATCTTTCCCGCTATGTATGGAAGAAAATTGAAGGCTTCTCAAGCGAACGCGTTGCTCAGCTTCAGGAATACCTCGAGTCAGTGGGGCATATCATAATAAGACTTGCCAGGGAAGGAGGCTTTGAGCATGCCGCGAATTTTTAAAATCGGTGGGTATCTCCTGTACTTTTGGTCTAACGAAAACTCCCCTCTTGAACCAGTGCATGTTCATGTAAGTAAAGGAATTCCTTCCGAAGGTACTGCAAAAATCTGGATAACCAGAAGCGGGAGATGTTTATTGTGTAATAATAACTCTCATATCTCGCAAGCTTGTGAACTGGCAGAAAAACTGAATGTCAGAAATCTCTTGCTCTACCATACGGAAGATAAGAATCTGGCTGAGAGAAATAGACTTTATCTTGAGGAGGGCTCACAGTACTATCACGGGAACCTGTTTGTCCAGGATGATCTGGATTCGATATCGCTGTGAATCGCGGCAAAATCGGGCAAAACAGGTCTGTTAGAAAGGACTGATTTCTTGCCTTCAGGCATTCGCTAAGCTTTGGCCAGTATTCATCCCGATGAAGGTCTGATTGCAGGAACATGAAATGTAGTAGGAACCATAGCTCGATGCACTGGTTCGACCATATGGGATGATATCTGGTTTCCTCTGTGCCTTCTGCCTCACAAAGTTCAACAGTATGGTCAAAGTTCTCTGCTGGAAAGTCATCTTTATCAAATACCAGCCAGACATGCTTATAAACATTGTTGCTGCGTGCTACGTCTTTCACCGCCCGGTTGAACAGGTTTACAGTGTTGTCGCCCTTTCCTGAGATATCCAGATGAATACGATCTCGATACTTGGCATCGATCGTTTCTTTTATTCTCTCAAAATATTTTGGCTCGGTTTTTGGTCTCCGCTCCGCTCCGGTCGGCTCAGAACCGATGTCCCCCGGACATCGTGAGCCCTTCGGAAACGATCAGATGATATTCCGGGGAAATCATTTGCCGGGAATCACGACGGGATTTCATCCAGGACTTGCCCATGTCGGATTTTTTAAGAGGTTTACGGCTCATCGTCACACCTCCCAGCTCAGCATATTCTTAAGATACGGGTCAGCCCCATACCGCCCTTCCAGGTACTGCTTATCATAAGCAGCCGTGTTGTTGATGGGATCGTTATTTTCCTTACGTAGCTCAGAGAGAGAATAGACGTCACTGCTGTTCTCTGAATCCAAAGCGGCGAACCAGATCTCGTCCCTTCGGAAGATGCTGTTCTTCATTGTGGACATGTCATGCGAAGTGAAGAGCAGCTGTGCTCCCTTCTTATTGATCTCCGGATTCGTAAAGAGCCGGATGACATAGCGAAGAAGTTTCGGATGCAGCTTGGCATCCAGTTCATCAACGATTACCAGACGCCCCTCCTTCAGAGCCATGAGGATAACAGGGAGCGCAGCGAACAGCTTCCTGGTTCCATCGGATTCGCTGGAAAACGGGAGTTCATAGAGCGCATCATGCAGAGTCCTCTGCAGGTAGAATTCATTGCTCTGCTGATCAAAACGGTACCCGGTGATGCCGATTCCCATGTCATTCATCATGGTAAGGAACTGCTTCTTTGATACGTCATCATCGGAGAGAAGGATCTGCTGCTCTGCCAAAGGATTTGCATAGTCGCGGATGATGCACTCTTCAAACCAACGAATGACTTCTACGATCACGGGGATGGAATAGTTGATCGCAAGGAAGGAGAGCAGAGGCATTTTGGAATTTACTTCAGTGTTGATGTTCTTGCTTCCGAGAATTGTCCCAAGGAAAATCTCTCCATGATCCCGCTCAAAGATCCTGGCAGCCCGGCTGGCACCGAGCTTGCGGCGATAGAGCGTTTCCTCCTCTATTTCGCCGTGAAGAAGTACAATAAAGTAGCGGTATTCATATTCACCGATGCGGAAAAACAGCTGGAAACGGGAAGGATCTTCCCGGGAATCCTTGTCGAACAGATACGGGACACAGGAAACCTTCTGCTGCATGATGAAGCGGGCGTGATTCTTGCCAAGCTCATAAACTGGTTCTGTGACAAGTGAGATCACGCATCCCAGAGCTGCAAGAAGGTTGGACTTGCCTCCTCCATTCGGACCGTAGATCACACCGACCGGCAAAATATCATTTCCTTTTTCAGTCTTTATAAGGCTGTCCTTGAACTCCGAAAGAGCCGCTGCCTGGAAATCGAATGTGGTTTCATCCCGATAGGAACGGAAATTGCTGAATGAAAACTGACATAGCATGATAGTCACCTCCTTCATCTGGTTTTATTCAGTGCCCATGATAGCATGAATCTATGAATAACTCAATGTTTAAAGCTGAAATATGAAAAATAATTTTATATACATGGATTAAAAATGGGGTTTGGGATATTTAGATGATGTTTAGCTGTAGCTGACTGCTATATGCTTTGGGAGAGAGTGTCGACTGCGAATCGGAAGGCTGGATTCGGCAACGACATCCACAAAGGCATTTGTCAATATCGATTAGTGACTGTTGAAGCTCTTTTGCAAATATGGAAAATAACGAAGAACTGTGATAGGGTGGAAGCAGTAAAAATGGTATAGATCAACAACTATGCCTGAGCAGTGAAATCCATGAAAAAGAATCACGCGGAATTGGCAGAGTGCAGGATGGCTGTACATATGAGCTGTATCATTTCTATAAGTATAATTTGTCCCCAACTTGGGGACGATTTAAAGGATGCTTATGAGCATTTATGGCGATATGAACTATTATGGGTATTTACTCAAAATCGAAGACTCTCGTATATATTACGAATATGGATGTGGCCTGGATAATACGACAGGTATTTTGGTGATTGATAAAGAGGAAGAAACCTGGAATAATGAGAAATTCCCAGACGGCATCGAAGTCGAGACCACAATGTTCCGTGGGTTTGCAAATAAGGTTTTAGGGGAATGTATTAAAGGCGAAATCCGCGAAAAGGTTTCTCGTGAAATTGGGTGAGAAAATATCGCAATTCCGGAGTTACCATGGAGGTCAAGTAATAGGATGGATTTATGATACATCCAAAAGGCAAAATCAATGAGCAAAAGAACACAATGGGAATCGACAGAATACTCTACGGACGTAATATAGCTATCATGTAAATTATAATGCTTTACAAAAGACTCAATAGTCATGGTTATACTCCTCTTTGAGGTAAAATATGAGATGCTCTGGAACCTCGTCTACAAGGGTTACCATCTTTATCCAGGTACATATCCGAAAGCAAAAATAGTTGGTGATTAGTTGAACTAATCTCGGGGGATGATGATTGCGATTTAACTCAGAAAGCCGGGGCATGATCCATGGGTGGATGCATGCACCGGCTTTGTATGTGCATCAGAAAAGCAAGAAATATTTCCTGTGTTGGACGGGAATCCTTTAAATCCGCGGCTGTGCCTTTTCATGCCCTATTTCGGCAACTAAACACAGACCGAGTTCGCGGAAGATTTTCAGGAGTGTGCTGAGATTCGGTATGCTTTTGCCGGATTCGATCCTGGCTACGGAGGAATGCGGCAGCCCGCAAAGGGCAGCGAGGTCCCGCTGTGAAAGATTAAGATCATGGCGCCGTTCAATCATGGTGCCTACGATCTGGGAAATAGCTTCAGCCTCATCAATATCTTTTGCGATCTCAGGGTTTTCAGCCCTGACATGGTTTTTGTAATCTGTCCAGGTAGCCATATTTCTCACCCCTTTCTGGCAATCCAGTCGTCACGTTCGGCTTTTGCCTTCCTGATTTCCCGCCTGGGCGTCTTTTGTGTTGTCTTTCGGAACTGATGCAGCAGAACGTAAGTGTTGTCTTTGTGATAGAAAAACAGAACTCTGTTGTTTCCCGGCCGCAGCTCCCATATATCTTCTTCCAGATGTTTGGTAACTGGCTCACCAAGTCGTGTTCCATGGTCTTCCAGAAGCTGTATGTACTGGATGATCTGTTTGTGCTGGATCCGGGCATCCTTGTTGGTTACAGCTCTTTTCTGTAAGTCATCGAGGAAATTCCATAATTCGGAAACACCATCAGCAGTAGAGTAAAATTCGATGTTGAACATAGTGTACTCCTAAAGGCATATTTATGGTAGCAAAAATGCGTCCAAATAACAAGTCCTAAGTCGATGATATGGCGGACGCACTTTGTGCCGGAAATTAGATTATATACAGAGGTACCACTTACAATTATTCAGAGCTGCCTTCTTCAGCTTCCTGGCACAGCTGACAGTGAGATGAAAGTGATGGGCGGTTTCCTTCCAGTCGCATGGAAGAAAGTCTGTGCTGTGTCACAGTGGCTGGCCTGTTAACGACCCTGATAAAAAGGAAGTTTGTTTCGATACTATGTTTCTTGTTATTCCTGATATAGCTGTTATTCGGCAGGAAGATATAAGATAGTGTTAAACATGGACACAGAACATACGTTCTATTATATTATTATATACAACCGTACGTTCGATTCAATAGAAAGATTGTATTTTTGCATTTTTCCTCAGAGGAATACCTTGCAGATATTTCCATACTCTTCTTATTCTTTCGAAAGATGATATGTGAAAATAAAACAGGTTATTCCATAAGAATGGTTGGTTGGATGACAGATTGAGTAATAGCAGGTGCTCTTTAGTTCTCCGCGAAAACAGGATCAAGAGAGATAACACAAAATTGTTCAGAGTGGTCTGAACGGAAAAGCTACGGTCCTTCACCTTCGGGTGGAGGGCTTTATTACTAACTGATAGTGACGTTATAACGGCCTCCGGCAATGTCCGGGGGCTTTTATTATTTATCAAACCCTCTTTGATTTGCCGGGATTCTTGCTTTTTTCCCGGATTCTACCTATGAGGGCTGTTCTATTAAAAGGATTCT
>Ga0310695_10003036_pt1 | contig 33828 bp, 47 predicted proteins | sample RumenRJG_04DNA_FD_203882 | JGI IMG/M metagenome (GOLD analysis project Ga0310695, IMG submission 203882) | Bovine rumen microbial communities from Lethbridge, Alberta, Canada - RJG_04 (v2) (version 2) | ecosystem: Host-associated > Mammals > Digestive system > Stomach > Rumen | place: Canada... | reverse complement strand
CGCGGACATCCCCTACGAGAGAGCCAGCGTGACCGCGGCCATCGACAAGGTCCATCAGGACCTGGATCAGGTGACGGCCCGGAAGATCGCCCACAGCGATTATGAACTCATCATGAGAGATGCCGATGGCACCCGCCTGATCCGTCGCGCCGAGACGAACCTGGGCGACCTCCTGACCGACGCCGTCCGCCACACCCTCGAGGCCCAGATCGGCCTCTTCAACGGCGGCGGCTTCCGCAACGGCATCCCGGCCGGCGACATCACCTATGGCGACGTCGCCAACGCCCAGCCCTTCGACGACCATCTGTCCAAATTCGAGGCTACCGGCTATAATCAGCAAATCAAAACGTGCCTAAAATCAAAATCAAAAGGTGCTTTTGTGGGTTAAATCAAAACGTGCTCTTTTTTTTACACGCACAAAACAAACGAAGGGACGGCTCAGCGCCGTCCCTTCAGCTTACTCGATTAGGGGTTAAATTATCCAACCTTCACAACGAGGAAACAGGTCTCTCCGGACACATAGTCCGCCTTGACACGGAAACCCTGGTTATATACATCCGTCAAGAGTTGGCAGTTCACCGCCTGGATGACCTCAATCGGTTTGCCGTTCCATTCATCACCGATGGTCAGCACCTCGTTCTTGCTCTCCGAATAGTCCACAAATGCATAGACTGAATCCTCGAAGGGGATGGTGTAGTAGGCGATGCGACCCTCTGGTTGCGGTGCGAACGGGACACGATACATCACCGCATTGTATGCCATCCCCTCCGCCATAGTTGTCCCGACCTTGTTGCCGTGTACCCCGTGAGGGTAGACCTTGCCCGTGTTGTTTCGGAGTTCAAACGCATTGGTGGTGTAGTCCTTCAGGGACTTGCCGACACCATAGGGTAGGAAGCCAATGGCGAATCCGTAGCCGTTGCTTGCCCCGGTGGTTGACTTTATCATCACAACCCGGTTTGGCGGATTGTTCGCATCCTTCCAATGGTCGGAGGTGAAATTGAAGGAAGGGAGCGAAGACGCCCAGTTCACAAGCAAAGGTGTCCGGAAATCGTAACCCTCGAAAGGAAGGGAGTTTGGAACATAGTATTTGACCGCATTGTTGCTGCCGAATCTTGCCGCCTGGTTGAACATAATGTCCTGCATCGGCACTTGCTGCAATGCGATGACATTCTCAATCACGAGCACCTGCCCGCCTGGATAGAATCGGTAGATGTTCACAAAGCGCAGCATTGATGCACCCGTATATACAGGGTCATCTTCGCTCCCTACCCTCGCAATGAGGTTTGTGATTACATCTGCGGAGTTCACCATGTCATACGATTCAATGACATCCGCAAAGTGACACTTGTATGTCCCCGCACTGACTACCTCCCTCTTTCCGTCCAGGACAATCCTCTGCTGCTTGTTTGCTGCCGATGACCATAGTTGTGATTTGGAGATGGCGGTGATGGTCATTGACTCCGCACCCTTCGTGATTGTCCCGGTGGTGAGTGCCACGAAATTGTGGTTGTTGTATGTGCCTTTGTTCTCGGAGAGGAATTCGATGGAGTTCTCATCCACGATTCGGACAATATAGAAAGTGGTGTTGCCCTTCACCCAGGCAGTCCCAATGTCCTCGTTTGTCTTTCCGTGTCCCGTGATGGTAGCAATCTGCGTAGGTTGTGCGTGATTAGCACCCAATGTGGTGTTCTGAAAGTGGCTCGGTGCGACATCATCATCCATAATCGAAGATGACGCATCACCGAATGCGAGGTTGTCAAAGTTAAAGATGTGGTTTGCGGAGTACTTGAACTGCGGAAGGTAGTGCCTGTCAAGTGAGCAGTTGTTCTCATAGCCAGTGGCGGAGATGATGATGCCGGGATTCGTAAATTTCAAAGTCATCGGAGGCACTCCGTCCAAGTTTTCCACCGCCTCTGCGATTGCCCCGTCCACATCTTTCTTTGTAACAACCGCATTGACACCCTTCTTTGCATAGGGCACATCAGCAATCTCAATCGTGTTCCCATAATAGGGGGAGAAGGTGGGGGATGTCCCCTTGAACAATCCGTAATTCTTCGGGTCTATGTAGACATTGCTCGCATTATGCGAATAAAGGGACACGATGCAGTAGGCACAACCGGAAGGGGTTGTGAAGGTCTTGCCCGTTGAGGATAATCCGGAAATGCGTGTCTTTGTCGAATCATAGAAACACACATAACGGTAATAATAGGTGTTACTCCAGGTCTTGCAGAGGACGGAGTAGTCGGTGTTTGACTCAACCGGGATGAAGTCCGTCTGATAATAGGTGTCTGACTCCCAGGCTTTCCCGTTGTTGTCAATGTAGCCACCTATCACCTTTGAGGGGTCGAGAAGGTTGTCATTGACCGGAGGTACATAGGACAACTCCGCCTTTGGGGTGAGTTTGGCACATAGGGTCGGAGTGTACGAATAAGGAGATGAACCCCGGTAGATGTATAGATAGGTGCAAGTCGCAGGAATTGTGATTACCTTCTCCGTGCCTACCTCCACATTCATCCTCGTCGTCCCCGTCACAAGTGGAGCAGCACCGCCGGAGACTGATGCCGTGTTGGAGGTGAAAAAGGCATAACGGATTTGATTGCCGGACGGGACAAGATGATAGACCTCCCCCTCCGTAACAGGTATGAGACTATGTTTATATGTGTTACCAGTACCGTAGCTTCCGTTTTCGTTTAACGAATAGTTACGAAGCGCAAGCCTGGAAAAGTCTACAGCCGTCTCTATAATTGTTTTCGACGAGCTCAGCTCCGTCTTGTTATCATCAATTCCTGAACCAAGTTTCTGATTAATTTGGAAGACGGCCCCACTGGTGATCCCCTTCGTTGACCCCTGCGTGGGCTCAGTGTCGAGCGGGAGGCCGCCGACCTTGCCGACGTACGTCCAGCTGCCGGGACCGTTGTAGCGGTACTCGGAGCCCATGTCGGAGGAGGAGGAGGCGGACGTGACGATGACGACGAGCTGGCCGGGCTTGAGGGCGCGGCCGGTGAGGTCGGAGGTGGGCGTCGTATCGGCCTCCATGGCCGACACGGAGGCGTACACCTTGCTGATCAGGAGGGACGCCCCCTCCAGCTGCATCTGGTTCAGCACGAGCAGCGTGTCGTACATGATGCCGCCGGCCCTGGGCGGCGTGATGCTGTTCAGCGCCGTCTCGTTCATCAGAGACTGCGCCCGGGCCAGGATGTCGAGGATGTTAGGCATATCTAAACACTGTTAAAACACGGGTAAAACGACCTGCATCTGGACGGGCGCCTCAGCAATTCCGGACACGAGGTCCATCACGAGGTGAAGGACACCGTTGGATCGGTAATACGTGACCGTCATGGGCTCGGCGGTTACGCCATCGTTCCCTTCGATGTAGGCGGTTGTGGCCACCATCGTCTCGGCGGTGGGGAACTTGTTCAGGTCTTCGGCCGGGATGCCGGCGATGTCCATCGTGAAAAGGTGCTCCTCGATCTGCGTCATCGCCGGGCGCCGCAGCGTCGTCAACCACACAAGGCCGTTCTTGACGAGGTTGAAAACCGTCGACCCCTCTCTATACATGAAGTTTCTCGGGCCGAATCCGCCCTGGAACCTCGGGAAGTCGGCAGTCGGATAGGCCGTCTCGTCCGTCGTCACCTCTACGGTGCGAGTCTCCCAGCAGTCGTGCTGTCCGCCGTCCTCAAAGGTGCGTCCGCCCCCGTAAGTCGACTTGATGTTAAAGTAGAAGGGGCCGGTGATGGAGCCGGCGGTTCCTGCCGTGCTCTCCTCTACCGGAAGGATCTCACCGTCGATGCAGACGACGCCGGCGCTGAACTTGATGAGCTGATCAATCTGAAACGGCTCGATGCCATAGAGGATCGCGTTCGGCGAATCGGTTCCGAGCAGGCCGCAAAGGAGCTGCGCGAAGGTCGCCCGGATGGCGTCAGACGCGAAGTCTATATCGCCCAGATAAAGGGGCTGCTTCCCCTGAAAGGTCAAGAATTTATTCATAAGTCTCGATAGTAAACAATGTTCCAGCAAACTTGTAATAATCCACCCACTGGCGGACGGTCGCGATGTCGGCCTCGCTCATCGACTCCGGCACATGGACGACGAACTGACCGACCGTGTCGTCCGTCGGCCAGCTCGCCAGGACGAAGGAGGCGGGATCCTCCTCGTCGTCGAAGGACATGTACACCGGGTCGTAGCCCTCTCCGATGAAGGAGAGGGACAATACCGGCTCCACGATGTCGGTGATGTAGATGGTGCCGTCAGGATAGTAGAAGAGGTCGTTAAGGAAGCGCTGCATCATGTCGGCGAAGCCGTTGAAGGAGAGCTGCCGATCCACCATCAGCTTGTACGCATAGAAAGTCTCTGCCAGCTGCTTGAGCGGGTACATGAAGACCCTCAGGAAAGCGTAGATGGCCGTCCGTCTGAGGATGGGCGGAAGCTGGTGGATGATCCAGCGGTCGACGTCAAAGTGATAAAACATAGGTGATGCCGCTTGTCAAGTTGTTACTCTTAAAGGCGCCGCCGACACTCTGGTAGTTATTGCCCGTCACCGTCACGTAGTTCGCGCCGTTTGCCGGCTTGACGGACACGGAGTCGAGCACGACGTCCAGGACGCCGCGGGCCGCCTGGACGGCGTCCACGAGCTTCGTCTTGTTCAGGACGCCTCCGTAGACGATGCCGCGCAGGTAGCCGTTGACGGCATCCTCCACCGGCTTGACGGACGGGTCGGTGATAAGCTCTCCGGAGGAGGTAAGGATCTGCGGGTCGTACTGAACGGTCATGACCACGCGCACCTGGTCTGGGTTGTACGAGTGGACGGTCAGGAGGACGCCCGCGGGCTTGCACTCGCGCAGGTAGGACTCGAAGGCCGAGAGGACGGCCGAAGATAGCGCCACGGGGTTTCCGTTCGAGTCTGCGCCGGCCACGAGGACGTACACGCCTCCTCCCACGTCGCGGCAGGCTGCGAACTTGACCAGCTGCTTCGCCGTGTCGATGACCGGATAGACGAAGCCCTGGGTCTTCTCGTCGTACACCAGGCTGTCGCCGTACTGGAACTGCAGGGCTATCTTGTGGTACCAGGGGATGGAGGCCACCACCGCCCCGGCGATCTTCTTGTCCACATCCTCCCGGAAGGCGTCGAAGAGGCTCTCCAGGACGTAGATGCCCGAAGCGACGATGCTGAACCAGATGGACTCCAGCGACACGGCGCTGAAGGTGTCCTCGAAGACCGAGCCGGCCGGGAAGTTATAGAGCTCCTGGATGGTCGCGTCCTCCATGAACTGCTGCGTCATGGCAGCCTTGATTTGTCTTATTGTCCTTGCCATAGTTAATCAAATTCCAGTGTATACTCTTCGGTGAAGATCCTCTGGCTGATCTCTCCGATACCGTCGTATAGGGTTGCCGGCTTGATGCCGTTCCGCCTGACATAGTTCCGCAGGTAGTTGTCATACACGACATCCGGGCACTGGAGCACCTGTCCGGCCACCAGATCCGGAGTGACAGAAAGGCCGTTAGCCCTTGCTATCGCGATGACTCCGGAGACGTCGCCGTACACCTGGAGCGCTATATCCGAGAGGCTCTGCCTCTGTTGAACTATCACCTTCATAGTCTAAGATTTAAATTTCCACCATCCGCGGCCATGAATCGCCGCGCCGCATCCGATGACGACCGCGCCGATAAGTCCTATCACGTAGACGTACCAGGGAAGCCATCCGCGGACCTCTCCGGAGATCTGCTCCCGGCGCTCCGTCAGGGCCTCGCCGTGCGTCGAAGAGACGGCCGTGCTGTCCGCACCCTCGGAGATCCTCTCCTCCCTGGCCGACTCCGTGCCGGAGGTCGAGACGGACCTTCCCCTCGAGCGCGTCGTGCTCGTCGAGGTGACGTACTGGGCGCCGGTGCTGTCCGGAGCGGAGAGCGTCTCCCTGACCGTCACGGCGTCGAAGTCGAAGACCGTCTGCGCGTGCTGCTCCATGGACTCCCGGACGGCCCTGTCCAGCCACCGGCGGACAGACGCGCTGTCTGCCGTGTCGGAGAGGGTGTAAGTCCGGACCGCCCGCTCCCCGGTAAAGGATCTCGGGGAGCAGGCCGTCAGGGCCAAAAAGCAACACAAAAACACTATACAACGACGCATAGCTAAACCGTTTCGCCTTTGTACCGGCGGTTATACAAGATCTGGCCACGCTGCACGCCCTCGAGCTTATGGCTGACGTGGACGAACGTGGGGTAAAGGATGAGCTGGTCGAAGGGGAGCTCCTTTTCGACGATGATCCGCGCGAGCTCCAGGGAGGTGTGCGTTCGCGACCAGACGTCCGCCGCCTCTCCCTTCGGGTGCTGCGAAGTGGCGGAACCGCCGACAAGCTCGTTAAGCTCCTTGCACCGGAACCCGCTGCTGATGGTTACCGCGGAGCCCGTCTCGTCGCGCAGTGGCTGAAGGACGGTAAGCGTGAGCGCCTTCACGGCATTGCGGACCCTCGCCTCCGTGATCACGTTGGTGATGCCGGCGGCTATGGCCGACTCGCTGTGCTCGAATTCCCTGTACGAGAAGTTCTTGCTGATTGTTCCCATGGTCAATCCTCCTTTTCTATCTTTTTGTCGACCTCATCCTTCCTCTCCTGGAACTGCTGCAGGTACGGGATCTTCTTTATGACCTCGAAGCTCAGCACGTAGAAGAGGAACTTCACCCACCGGTTCTCCGGGAAGATGGTGTGCATGTTCCGGAGGATGTTCACAGCGTAGAAGTAGATCACGGCGTAGACGACGCCGCTGATGCACTGGAGGGCTCCCTGCTCGTTCCCCATCTTCTCGCCGACGAGATAGATCGACAGGACGATGACGTAGAAGACCAGCGTCTCCAGGATGCACCTGAAGAACTTCTTGAGGTTGAACTTCTCCCCCTCTACTCCAACCCCGGCGACGAGGCCGAAGAGGCAGTTCAGGAGGAACACGAAGAAGATGACGAACACGATGTTCCTGAGCGGCGAGAAGTAGCCGAACAGGATGCTGCAGAGCGTCACGATTAAGTTGCGGATGGTGTCGTACATGTCTAATATTGAGCTTTGATGATGATCTGTCTGTCGGTGATGGAGACGTCCTCGACCTTCTGTCCGTCCATCTCCAGCTGCTCGCGGATCTCCCGCGTCCAGGTAAGGCGCTCATTGTCCAGGAGCATCCGGTCGATGCCGACGCCCACGGACACGTCGGACTTGAGGTCCCCCTTGTGCAGCACCAGGATCAGCGCCTGGTTCTGGTGCAGTATGTCTCCGAGGACGAGGCCGGAGGTGATGAGCCCGAAGGCGTCGCGCCGGACGTCCACGTCGATGTCGTAGTCATTGAGCTGTATTCCTGTCATGGCCTAATGCTTTATGGTTGTGTCCTCGTAATCTGTCCTGTCGAAACTGTCGGCCGGAGAAAGTGTCTTCGGCGCCGTGACCGGGTTCGCGTTCGGGTATGAACCGCAGACGATCGCCCCCGTGGGTATAATGTGCGTGTGAGCGTTGAAGGCCTCGACCAGCTGGTTTATCTTGTCGGTGATGGCCTCGATGTTGATGAGCCCGCCCAGCTTCCCACCATTGATCTCGATGCGCTCGACCTCGTCGACGGAGAGGACCACGAGCTGGGAGAGGTCCCCGGAGAGGGAGCCGACGACCACGGCCGTGCCTACGCGCGGCACCAGGATGATCTGCGCCTGGTTGTCGGCCTCCGACGCCCTCAGTCGGATCCCGGAGACGTCCTGCGAGCCGAAGGTGACGGTGCAGGTGATCCCCTCCACCGAGGCGACGATGCCCTGGTAGACGGTGAGCGGCTTCGGACCGGCCGCCTCCCGGATGTTGCGTATGAGTCTCTGTTCCGGCTGCATGGCTATTTGAGTCTGTAGCCCAGCTCGACGGTGCGCTTGCCGCCGCCGGCGCTGAACTCCGTTTCGACTCCCTTCACGTAGTAGGAGCCGTCCTTGTACTGATAGTCCCTGTCGTGCAGTTCCGCCGTGTCCCCGGGCTTGATGTAGGGCACCAGCCAGGTGACGATGTTGCCGTCGTAGCCGTCGAAGGTGAGGCGCTTGTGCTCGCTCTCCCCGCGCAGCTTCATCGAGGCGTCGTCCGAGGCTGCGCACTTGACGGTGACGCTGTCCCCTCCGGTGGTGCCGTACTCGCGTTCCTTGACCTTCCCGTCCGGAAGCAGCGCCTTGACCACCACGCGGACGCGGCGGTCCTCCGTGCGCCTGTAGGTGAGGTCGCAGTCCTGAACGTTCTGGAAGAAGTCATAGATGACGGTGTTCCCGACCTTCTCGCCCGGGCCGTGCACGTGAAGGGTGTTCCCGTCGATGTAGATGTCCGCCCCGCTCTCCTCCTGCACCTTCTTCAGCACGTCGAAGCCGGTGGCGGAGTTGATGACGAACTTGTCGTACGTCCAGCTGTACGAGCAGTCGATGTCGAAGCCGCCGCCGACGCCTTCGACCACGAGATCCAGGAGGGACGCCAGGGTGACCTTCGAGAGCTGCGCGTCAGGGATGGCCTTCCGGAACTGGAAAAGGTCGTCCTCGCACTCCAGGGTGATCGCCCCGTTATCGGTGCCGATGCGCTGCAGCCATCCCTCGAACTCCTGCACCATGCCGACCTCCTCGTAGCCGAGGTTGATCACGACGCGGTCGCCCCGGTGGATCTTCTGCTCCACGTCCAGGGCGGCGTTGTACTCCGCGCCGGGGAGGGTGATCACGGCGGTGTCGGAGAGCTGCTCCACGGAGCGGCGCACCTCGACCTTCTCGACCATCCCCAGACGGTAGTCTCCGACGGTTATGTCAAAACGCATCGTAAACATCGTTTCAGAGCTGTTTAAGGTCCTCCCTTCTGAGGAGCAGTTTATAGATGTCGTCGCTCAGGGCGGCGACGGTGTAAGCCTGGTTCGCCTGGCCCGCAGTGAAGGGGATGCTCCAGGACTCCACCACGACCTGGTTGATGGAGAAGAGCTCCAGGAGCGGGGACTTCACCAGGATCTTTCCGGCCTCCAGGTACGAGCGCAGCTTCTTGACGTCGTCCTCCGGATAGCGTCCGTCCGCCCCGATCAGGATGCCGGAGATGTTGACCTGGTAGTCCCCCTGGCTCCAGCGCTCCTTGATGGTGCCGCGGACGGCGCCCTTGGAGACCTGCTTCTTGGTGATGATGTTGGTGCCCTGCAGGCTGATCTGGGGCTCGTAGGGAAGGAGCCACCAGTCCTCTCCCTCCAGCTTGAAGTACAGGGGCAGCACCATGGGCACGCCGATGGCGTTCGCCACGATGATCTGCTCCAGCTGGGAGTCGGTCAGGTCCTCCAGACGGTAGCCGTCCGGATCCACACCGGCCCGTGCCGGCGGGTTGAAAACGGAGTAGGGCGGCATTATTCTCCGCGCCTTCCGATAGAGTTCCTCCAGTATGATCCTGTATTCCGTCATCTCGCTGCGCTGGTTGCAATCTCAAGCGACCGGTTGATGCTCTCGAGCACTGCGTCCTGCAGCTGCCGGAGGTCGCGGCCGTCGGTGTTGGTGATGTTCACGTCCTCGAAGAACTTGCCGATGTTCAGCACGATCGAGGTGTTCCTGGTTCCGCCGGTGGTGATGGAGTTTGCCTTGGACGAAGGAGACCCGCCGGTGCCCGGCGTTCCCGTCGGGGTGGATTCGGCGGTACCGGCTGCCGCCTGCGGGTCTTCGATGCCTTCCTTGGCCTTCTGCTTCGCCCGCTCCTCCGCGAGATGCCGGCTGTAGGCGTCTCCGAATCCGCCAGCCGTGTCTCGCATGCTCGCGACGGCACGGTTAGCCGCTCCGGCTCCGGTGAGGGATGCCACGGCCGTGCGGGCGCTCTCGGCGGCTCCGGAGAAGTCGCCCTTGATCAGCTTGGCAAAGGCCTGACCGACGGCTCCGAGGCCGACCACGATGCCGGTGAGCCGGTCGAGGATGTACTGCTTCAGCGCGCCGCCGAAGCCCTTGATGGTGTCCCATACTGTCAGGATGGCCGCACGGAAGCCGGCGAACTTGTTCCAGCAGATGGTGACGGCGGTCACCAGGGCGGCGATGCCGGCGACGATGAGGCCGATGGGATTGGCCTCCATGGCCAGGTTCACGAGCTTCTGCGCCTTCTCCAGGAGGAGCATGGCGATGTACTGCAGACGGGTGGCCACGGTCCATCCCTTGGTGACGGCGTTCGCCACCGTCACAGCCGCATTGTACGCGAGGATGCCGGAGGCCAGCACGGCGATGATGTTGATGGCCGGACGGATGGCCGAGACGAGGAGGTCGATGCCCTTCGCCATCAGCTGCAGCGCCGGGATGACAAGGGGCTGCAGGATCTCGTAGATCTCCAGGAGAGCCCCGAGGAATTTCCCCTTCAGCTGCTCGAAGGCGCCGTACGAGGTCTTCGCTATCTGTTCCGTCATCCGGTTGAACCTTCCGCCCTCTCCGGTGGCCCGCTCGAAGGCGGCCTGCACCATGTCGAAGGTGATCAGGCCCTTGGACATCTCGTCCTTCAGCGTCGCCACGGACTTGCCCGTGAGCGCGGAGATGTCCAGGAGCGGGTTGTAGCCCGCGTTGATGAGCTGCAGGAGATCCTGGCCCTGCAGCTTTCCGGCGGCGCTGATCTGGCCGAAGACGAGGGCCAGCTGCTGGAGCTTGTTCTTGTCTCCCATGGCCACGTCTCCGAGCATCTTCAGGTCCTTCACGACCGACTCGGCGCTCACGCCGAAGCCGAGCATGGTCTTCGCCGCCTCCTGGGTGCCGGCGCGGTCCCAGAGCGTCTCGTCGGCGTACTTGTTGATCTCGCCGAGCATCTTCGCCGCCTTGGACTCGTTACCCACCAGGACGTTGAAGGCGGTGGCCGTCTTCTCCGCCTCCATGCCCAGCCTCGTCACGACGCCGAGGCCCGCCGTCATGGCCACGATCGGGTTAGTGAAGAACTCCGCGCCGGGAAGGGTGCGGAAGGCGTCGCCCAGTCCGCGCAGGGCCCGGGAGGTGAGTCCCGCGGCCCTGTCGACCGAGCGCAGCTTACCCTGGACGGCATCCAGCCGTCTGACGGCCTGATGGTCCCCGGAGGTTCCGATGTCTATGACATACTGGGCAGCTTTCATGATGGTTGGCGCTAAATCAATTCTTTCCCGCCTCGCTCTTGCGGATGTGCTCGAGCTGGGCTATCGTCTGGGCCCACTGCTGGTCCGACAGGGTGGCCGGGTCGAGATGCAGGTAATACCTGATCATCGTGTCGAAATAGCCGATGAAATCGGCCGCCGGCCTTCCGTCGGCCAGCGTCAGAGCTTTTTTATCTCGGCCTCCTTCGTCTCTGCGAGGGCGCCGAGGACGGGCACGACGGCGAGGAAGTAGTCGTCGTTCTCCTTGATTTCTTCGTCTCCTTCAATCCAGCACTGGTTAAGGAGGATCTCGGAGAACTTGACCGAGTCCTTGGCCTGGTTGCTGCCGGCCATCGCGTAAGAGAGGTCGCGACGGGAGGGCTTGTGAAGGATGACCTTCTTGTCTTCGACGGCCACCTCAAAGACGTTGCCGTCGCCAAATTTCTTCTTCCAGCCTTCGAGCTGGTCCTGCGTGTAGGTGTACATGTTCTGCGTTGCTTTTTTTGTGTTGAAGGAAAAAGGATGGGGCCGGGGTCGCCCGGCCCCGTCCGTTACTGATAGTCGTAGACGATGTCGAGCGCCACGATCGGAAGCTCGATCTCCATGAACTTGTCGTTCTGGTTGAGCCCCTTCGGGACGGAGGTGATCTCCGCGCCGCGGATGAGGTCCATCTTCACGATGTCGCCCCTGGAGGGATTGCCGTACGCCACGACTAGGTCGAAGCGCGCGTCGAGGACGTCTCCGCCGGCCGCCGCCGTCAGGGCGTCGAGCTCGGACTGGAGGATCCGGACGGATCCCGCGTAGGACTTGTTCCCGTGCTGGATGCCGTGCGGCTTGTTGCCCTTGGCGTAGAGGGCCTCCTTCTCCTGGTCTGCGTTGTAGCTGACGCCACGGATGCCCGTCACGTCACGGCCTGCCATCACTACGGTGACGTCGGCCCATTCGTATTCTCTGGTGTCAAACATGGCGTACTAGTTTTCGCGGTTGGTCAGGAAGCCGATGTTCGCGACGATCTCGCGGGCATAGCCGAAGGGTCGCACGCGCAGGGTGCCCTCCACCTTGGAGGTGGCGAGGACGTTCTGCGACGGGTCGATGAAGAAGCGGCAGCCGCTCCCGTCGACGACGCTGAGCTCGCCGGTGGCGGCCATCGCGTCATTGACGGCGTCCTCGACGGCCGCCTGCCAGGACTTGAGGATGGGCGCCTGCATCGTGCCGTCCGTGTTCACCTCGATCTCGTCGAGGAGGTACCGGAGGAGGGTGGCGTAGGCGATCCGGGCGGCCTTGTCGGCCGTGCGGCGGGCGGTGAGGTGGGCGTAGTCGTCGGTGCCGGAGACGGCGAGAGGGTCGTCCACGAAGTAGTAGCCGACCAGGCCGGTGTAGATGCGCGGGCAGATGTAGCCCTTGGAGTAGATGGTGTCGACGTCGTCCATGGAGTCATCCACGAGGGAGGCGCCGAGGTACATCGCCGTGGGGGCCAGAGGTCCGGACGCGACGCGGCCGATGTTGCGCTGCACCGGCACGGAGGCGATCCGTCCGGCCAGGGTGCCCACTGCCGCGTTGTCGGAGGAGGCGACGGTGTCGCCGATGAAGACGCCGACGCGGTTGCAGTCCAGCGTCGCGAGGTCCTTCAGGGCCGAGGTGCCGGCGTACGCGCGGCCTTCGATGATGAAGAAGACCGGAGCGTAGAGGTCGTCGGCCATGTGCTCGGCAAGGGCCTGCGCCTTGGTGACCGCGGAGAAGACGTCGGGGTCGAGGCCTTCCGTCACGGTGGGGGTGGTGGTGGCGCCGGAGGCCACGATGACGCCGCGGACGGCGCCGCGCAGTCCTTCCAGGACGGCCTTCAGCGAGCCGGTCGACACGTCGCACACCGTCGCCATGGACGAGCCGGAGAGGCCGGCCACGTACAGCGGCGTCCCTTCCTCCGCCTCGGCGTAGAACTGCGCCACCAGAGCGTGCAGCCGCGCGTTGTTGGTGGACGTGACCCCGAGGCCGGCCAGGGAGCCGGGCGAGACGATCCGGTAGGCCTTGCCCAGCTGGAAGGTCGTGCTCACGGCGGAGGCGCCGACGACAACCAGCAGGAGGAGGCCGTCCTGGTTGCCAGGGGCCGCTCCGATGAGGCCGTTAAGGTAGTTGATCTTTACTCTGGGGAGCATGTTTTGCTGGTTTAAGGATGCCGCCCCCGACGGGGCCGGAGGCGGCACGGTTCAACAAATCCAGCCGGGACGCGGCTAGGAGGCGGGGCCGTTGATGATGGCGTACACACCCTTCTTGTCGGTGCGACGGATGGCACCGCCGACGCGGACGAGGAAGGAGTAGATGTCGCCGTAGTACAGCGGGTTGTCCACGCTGTCGAACATCTTCACCTCGCCGAGGGCGCGGGAGACGGAGTCCTGCTGCCAGGCCAGGGCGCCGGCGTTGTCGGTCGCCGCGCCGGTCTCACCGGCGGCCTTGAAGTCGCCCGCGAGCGGGTTGGTCGCGTTGGCGAAGCGCAGCACGGTGGAGCGCATCATGACCTCGAAGCCGTAGAGCATGCCCATGACGCCGCGCTTGACGTCGGCGGCCTGGAAGAAGCCGATGGCCTGGGACTCGGTGAGCTGCTTCAGGAGCGCCTCGTACTGGTAGGCGTCCAGGAGGAGGAAGCGGCCGGTGATCGGGACGTTGTCGGCGTTCATGCGCGTCTGGAGCGCAGCCACGTCGGCGGGGGTGATGACCTTGCGGTTGCCGGTCGCGGAAGGGGTCCAGGCGGCCTGCGCGGAGCCGGTCGCGAGCACGCGGTTTGCGGTGGCGGGGCACCAGTAGCCCAGCATCGCCTCGGCGGCCTTCTCGATGATCTGCTTGCGGTCCTGGTCAACCACGCTGTTGCGCTTGTTGTAGGACAGCTCGACGGTGTCCGCGAAGGGGATGTACACCGGGTCGGTCGTGAGCTCGCCCAGGGTGTACTCCACATCGGTGTCGATGCGCTTCACGGCGTTCGCGGGAACCGTGCCGCGGTTCAGCACGACGGTGCTGGGGGCGCCTGCGTTGGGGATGTGCACCTTCTTGCCCTCGATGACGTACATGTCGTCGTTGACGGCCTTCGCCATGAAGGTGTTGTCGGCAAAGAGACCCTCGACGATGGTCCTCTGCCAGATTTCTTTCTGTACTGCCATAGTGGTGTTTCTTTAGAGTTGTCGTGGATGGGCTCTAGGCGCCGAACTTCTCTTCGAACTTCGCGCGGTAGAGGTCGGGATGCTGCTCCTTGAGCTCGGCGAGGCGCTCGGCCTTGTCGATCTCGTCCCAGGACATCTTGGCGAGGTCCTTGGAGGAACCGGCGGAGTCGTTGCCGCCGTTCAGGTAGTCCTTGATGCTCGGCTTGCCGGCGGAGGCCTTCGGGAGGGCGTCGATGACGGCACGGGCGGACGCCTCGTCGGCATCCATGAGCTTGCGGAAGCCCTCGAGCTGGGAGGACTGGATCCGGCCGTCGGAAACGGCCTGGTTGAGGTAGGCGTCGACAGCCTGCTTCTTGGCCTCGGCTTTCTCCGCCTCCAGGGCGGCCACCTTGGCCTCGAGGGCTTCGACCTTCGCGGCCTGGTTGTTGGCCGCCTTGATCTTGGCGAGGATCTGTTCCTCGGTCAAGTTCGCGAAGGACTGGTCCTTCTTGAGTTCATTGATGATGTCCATATTATGGTTGTTAGGAGTTTGGAGACGGTTGACGAATGCGTACACCTGCTCGGCCGTGGGGGCGGCTCCGAGGGAGTCTCCGCCGTCCAGGTCGTAGATGTAGTCGCACAGGCGGCGGTCGTAGGCCTCCTGCGCGGTGAACCAGTGATCGACGCCGTCGAAGAAGGCCGACTTGACCTCATCGGGCGTCATGCCGCACTTCCGGCTGATCATCGAGGCAAGGGTGCTCTCGAGGGATTCGATGAGGTCCGCGCACTCGCGCATCTGCTTCGCGCCGCCGGCGCATCCGGCGGAGACGGAGTGGAGCATCAGGCGGGAGAAGCGCGACATGTGGAGCGGCTTTCCGCACAGGGCGATCACGCCGGCGATGGAGGCGGCCAGGCCGTCCACGTAGATGTTCACCCTGGACGTCGAGTCCTTCAGTGCGTTGAAGATGGAGATCCCGGCGAACACGTCGCCTCCCTGGGAGTTGATGTGGACGTCGATGTCCGGGTAGCTCTGCTGGAGCTCCATGAGCTCTCCGACCACGGCCTCCGCGTCGACGCCGTCCTTCCCGCCGATCTCGCCATAGAGCATCAGCGAGGCACGGGCCGGTCCGAGGACCACCACGTTGAAAAACTTGTATCTCTTGTCGAGCATAAGCAAAACTTTTGGTGAAAAGGTTCCGGTGCAAATTTGAAAAAATCGCAGGGATATTTGAAAAATCATAATTATACGATGCTGATTTAGTGTATTGTTTATACATAAATAAGGAAAAACGAATTATATAATTACCGAAAATCGAAGATAAAAGACATCTTTGCAAAAAGTTCTTCTTATGGCAAACACTCTCAAGAACGAACAGAAGAAGGCAATCGCCCGGGAGCTCTACCTTCACGGCGACTTCACCTTCGAGGAGGTCGCGTCCAAGGTGGGCGTGACCCGTCAGACCATCTCCAAGTGGTCCCACGAGGGCGACTGGCCCTCCATCAAGGCGGGGATGACCGTCGGCAAGGAAAAGACGCTGCAGCATCTCTACGCCCATGTGACCAGCATAAACGAGAAGATCCTGGAAAGCGAGGAGCGGACGCCCACGCCGGCCCAGGCGGACATCCTGGCGAAGCTCTCCGCCTCCATCGCGAAGCTCGAGGGCGACAGCGGGATCCGCGAGTACGTCAACGCCGGGATGGCCTTCCTCTCCTGGCTGAGGCAGACGGAGCCGGCGAAGGCCATCGACTTCTGCAACTACTGGGACGCCTTCATCAAAAGCAAGCTGTGAGCCATGGCAAAGAGTGACAAGCTGATCATAGCCGACTGGGAGGCCTTCTGCGCGAACATCCGGAAGCACACTCCGGAGGAGGACCTGTCGCAGGCGGACCTGCTCAAGAAGAAGGCCTGGCTCGAGGCGCGGCCCGTCGAGTGGATGAGGTACTTCTTCCCGGCCTACGCCTCCGCGCCCTTCGCGGACTTCCAGAAGCAGGCCGTGAACCGGATAGCCCGTAACGACGAATGGTACGAGGTCTGGAGCTGGTCCCGCGAGCTGGCCAAGTCCACCATCGCGATGATGCTCGAGCTCTTCCTGATGCTCACGGGCCGGAAGCGCTACCTGGTCATGGTGAGTGCGACGCAGGACGCGGCCGTCCGGCTGCTGGCCCCATACAGGGCGAACCTGGAGGTGAACGGGCGGATCAGGCAGTTCTATGGCGACCAGGCCGGCGCCGTCAAGTGGGAGGAGGACCACTTCGTCACGAAGACGGGACTCACCTTCCTGGCCATCGGCTTCGGAAACGCGCCTCGAGGCGCCCGTAACGAGAACGTCCGCCCCGACATCATCGACATCGACGACTATGACACCGACAAGGACTGCAAGAACCCGGTGACCCTCGACAAGAAGACGGAGTTCATCGAGCGGGCGGTCATCCCGACCCGCTCCGTGAGCGTCCCGACCCTCATCCTGGCGAAGGGCAACCTCATCGCGAAGGACACCGTCATCGGGCGACTGGGGAAGAAGGCGGACAAGCACATGGTCGTGAACATCGTCGACAAGGAGGGGAAGTCCACCTGGCCGGAGAAGAACACCCTGGAGCACATCGAGCGCGTCAGGGCGACCATCTCCACCGGAGCCTTCCAGGCCGAGTACATGAACAATCCGATCAGCGAGGGAAAGATCTTCCGGAACCTCCCGCTCGGGAAGATGCCCGCCCTGTCGAAGTTCAAGTTCCTGGTCTGCTACGGCGACCCTTCCACCTCCAACACCGGGAAGAAGGGCAGCTCCACGAAGGCCGTCGTGCTGGTGGGCAAGATCAAGACCACCTTCTACATCCTGAAGGCCTTCGTCTCGCACCCGACGAACGCCGAGTTCATCGGCTGGTTCTACCAGTGCCGCGACTGGGTGGGCGACCGCTGCCCGGTGTTCTACCTGGTCGAGAACAACAGCCTGCAGGACCCCTTCTACGAGCAGGTCTTCCTTCCCCTCATCAGGGAGGAGAACAAGAGCCGCGGGTGCAGCCTCTTCATCACCGGAGACGCCAGGCCGAAGACCGACAAGGCCAGCCGCATCGAGGCGAACCTGGAGCCGGTCGACCGTAACGGCGCATGGCTGTTCAATGAGGAGGAGGCCGACAATCCGCACATGAAGGAGCTGCTGGACCAGCTGAAGCTCTTCGAGATGACCCTTCCCTATCCCTCCGACGGACCGGACGCCCTGGAGGGCGCCGTCGCCGAGATCAACCGGCGCACGATGACCGACACGGCCCTCGTGGACACCCTTTCCAGGGAAGACCTGGTCGACCAGTCGAACAGAATGTAAACGCTATTTAAACGCCGTTCATATATGAGCCAATTCATCACACTGGAGGACTACGACGCCTCCATCCACCGGGAGATCCTGGACGCGCTGCTCAGGCATGACAGCGACGTCTCCGACTCCGCCATCGTCGAGATCTGCGAGGACAGGGCCATCGAGGAGATGCGCTGCTACCTCAGCAAATACTACGACTGCGACGCCATCTTCTCCGCGACCGGGTCCGACAGGAACGCGCTCATCCTGATGATGGCCGTCGACATCTCCGTGTATCACATCTTCTGCCAGCACAACCCGTACAAGATGAGCGAGATCCGGAAGGACCGCTATAACCGGGCCGTCGAATGGCTCAAGGCCGTCGCCGCCGCCCAGATCACCATCGACGGGGCGCCCAGGCTCCCCGAGGAGGACCTTCACGCGAACTCGCCCTGGCAGATCGAGTCCGAAGTGCTGCGGCCGTCCCACTTCTAATCCACCCACACCATGGCAAAGAAAAGCAAGCAAATCACCCAGGCCGGGGCGACCGAGATCCTTCCCGGCCAGCAGAACCCCACGATCATCCTGCAGTCTCCGGAGCTCTTCCACTTCGACATCCGGAGGTACATGGCCTCGCTCGAGACGGCGGAGGCCATCGACTTCCACAACCGGTCGCAGCTGTACGACATCTATCACTCCATCCTCCAGACCGACGGCCACCTCTGCGGCATCGTGGAGAAGCGTCTGAGCGCCGTCAGCCGCGAGCGCTTCGAGTTCCAGCGGGACGGAAAGCCCGTGGAAGAGGTGAACCGGCAGATCCGCTCGCCCTGGTTCCGCAGCTGGGTGAAGGACTCCGTGGCCTCGAAGATGTGGGGCTTCTCCCTCTTCCAGTTCAGGCGCGACGAGAAGGGATGGATCTCCTACGAGCTCATCGACCGGAAGCACTTCGACCCGGTGTCCCGGCAGGTGCTGCTGTACGAGACCGACGTGAACGGAGCCCCTCTCGAGCTCTTCGACAACTGCCTGCTGGTCTGCGACAACCCGCGCGGACTCGGCAAGCTGGCCACCTGCGCCCCTTACGCCCTCTACAAGCGCGGCAACATGGGAGACTGGGCCCAGTTCTGCCAGATCTTCGGGATGCCCATACGCGAGTACACCTACAGCGCCGGCGACGAGGACGCCCGTAAGCGTCTCCTCGCGGATGCCCGCAAACAGGGCGCAAACGCCGTCTACATCCATCCGGAGGGCTCGGCCATGACTCTGCACGAGGCGGCCGGCAAGAGCGGCACGGTGGACCTTTACGAGCGCTTCCTGGACAACTGTAACGACGAGATGTCCATCGCCGTCCTGGGAAACACGCTGACGACCAAGAGCGACACCAACGGCACCCAGGCGCTCGGCACCGTCCAGGCGAAGGAGCAGATGAAGATCACCGAGGACGATGTCCAGTTCATCCTGGATCTGCTGAACTACGACATGACCGACATCTTCGCCGCCCTCGGCGTCAACACCGGTGATGGAGAATTCGTCCGGGTCGAGCCGAAGTACCAGGACAAGCAGGTGCAGATCAACGTCGTCTCCAAGCTGAAGGAGATGGGCCTTCCCATCTCCGACGACTACCTGTACGAGACCTTCGACGTGGAGAAGCCGGAGGACTACGACTCCAGGAAGGCGGCCATCGAGGCCGAGCAGGAGGCCGCGGCGGAGCGCGCCCGGGAGATCGCCCGTCTCCTGAACGAAGGCGGCCGAGGCGACGGCACGGAGCCGACGGCGGAGGAGAGACGGACCTTCCTCGACCGCTTCAGGAGTTTTTTCGGACTAGCCCCGCGGGACGGGGCGAGCGGAGATCCTTTGCCCTTCTTATAGACGGCCAGTACGGGTGCGGCTGCCCGGCGTGCGGAGGCCTGAAGAACGAGAGCGCGACGGAGCTGCCGGTCACCTTCAGGACGGACGCCCTGATCCGGGGGCTCCGGACGATCTATAACCGCGACATCGACGTCAGGACGGACATCGAGCGCAGCATCTTCGACGAGACGCTCCGTCTCTTCAACGAGGCGACCGCCATAGGCCTGTCGGAGAGCGTGAACCCGTCGGCCATCACCAACCGCTTCCTGGATGAGCTCCGGACGAATAACGCCGTCTTCTCGGCCTTCAAGACCCACCGGATGCAGAACGACATCGCCCGGCTGCTCATCGACCCGGAGACGGGCCAGCTCAAGAGCTTCGACAAGTGGCGTCGCGACATCAAGGGGATCACCGACCACTACGAGACGGACTGGCTGCAGACGGAGTACAACACCGCCGTGATCCGGGCGCACCAGGCCGCCGACTGGAAGCACTTCCTGGAAGAGGCCGACGTCTTCCCTAACGTCCGCTGGATGCCCACCACGTCCATCACGCCGGACCCGCTCCACCAGCACTACTGGGAGACGAAGCTGACCCTGCCGGTGAACCACCCGTTCTGGGACGAGCACCACCCCGGCGACCGGTGGAACTGCAAGTGCTCCCTGATGCAGACCGACGAGCCGGTGAACGCATCCGGCCTGGAAGGATGGACGCCGCCCCTACCGATGCCCGGACTCGACAACAACCCGGCCAAGGACGGGAAGCTCTTCAGCGACACCCACCCCTACATCACCGAGGCCTATCCGGGAGCCCGCGCGGCCGTCGATAAGGTCGTGAGAAAGCAGAGCCCCTCCAGCCTGCGCCGGACGGCGGAGGAGAAGGAGAGGATCCTGAAGGAGTGGAAGGAGCGGAAGGACATCCGCGAAAACGAAAAGAAGATAGCCCAGCTGCTGAACATGAGGGTCCCGGAGAAGACAATGGACTTCGAGCAGGCCGACGGGATGAAGAGTAACCCGAACTTCCTCAAGTCGCGCTCCTACCGGATCAACTGCCAGAGCTGCGTCGTCAGCCACGAGCTGCGGATGCGCGGATGGGACGTCGAGGCGCTCGGCAACACCAAGCGGGCCGACTCCCTTCCCAGGAAGCTTTCCTACGGCACGCAGATGGCCTGGATTGACAGGCAGACAAACGCCTACCCGGAGAAGATTGAGAAGAAGGACTTCGACGAGTTCTTCAACGCCGCCGACAAGGTCGGGCGCTATCATGTGAGATTCACCTGGAAGGGGCAGAGAAGCGGACATATCATCACCTTCGAGCGGACGGCCGAGGAAGGCTTCTTCTACGACCCTCAGTCCGGTACCCGTTTCACGCTGGACGAGATCAAGGACAGATGGGGAAGCCTGATCCAGGAGAACAGCGTAGCCTACTACCGAGTGGACACGCTGAACGTGAACCCGAACTTCGTCAAGGTCGTCAAGAAGAAAAAGAAGGAAAGGACTAAGACAGGGAAGCCATGATCTCGAGCGTCTCGCTTTCGGTCGCCCACCTGGCTTCACGCTCCGAGGAGAGGATGTACTGCGGAAGACCTACGGCGCACTCCTCGTCCGTGTCAGCCACGGAGAGGTCCCAGCCGTTCCATCGGCCGAGGCTGTTCACCCGGTCGAATCCGTCGGCCTCAGCGAGGTCCCGTATTTTCCGCTTGATGTCCATCTGCCGCGAATATAAGCATAAAAAACTCTAAATCAAAGAAACAAACGATAAAACGACCAATTCATGCCTGTACCGCCTTTTGCTGACATGGTCAAGAAAGACCTGGCCGACCTTCAGAAGCTGAGGGACCGCGTCCTTCCCGTGAAGGTGGGCCGCGCCGTGCAGGCGTCCGTCAGGGAGAACTTCCGGAGGGGTAACTTCTACGGGAGCGCCCCGTGGCTGACGCCGCTCCGGACATCCCTGGGCTTCCGGGGAGCCGGCGGCCAGTACGGCCCGCTGCTGTCAGGAAGCAATCACCTGATGATGTCCACAGACTACTTCGTCCCGAAGCCCGGGACGGTCGTGATCATCAGCGACACGCCTTACTCCAACACCCATAACGAGGGCGAGGAGATCGGGGTGACTCCGAAGATGCGGAAATACTTCTGGGCGCGGCACCTGGAGGACAAGAAGCGCTACGGCGTCGAGGCTCCGGAGACGGAGTTCTGGAAGCGCATGGCGCTGAAGAAGCCGGGAAGCCGCATAAAAATCCCCAGGAGACACTTTCTCGGCCCGGATAAGCATGTGGACCGGATGGTACAGGGAATCATCGAAAACGAGCTCGAAAACTTCATAAAAACGCATAATCATGGAACAACTGCTTCTAGATCTCATTAACCGGTTCAGCCAGAACATCCCGGAGCTCGTCACGGTGGACGAGGACTACGGCCAGCTGGAGATGATCAACCGGGAGGACCGCTCCACCTATCCGCTGGTCTTCCCCGCCGTCCTCATCGACGCTCCGGACGTCACGTGGAGCAACATCGCCGGACTGTCCCAGAAGGGCGAGGCCACCATCCGCGTGCGCCTGATCATCGACTGCTATGACGACACCCACGCCGGCAGCGGCACGACGAACCTCATCGAGGGGCGCTCGGAGCTCCGGGCGCGCGTCCACCGGCTCGTCCAGGGCTTCCGGGTGAACCAGAACACGCAGCTCATCCGGACGTCCAGCCGCTTCTACACCTGGGACCACGGCATCAAGGTCTACGAGCAGACCTACACCGGAACCGTCACCGAGATGATCCAGCCGGAAGGAGAACTGGCGCAGGCCTCGCCGAGGGTGACCGCCCAGGTGATCGGACCGGACCAGGGTGCCTTCGGTCATCAGTTCACCGGACACTTCGACTGACCGTAGAAAAGTCCGGGGGGCAGGGGCCTCGAAAGAACCATACTTGTCCCCCTTTTCAACACAAAGAAGCCGCGGCAGGATCTCTGTCGCGGCTTTTCTTGTCATGTTTAATCAGCTATTCTTGAGTGGTTTCACAAATTCAATAACCGGATTGATGTAGTCAGTGTCATAAAGCCAGTCCCTGTTCCGACTTTCATTTTCGAACCCGATGACACGATAGAGATACTTATACCCGTTGACATTGTACACCAAGAAGCCTCCCACGTTAGGACAGTCAATGTACTTGTCGTTTTCATCGAAGATTTCGACGAAACTCTTCCCCGCCAAATGCTCCGATGGGAGCATCGCTCGGTAGTTATACCATACTCTTTTGCGAAAAGGAACCTTATTTATAAAGGCCCTGACCTTTCTAATGAACTTCATAACTTAGTCCTCCTTGACCTTAAATTTTCCTTACAATGTCGATGCTTCTGATTCCGTTGTAGCCGATCAGCTGCGAATAAGGATAGCTGACAATCCCCTTATACTCCGGGTTCGGATCATGTATGATATTAAAATCCACGTCGCACAAAACCGCGTGCAGGTGACTGAGCGGGTGCTCGTTCGGATCGGTGTACTTCGGTGAATAGACAGTGGCGATGAATAGGCCATCAACTCCATAATCTGGCCTGATCCTCGGGAAAAAATCATTTGGATCTCGTTCGACATCCTTCGTGAAGCACCATGCCGTCGGCTGCTCGAGATAACCCACATTCGGGTTCCACAACACATCATAGTCGTAGTCGTAGCCATGATCTTTCATGAAAGATTTCAGCGTTTCATGCCATGCTCTGTTGACAAAATCGGGAACCTCCTCGTAGTCGAGCTGGAGAAGCGTCGCTACCGCACACCTCATGCAGTCTCCCGCCGTCGGGCTCTGTACACGCTGATACACACGTTTGATGTTTTCATGACTAATCATGGCACCGTCATTTAAGTCTGAGCGTTACAACCCACCCTCTGGCGGCGAGCTCTTCGCACAGCTCCTTCTCCGTATAAGAGGCTAGGGCCTTCACCGGCTTCTGCTGGGTCGGCTTCTTCTCCGGGCTCTTCACCGGAGCGTCCGGAGCAGCTGCTTCAGCGGCGGCCGCCTTCTTTGCCGCCAAGGCGGCTCTCCTCTTCCTGGCAGACTCGAGGGTCTGTACGTTGTGGCAGGCCTTGCACTCGGAGGCGTGGCCGTCATTGTGCGTCTTGTTCTTGGGGAACTCGTCCAGGGGCTTGTACTCTCCGCAGCACCTGCAGTGCTTCAGGACCTTGCCCGTCTCGTGGTCGAACTTGTTCGGGAACCTTGCCGGCCTTCCCATGCGCTTCTCCGGCTTCGTCTCGGCCGGAGCGGCCGCTTTATCCGGCGCAGCTGCTTCAGACTGGCAGGGTGCAACCACTTCGCAGATGGGCTTCCAGCAGGGTCTCTCCTGAAGAAAGCCGACCGGCTTCCCGGTCTCCAGACAAATGACTCCATTCAGGCGAGTTTCCGAATAACTCGCGCAGCTTCCACAGTTTTTCATTTGTTACTCTTCTATGTTTTCCGGCATGAAGGAGATGAGACGCTGAAGCTCTTCAGCGGTGACCTTCGGGCGCCGGGCCTTGATGACCACGGGCTTCATGATCTTCTGAAGAGATTCAGACGACAAGTCGACACTCCGGATGATCCGGAGGATGGTGGCCTCAGAAAGGAAGAACTCCTCCTCGCTGAGCTGACGGATAGCGTCATCGCTGCGGTAGCGTTGGATCTCCGTCCAGTAGTAATACCTTGCCGCGATCTTAGCGTTACGCTTCTCGATCAGCCGGCTGTCTCGTCTGCGTCTCATATCCTTTCCTCCGAATTTAGGATTCAGTCATTCCGAGAGGAATGGCCTCCCAGTCCTTCACCACGCCGCCCTGCTCGTCCACGACGCGCTTCTCGCATTTGATGTACGTGCGGCTGACGGAGGGACGGTAGGCCGCCTCGATGATCCGGACGCCCTCCATGAAGCGGGCGTCGCCGGACTCGTCGGCCAGCTTGCGAAGGCGCACCACTCGGGAGGCCTTCAGGGCACCGTTAGCCGAGCGCTGGAGCAAGGACATCACCATCTTCACCAGCTGCTGGCTCTTCTCGTCGCTGGCGAGGCTCTCGATGTGCTCCTTGACGATCGCGACGCCTTCCTCGACGGTATCGTCGTAGCCGTCCGTCTCGTACACGCCGATGGTCACCCGCTTGGTTCCGTCCGCGCTGGTGAAGGTGTGGGACTTCGGCATGCTCTTCCCGTCGATCTCCAGCAGCTGGGCCTTCAGCTGCTGGATGGCGGCCGCCTCCTCCAGGACCTCCGACTTCGTCTGGCGGATCTTCTCGGAGAGAGGGGTCAGCTTCTTGATGGTCTTGGCGATGAACCGCTCGGCCATCTCCTTGTAGTTGATCTTGAGGGCTTCGACCCTCTCCTGGGCTTCTTTTCGCGCGGCCTCGGCCTTGAAAGCCTGATAGGCGGCGAACTCATCCTCGCTCATCTCGAGCTTGATGCTCTTTTCTTTGTTTTCAGACATAATTGCTTTGATTTAAAGTTTTCTCAAAATCTTGTTCTGGACGCTCTTTTTGCGAACCATCTCCCGGAACTTCCGGGCGGCGTTCTCTCGGTTCAGCGCCTGAACGTACAGGCACAGCTCCTTGGCGTCCACCTTGCCGGTCCTTCCCACCGGACCCTCGAGCTTCAGGGTTGCCTCCGTCTGCACGTCGGCCTCGCGGATCTCTCCGGTGGTCAGGTCGTACTCGTAGAGCTTCAGCCCGGGGAGGCGGCGGACGGAACCGACGCGCGAGATCTCCTTGCGCTGCTCCGCCACAATCTCCTCCGGAGTGGCGCTCACAATGGGCTCGTAGACTCGTACCATCCTACTCCTCCCCCTGGACGCTCTCCAGATAAATCAGGTGATAGCCGATGTGGACGCAGGCGCAGGGAAGGCCCGTCTTCATCGACACGCGCTTCTCGAGGGCGATGTCCGTGGCGGCCAGCTTCGGATGCTTCAGCAGGATGGACGCCTGCTCTTCCTTGATCTCCTGGACGAAACGGTCCAGCGCCTCGGAGGAGAGGACGTACTGGCGCTTTTTCTCCCCAAACCGCATCAGCTTGTCCTCGACCGCCGAGACGCGGCCGTAACGATAGAAAGTCTTTACGTAGTAGCGCATCGCCTAGATCTCGATGAGCGCCGGCTTGACGGCAGTGACGTGATAGCCGCGGCGGCGCAGCTCGTCAGCAAGGCGCGTGTCAGGGACGGCCTGCAGAACGATGTTGACGGCGGTGTTCTCCTCCCTCTTCCTGCGCTCCGCCTCTTCGTCCAGGATCTCCATGGCGTTACCTTGGGCTCCGGGCTTGTTGAATTTCAGGACCTCCTCGGGCTTGAGCACGCGGACCTTCTCGTCCTGAAGGAGGACGGCCAGCTCGACGGCCGGGGCGTTCTCGTCCTGGGGAACGGCCTGGTAGTGGCTGTTGACCATGTAGACACGGCCGCCGTTGTCGGCCAGGTAGCAGTGGGGCTTGATGGGAGTGCCCCAGCGGTCGGTGTAGGACTCGCCTACGGTTTCTTTTTTCTTGGGCATAAATCAGTGTTTTAATGGTTATGAAAGGATGTTTGAAGGCTGATAGGTAAGGACGAACTGGGGGACCGGCTCGGGCTTCTTGAGCCCTCCCTTCTTCTCGATCGCCTCGAGCTTGCGGACGAGCGTCTTCAGCTCCGGCACGGAAAGGGCGTAGAAGACCTTCCCGGCGATCTTCGGCGATGAGACGAAGGCGTTCACCTCCTCCCAGTTGTCGATGGTGCTGATGCCCAGGCGGCCAATGCGTAGAAGGGCGGAAGACCTCCATCGGCGCAGATCCTCGCGGGACGGCGCGGCGGCCTCCTCGAGAGCGGCCACCATTTCCTGGTACTCCGGCTCCGTCATCTGCGTCAGGTGCGTAGTCCTCCCGTCCGTGTACTGCAGCACCAGCTCGTCCTTGTCGGCAGAGGGGCACTGCCTGAGCAGCGCGTAGAACTTTGTATAATTTCTCTTGTTCATTGTTTTGAGTCATTTAGGGCCGGAACTAATCATAATCCGAAAGTTGTCCATCATAGACCGTCACCCTTATAGATGCTTCCGGACAATCATCGCATTCTTTTTGGGGGTCTGTTTCAAAATCGAACTTGTCACACCAGCGAGGGCATAAGTAGGATTCACACTCTTTGCATTTCATATCTCAATCATTTAGGGCCGAAAGTCTATGAGTTTATACATCTGCATAAAGCCGTTTTCCTCTCTGATTGGAATGTAACCGCACTTCTTATAGAAATCCTGCACCCAGTCCGTTAGAACCGAATTGAGGTCGATGCGGAAAATACCATTATCACGACAATAAGACTCACATGCAAGCATGAGATGTTTTGCGATTCCTTTCCTTCTTTGCGGTTCAATGACGGAAAGACCGGAAAGGAAGCACACGCCGGGCTGACAATCATCGAAACTCATCTCTACGATTGCCGAGCCATCTGACTTGATAATCCTCACGGTCTTGCCCCACGGCCAGGTGTTGTGATGCCAAACAACTTTCATATCTTATATCTAAATCTGTTTGTCAAGATACCTTGCCAACTTTTGCCAATCCTGCTCGTTGAAGGCTTTTTCAATGTCCGCACACTCACCATTGGAAAGGCACATCTTTTCTTCTGGTCTGTTCTCGTCAAGATAGTGCATAAAGCCGAGTGCGAGAACTTTCTTGATTTTATCGTAATCTTCCATAACTATAAACAATTTTGTCCGCAGTCCATGAGTTCGTGAAGCCATTCATCGGTGAACCAATCTTCGGATTCAACAATCATCGGAGTTCGGGCCGGTTTATAATAGGTTGTCAAGACATAGGGAATCGCACCGGAAAGGTATCTCTCCAATTCTTCCGGGGTGCTGATTCTGCGATGCGGTTTGTTGTCGAAGTTCGCAAACACTTCGATAGGCAGGGACTTTTGCATTTCAGCAAGTCCAGCATCCGTGATGTGTCCGCTTTCATCCCGTTGGATTTTCTTCTTTCCGAATCTCTCGCAGAAGTCCGGCTCACAGCAAAGATGGTAGCCTGGATTCCCGTAGAGAGCATCCCGCTTGTGCCATTTCCAATGTGGACAACCACTACATTCGTGTTTCATATATCAATAAAAAATGTTATATTTGTTTCGTAGAGAATATCCGTGTCACGGACTACAAGGTGGAGTTTTGCTTGGCGGTGGGACTCCACCTTTTTCAGTCAATTAGGGGTTTTCTCCTGCTTGCCGTTCCAGTAGATCTCTGCCGCTTCCTCCCAGACCACGTACTTCGCGGTCTCTCCGATGAAGCGTCCCTTCGAGAAGGCGATGTGCCCTTCCACCCAGACCTTCAGGTCGGCGTCGAACATCATCCTCCTGGCGGGGCGTCCCTCCGGCTGCCGTCCGTCCGTCTGCGACACCAGGACGAAGAGCTTCTTCGGGAAGCGCTCCCTGAGCATCCGGTAGTCCTTCCAGGAAAGGCCCATCACCTGGATGCTGTCCAGGATCACGAACTCCGGGGACTTCGGCCTGGAGAGGCGCTCGACGAGGCTCTCGATGTCCTCGCGGTCGACCACCTGGAAGGAGGACCCGAACTCATCCATCCGGTAGCGGCGGATGGTGTTCTGGAAGCTCAGCCCGTAGCCCTCCTCCCTCGAGACGTACAACACCCTCCCCTGGGAGGCGAGCATCCGGGCGAAGGCCATGACCGCCGAGCTCTTTCCGTTGCCGCTGTTTCCCCAGAAGAAGCAGGCGCCGTGTCGGGAGATCTCGCCTCCCAGGCAAGGCTCCCACTCGGGGGACACCTCCAGCGTCCGGTTGACTACCTCGAGGGCCCTCTTGGCCGAGATGGACTGCTTCATTCAGCTTCCTCCTGGCCGCTGAACAGATCCATCTTCCTGAGCTCCGTCCTCACGACGCTCTTGACGCGGCGCAGGTCGTTACCGTAGCGACCGCCCTCGCTCTTGACGCGGGCGATTCCCTCGCGGGCCTGGAGGCCGTTCACGAGGCAGATCTGCTCGACCTCGGAGGCGCTCACCGGCGTGAGGTCCACGTAGGACCGGCAGATCCGGCTCTCCAGCTCGTCGTAGCCCTTCTTGCCCTTGTCGACGCCGCGGCGGATGCGCTGCCGGATGTAGTTGGTGGAAAGGAAGACGATGCCCGCCCGGTCCTCCAGGGCGTTGTAGATGCTGATGAAGTAGTACATCACGCTGTCGGGAAGCTTGTCGGCCTCGTCGAAGACAAGAAGCGGATGCTGGAGGGTGACCAGGTGACGGAGGATCTCGCCGAAGGAGGCGCGGACGGTCAGTCCGCTGGTGCGGACGCCCACGAGGGCGGCCAGCTCCTGGACGAAGTCCGTCTTGGTCATGTCGCTCGAGCAGGTGAGCCGGAAGACGTTCCGGTTCAGCGCCGCGTAGCTGCCGGCGGCGGTGCTCTTGCCGATGCCCGCCGGGGCCGCAATCCACATCACGCGGCTCTCCTCCTGGGCGACCCGCAGATACAGGGTCATGTCCCTGTACGCGCTGGTGGCGTAGATCTGCCAGCCGTCATTCCTGGCCAGCTGGGCCTCCAGGCGAAGCCACATCTTCTCACTGATGAGGCTCCACTTCTTTTGGAGGATGTTGGACACCGTCGCGGAGCTGATGTCCTTCAGGGATGCCGCCGCCATGTTGAGCGACGGATAGCGCTGGACGTACCTGGCAAGGCGTTCGCGCGTCTTCTCTTTCTGTTCTTCGCTGTACATAATGCTGTGTTTTATGTGTGTGTTAGTCTTTCCTTATAGCCTGTCGAGCGCGGCGAGCGGGTCATAGTCTCCGGAGACGACGTAGGAGTCCGCCTTCTCCTGGGCTCCCATGGTGTCGGGGTAGACCTCCGGAGCTGCTTCCTCCAGGGAGGCGGCAGCCTTCTCCGCGAGGCGCTCGTATGTCTTCTTGGATTCATTGAATCCGGAGAGGCCCGGATCCACGAGGCCCTGCTGGTCGGGAGCGAGGCCGTAACGGCGGAGCAGCGCGTCCGTCTCCATGTGGCGGGCGATGCGGTCCACCTTTTCGCGCTCGTCCTGGCGCCGGATGAAGCTGCGCTCCTCCTCCGTCTGGTCCTGCAGCGCGCGGTGTATCTTGGTGTAGTCTCCGGCCATCGTCTCGAAGCGGTAGCCGTACTTGGGGTCATAGGTGTAGAGCTTGACGGCCGACATGTCGTGCGGGTCATAGGCCACATAGAACTCGCGGCCGGTGTTGCGGCTGCGCCACGCGAGGTCCGGATCTCCGGAGGCGTCGTAGGGCTCCATCTGGTACTCGCGTCCTTCCACCTGGAAGACGAGCCCGTAGGCCGTGAAGGTGGAGGGCTTCGGCTTCATGATCCAGAAGAGCTCCTTCAGGGCGGCATCGTCCAGGGCGACGCTCTGGGGGTTGACGCTTTCCAGGTAGACCTCCAGCCTGGACTTGCCCTCGAAGGACCGCTGGTCCGGGTGCAGCGCATTGTTCCAGGCCTCGCGGGCCTCCAGGTACTGGCGCTTCACCTCCTCGCGGGTGGGCAGGGCGTCCACGTTTGCAAGGACAAGCTCCCGGTTGATCCTGGCGGCGTCTCCGCGGGCGGTGATGTTGCCTCCGGTGTAGTTCCAGTTCTGGTGAAGGTACTGCTGCTGCAGGCGGCCGAAGACGGACTCGATGGTCTTCGCGGGCGCCCGGTGCGGGGCGGTGTTGCGGAACAGCCTGGCCACCTTGGAGAGCCAGGCCTGGGCGTCCGCCCGCTTCGTGCCTCCCTGGTTGTCGCCCACCAGCTCGCAGGGCTTGTGCCTGGAGAACTCCAGGGCGGCGCAGACGGCCTCGTAGATGACCGGGAAGGACTCGTTACCGGTGTGGAAGGCGCAGCCCAGGAAGACCTCGCTGGAGGCGTCGATGACCTCGTACACGTTCAGCGTGGCCATCCGGTACTTGCCGTCCACGTACTCCTTGAAGAAGAGGTTCAGCTTGGTTCCGTCCATGTACCAGAGGGAGTCCCTGAGCGTGGGAAGGACGGTGGAGTGCTGCCGGCCGTAGATGGTCCTGGCGGCGGTGTCTCCGATGACGGAAGCGGTCCAGCGGACGGCCACCTCCGGACGGTTCAGATAGGACGTCACGGTGGCCTCGGACTTGATAGGCTTGAAGCCCATCCGCGCGGCGTCGGCGTTGAACTTCTCGAAGATCTGCGCGTTCGTCCGGACGGGGACCTTGCAGCACTTCAGCGCGACGAGGTAGTCGCCGGCCTCCGGGGTGATCTTCATGGAGTTGGAGTTGCCCAGGTGTCCGCTCACCAGGCAGGAGAGCCCCTGGCACCTGTACTCGCGCATCTTGGCGCGAAGCTTCGGACGGCTGGCCGGAAGCGTGTGACCGTACAGGTCACGGAGGGTGTCGCACTCCTCGTAGATGGCGTCCCAGTTCACCGGCGTGGAGTTGCCCAGCTTACGGCGCTCCAGGCGCTGTCCCTCCTCCATGGAAATCAGCCGCACGATGACCGCGGCGTTCAGGGCGAACTTGTCGATGTGCGTCGTCTTCAGATGGGTGCCGTCGGCGAGAACGTAGTCCTCGAAAAAGGCGCGGGCGGCCGGATCGACGCGGAGGTCCAGCTTGTCCTTCTCTTCCTGTTGTCTCATGATCTCGAAAGGGTCGCCGTAGATGGAATTGAAACGCTCCCTGTATTTGATCGGAAGCATGCGATAGTCCACCTCCGCATGGCGGCCGGGACCCTTGCCGCTGCGGATTACGAGGCCGGGGGTGCGGTTTGTCAAGCTCTTATAGCAAGGAACCGTCATAACCGGCTCAGCCGAACCTGCAGGGGCGTTTGTAAGCTCCTGGAAGGTCACGAGGATGGTATCTCCAAACTTTTTCATCTGGGTCCCGGAGGCAGGGTCAGCCGCAACCGGGACGGTGCTTAACACTTAAACCTATGAATTATGGATACACGCGCATCACTGCGTCGGTGTCTGGGCGGAAAGGGATGGACTCGAACCATCGTCAAACGATTCAGCACACTATCGTTTCATGTGCAAAGCATTAGCCTCTGTGCTACCTTTCCGTGGGACTCCGGGCCAGGGTCAGCCGACCCGGAATCAGAAACAAAGATTTGGTATATGAGAAACACGCGCATCACTGCGTCGGGGTCTGTGGGACTCCGGGCCAGGGTCAGCCGACCCGGAATCTGAAGGATTATGAAAAACCAGTAGTTATGAAAAAACTAATGCGCCTCACGGCGTCGGGGTCTAGTCATACAGGGAGGATCACACAGCACTTTCGATGCGTAGCCGCACACGGCGGCAACGGCGAGGCAGATGATGGTCCAGAGGGTAAGGCTTCCGTCGAGGCCTTCCACACAGCCGGCGAAGACAGCGCTGACGCTGATCACGCCGAGGATGTCGCTTGCGGTCTTGCGTTTCATGGTGCTATATTGCTGCATGGGGGATTACTTTCGTCACGATCTTCAGACGTTTTCCGACGTAGATTTCCTTCACGATGGTCTGCACATGGTGTACTTGCTTTCCGAAGGTGCTAGGCTTGCGAGGCTGGAGATCCTCGCGCTTCATCTCGCGCTCTGCGCTCATGGTCTTCCCGTGAGGCTTGCTGAACCAGCTGGAGCGACGGGCCTTCTTGGCCTGGGTGTGAATGCGTTTCATAGGCTTATGCGTTAATGACTCTTCTGATGACAATCTGCTGAGCCTTCTGGGCAAGAAAGTTCAGATTCTCTCCCTTCCATACGACCTTGTCTTCTTCGGTGATCACAGCGCGGCCGGTCTTCCAGTCGACGCTCAGGACTACGCCGGTGGCGAAGGTGTGACGGATCTGTCCGTCCTTGAATTCTGTCGTACAGGTCGGAACGAATTCCGGATCCACGTACCGGCCTCCGAGGGTGATGGCCGCCTCGCGGATCTTCTTGGCCATCTTGCCATTCCTCCTGTAATAGATGGCGTCATAGATGTAGCTGTCGCTGACGCCGAGATCCAGGGCCAGCTGTTTGCGGGCCTCCGGAGTCAGTCTGATGTGTCGTTTCATGATGTAGTGTATTTGTTTTTGTGTGTTATCTTTTGCACCTTTGTAGTCGCGCGGTGTTATCCGCACTGCAAATATAAGGCATCGCTTTGAATAATCAAAGGCGTTGCATAAAAATATTTGAAAAAAATTATGGGCGTAAAAGAAAGGCTCACAGAATTTTTGAGTCATAAAGGCATCACAAAAACCGAATTTGGAAGGAAAATAGGCGTTTCAAGCGCCTATGTTTCATCTATTCGTCGGTCAATAGACAAAGAAAAAATCAAAAGCATCGCCTTGAACTTTCCTGACTTGAATATAGACTGGCTTCTGTATGGAGACGGAGAAATGTTCCGACCGTCTCATCCTCATTATGTATTTGACGCCGAAAATAAGGATCAGACTCAAAAGATTCCTATTTATGATCTCGTCGCGACGGGAGGAATCGTTTCTGTCTTCCAAAACAATGACACCACTCCGGAGGACTACATTTCTCTTCCAGGTCTTCCTCCAGTAGATGGGGCTGTATATATCAGAGGAGAGTCCATGGCTCCGCTAATAAAAAGCGGAGATATAATTATCTATAAAAAGGTCGCTTTGTCAGAGGATAATATCATGTGGGGCCAGATCTACTTGCTTTCATACACCTATGATCAGGATAGTTACACTTCCGTTAAGTATCTACGAAGATCTGATCGTCCTGGTTATGTCCGGCTGGTTTCTGAAAACCCGAATTTTGACCCACAGGACATTCAGGCATCATCCATAACGGCCATCGCCCTGGTGAAAGCAAGCATTACCTTCCATACGCTCGAGTAAGCCGGCGAAAACAGAATAGCCACCTGGTGCATGTGCTACCAGGTGGCCATCTATATGTATCTGGATCCAGATCAACCTGGAAAACATTTCCCACACACTTTTATACTCGATTTTATCCAAAAAACGCCATTTTACGACCATTTAATGGCGATTTTTTCTAAAATTCGATGGTAATAGAGGGTCCGTATAGGCTGTTTTTATGGAAAAAAAGGCACTTTTTTAGGCAGTTTACCCCCTTCTATCGCACTTTTTTTTCCCGAATTTGCAACCCTATTTGCAACCCTTATAAATACTTTTTGTTTTTTTAGCGCACGTTTTTTGCAACCCTATTAGAAACCCTATCTGAAACCCTTTTCGATTTTTCGGCTGTTTTAGACCATTTTCGTGACCCCACGAAAAAGATGGCCGCCACGCTCTGGATCCAGCTGCACTTAAACAGCTGATGCCTGAAGCATGGCGGCCTTGAAAAGGCGCGTATAAGGCCGTTCTAGGCCATTTTTAGGGCGTACATGATAGTTTCCCTACCTGGGCGTTAAAATAGTATTTAAACAGGGCGTTTTAGTGGGCCTCTCAAGTTAAGGACTCGTAAAGCTCTTGTACCATTTTGTTTTTGTGGCCGGCCTTTCAAGAAAACCTCACAACTCCGTACGAATCAATACCTTACACTACCGTACACCCCTGTAGAGAGAGAGATACCTTTTGTTTTTACCCCCGTAGACGTCCATTTCCGTACCGTCTCGCTCGTT
>Ga0310695_10003035_pt1 | contig 33831 bp, 36 predicted proteins | sample RumenRJG_04DNA_FD_203882 | JGI IMG/M metagenome (GOLD analysis project Ga0310695, IMG submission 203882) | Bovine rumen microbial communities from Lethbridge, Alberta, Canada - RJG_04 (v2) (version 2) | ecosystem: Host-associated > Mammals > Digestive system > Stomach > Rumen | place: Canada... | reverse complement strand
TTTTCCGCTTCCGCGGCTGCCCTCTCCGCAGCGGCCGCACCAATCCTCGCGGCTCCTTCCTCTCCCGTCCCCGCGCGCGAAGCCGGTTCCGTTCCCGAGACTTCTGCCTTGAGCGCCACCCGCGAAACTCTCGCGGCCGCTGCCTCCGCAGCCCTCGCTCGGGCATTGGACTTCAACGCCTCCGCCGCGGCCCTCGCGGCCGCCGTTCCGCCCGCCACTCCCGCTACCCTCGCGGCCGCGGCCTCTTCGGTCCTGACACAGGCATCCGCCCTCAATTCTTCCGCCGCGGCCCTCGCGACCGCCACGCCGCCCGCCAATCCCGCCACCCTCGCGGCCGCGGCCTCTTCGGTCCTGGCGCAGTCCTCCGTCCTCGACTCTTCCGCCGCCGCCCTCGCGGCCGCCGTTCCGCCCGCCACGCGCGAAACCCTCGCGGCCGCGGCCTCCGCCGCTCTCGCGCAATCGACCGCCTTCGCCGATTCCGCCGCCGCCCTCGCCGCTGCAGAGTCGCAAGTTGCCCGTTCGGAATCCCCGTTCAAGGACGATCATTCAGCATTCAGCACTCAGCATTCAGCATTGGAAGAGGCCGCCGCGATCGCGGCCGGCTCGGCCGCCGCCGCGCAGGCCGCCGCCATTCCCGCGCCCCAGGCCGCGCCCGGCTCCTCCCCCGCCCTCTCCGCCGCCGCCATCGAGCGCGCCGCCGCGGTCTCCGCCGCCGAGGCCGCGCTCGCCGCGCGCGCGGTTTCGCCCGCGCAGGCGCTCGTCGAGGCGGCCGACGCCGTCGCCGCGGAAATCCTCGCCACGCCCGACCTCGCCGCGCGCGGCGTCGGCGAAATCCGCATCCAGCTGCAGCCCGCGGTCCTCGACGGCTCCGCCGTGCAGGTCTCGGTCTCCGGAACCAACATGGCCGTCATCTTCCACCCCGCCACGCCGGACGCCGCCGCGCTCCTCCAGGCCCACGCCCCCGAGCTCGCCGCGCTCCTCTCCGAGCGCGTTCCCGCGTGGCACGCCTCGGTCGCCGTGCGCGGCGAACCCGGCCGGCGCTCCCGCGCCTAGCCCGTCCGCCCGCGAATCGCTCCTTTTCTCCTTCAACCCCTTCAACCCTTTCAACCTCTTCAACCTCTTCAACTTTACACTTTAACCTTTCAACTCCGAGCGAAGCAACATGAATTCCCTCGACATCCTCTCCGCCCTCCCCCCCTTCCGCGACTGGTCCCCGGCCGAAGTCCTCGCGTCGCCCGCGTGGGCGATGCCCTGCCGCCTCGGCTCCGAGGAGGGGCGCCTCGTCGCGGAAGGCGCGCTCCTGCCCGCCGATCCGCTCCGCCTCGCGGTGCGCTTCGCCGACGACCCCGCCACCCTCGCGCTCGCCGACTCGCCGCTCTTCCCCGAGCTGCACGCGCTCTGGGCCTCCCGCGCCGAAGTCCCCTCCCCCATTCTCCTCGCCCTCGTCGAGAAGGAATGCGGCCCCCTCCTGCAACTTCTGGAGAACGCGGCCGGCCGCCAGCTCGCCATCGACGGCCTCGCCGACGGCAAGGCCGAAGGGGGTTCGGGGGGCGCCGCCCCCCGTTCGTTGGTCCCCTTCTCCCTCCGCCGGGCAACCGGCGAGGAGCTCTGCTCCTTCGCGCTCACGCTCCCGCCCGCGGTCCTCGAATCCTTCGGCGCGCTCCGCAACCTCGACACCGCGCATTCCTCCGTCCGCGAGCTCGCGCTTCCCGCCGTCATGCAGCTCGCCGCGCCCGTCCTCTCCTCGGCCGACCTCGAGTCCATCGCCCCCGGCGACCACCTGCTCCTCCCGGAGGTGCAGGCCCCCGCCGCCGGAGACTCGGGGGAAAGTCCCGACGGGCAGGCTCCGTCCTGCCCGGAAGCCACGCTGATCGTCTCCGGACTCCTCGCCGCCGCGCCCTCGGGCCTCGCCCCCTGGACCGACCCCGGCACCCTGCGCGTCGTCCTCTCCGACTCCGCCATGCTCCCGCTCGGCGACCTCCTCGACCTCGCCTCCGGATCGTTGGATCACTCGTCGCTCGTCGCTCGTCGCTCGTCACTGCGCGAGGGCGCGGCCCTCGCGCTCCTCCGCGGCCCCGCGACCCTCGCGACCGGCCGCCTCGGCGCCGTCGCCTCGCAACCCTCCTTCGAGATCGAAACCGTCACGCCCCAATCCTAACCCATGCCCGCTGCGTTCGGGCGCGGCAAGGCCGCCGCCCGCGCGCAGCGACATCCCAGCCCATGTTCCAGACCGACCCCTTCGCGCTGATCGTCCTCTTCGTGGGGATGTCGCTGCTGCCGTTCGTCGCGATGATCGCGACGAGCTACCTCAACATCGTGATCGTGATGTCGCTCATCCGCAACGCGCTCGGCATCCAGTCGATCCCGCCGAACATGGTGATCAACGCCCTCGCGATGATCCTCACGTTCTACATCATGGCGCCCGTCCTCTCCGAGTCGTGGGACATCGCGAAGACGGAAATGGCCGCCCGGAAGCCGCCTGCGGCGAGCCAGACGGCGGTCCCGATGCCGCAGGGGACCGCCGGCCCCTACGCGCCGGACCCCGCGGCGCTCGCCGCGGCGAGCGAGCCGTTCCGCGCGTGGCTCTCGAACCACACGCCGGAGAAGCAGCGCGCGTTCTTCGTCCGCACGGCCGAGCAGCTCTGGGCCAAGGGCGACGAGCCCGCCGAGATCGACCACGACAGCTTCTACATCCTCATCCCGTCCTTCTGCGTGGGCGAGCTCACCAAGGCGTTCCAGATCGGGTTCCTCGTCTACCTGCCCTTCATCGCGATCGACATCATCGTCTCCAACATCCTGCTCGCCATGGGCATGATGATGGTCTCGCCCGTCACCATCTCGCTGCCGTTCAAGCTCCTGCTGTTCGTGATGATCGACGGCTGGACGCTCCTCGTGCAGGGTCTCATCCGGGGGTACGTGCTATGAGCCACGCCGAACTTCTCCAGTACGCGCAGGAGTGCCTGATCCTGATCCTGCGCATCTCGCTGATCCCGATCGTCGTCGCGACGGTGATCGGCATCCTCGTCTCGCTCCTGCAGGCCCTCACGCAGATCCAGGAGCAGACGCTGGGCTTCGCCGTGAAGCTCATCGCCATCTCGCTCACCATCCTCGCCTGCGCCTCCTGGATGGGCGGCCAGCTCCTGCTCTACACCCAGAACATCTTCACGCGCTTTGCCCTCCTCGGCCACTAATGCGCCGCCCCTCGCTCGCGCATCGCGCCATCGGCGTGATGCGCGGCGACGGTCGTAGCTCGCTTCGCTCGATTGCAAACTCCTTTGGCCCCCTTCAATCCCTTGACCCTTTCAACCCGCTAGCCACCATTGTCCGCTCCGCGCGGGCGCGGCGAAGCCGCCGCCCGACGCGGAGCGACATCCCATCCCGTGCCTTACCTCGAATTCCACCGCTGGATCCTCGCGGCCGTCCTCGTCATGGCGAGGTTCGGCGGCGCGTTCGCGATCTGCCCGGCGCTCACGGAGTCGATGATCCCGGGCGTGGCGCGGCGCGCGGCGACGATCGGGCTGGCGTGGATCGCCATCCCCTGGGTCCACGCGAACATGCCTCCCGGCGAGCCGGTCTGGTGGATGTTCGGGCTCGTGGCGGCCAAGGAGGCGCTGCTGGGCGCGCTCATCGGATTCTTCGCGGCGATCCCGTTCTGGGTGGCGGAGAACGTCGGCAACTTCATCGACAACCAGCGCGGCGCGACGATGGGCGAGGTCTACTCGCCGCTCAACGGCTCGCAGGTCTCGACGACCGGCATCTTCTTCTCGCAGATCGTCTCGACGCTCTTCTTCGTGGGCGGCGCCGTCTTCATCTTCCTCGGCGCGCTCTACAAGAGCTACCTGCTCTGGCCGGTCTTCGGGGACTGGGGCGCGCTCACGCCGGGCGCCGGCGGCGTCGCGCTCGGCGCGCTCGACGGCATGCTGCGAACCACGGTCGTCATCTCCGCGCCCGTGATCATCCTGATGTTCCTCGCGACGCTCGGCCTCGGCCTGGTGAACCGCACCGCGCCGCAGCTCAACGTCTTCTTCCTCTCGATGCCCGTCAAGTCCGCCCTCGGCGTCGCCATGCTCATCATCTACGTCCCGTTCGTCCTGGATATGCTGATGTATACGAAGGACGCATCCATCCTCGACCCGATCCGGTTCATCCTCGGGGAATAGTCGCGTTCCACCGCCATGCTCGCCTCGCGCGGGCACGATGAGCCCGCGCGAGGCGGAAGACCCTACAGGTTCTCGCGGAAGAAGGCCGCGATGCGGTCGTGGGGGATCACGCCGGCGACGTCGTCGTAGAGGTCGACGTGCGAGGCGCCGGGGATGATCAGCAGCTCCTTGTTGCCGACCTTGGCGCTCTCGCCCTTCACGGAGATGCCGGTCATCTTCTCGAAGGCGTATTCGCTGAAGTAGCGCGAGTGCGCCTTCTCGCCGTGGATCAGCAGGACGGGCGTCGCGATCTCGTGCGCGTAGGAGAGCAGCGGCATGTTGAGGAAGGACTGGCAGCCGGTCACGTTCCAGCCGTCGTTGGAGTTGCCGCTGCGCTTGTGGTAGCCGCGCGGCGTCTTGTAGTAGTCGTAGTAGTCCTTCACGAACCACGGCGCGTCCTCGGGCAGCGGGTCGATCACGCCGCCGGCGCGCTTGTAGCTGCCGGAGCGGTAGTCCTCGGTGCGCTGCGCGGCCATCGCGCGGCGCGCTTCCATGCGCTGGGCGGTCGTGTCGGACGATCCGAAGTAGCCCTCGCGCGTGACCTTCGTCATGTCGTACATCGTCATGGCGACGGTCGCCTTGATCCGCGGGTCGAGCGCGGCGGCGTTCACCGCCATCCCGCCGAAGCCGCAGATGCCGAGGATGCCGATCTTCTCCGGGTCGACGTCATCCCGGACGGAGAGGAAGTCGACGGCGGCGAGGAAGTCCTCGGTGTTGATGTCGGGCGAGGCCATCCGCCGCGGCGTGCCGCCGCTCTCGCCGGTAAACGAGGGGTCGAAGGCGATCGCGACGAAGCCGTTCTCGGCGAGGTGCTGGGCGTAGAGGCCGCTCGACTGCTCCTTCACGGCGCCGAAGGGGCCGGAGACAGCGACGGCCGGGAGCTTCCCCTCCGCGCCCTTGGGCTTGTAGAGGTCGGCCGCGAGCGTAATGCCGTAGCGGTTGCGGAAGGAGACCTTCGCGTGCTCGACCTTGTCGGAGAGCGGGAAGGTCTTGTCCCAAGCGCCGTCGGTCTCGTCGAGCAGGATCTCGCCGGGCGGCATCAGCGGAATCAGCTCCGCGCGGGCGTCCTCGAGCGTGAAGCACATCATCCGCTTGCCGGGGGTCTTGTCGTAGATCTTGCGCAGGCCGGGCGCGGCCTCGAGGAAGACCTCCTCGAGCTTCTCGCGCTCCTCGCCCTCGGCGAAGACGGCGCGGCCGGTCCAGCGGAGCCATTTGCCGCCGTCGGGCTGGAGCGCGACGACTTCGCACTTCGGGTTGGCGGCGAGCTGGCGGTAGACGTTCTTGAACTCGCCCACGCCGAGCCACAGCCTGCCGTCCACGACGTGGTGCGCGCCGAGCGGGCGGAGCTTGGGCTGGTCGCCGTCGGCGGTGGCGAGGAAGAAGGCGCCGGAGGCGGAGAGGAGGTCGTCGATCTGCATGATGGGGTCCTTGGGGTTGGCGTCGGCCGCGGCGTCGGCCGCGGGCGCGGGGTTCTGGGCGAATGCGGCCGCCGCGGTGGCGGCGGCGCAAAGAGAGAGGAGGGTTGTTTTCATTGCTTGGTGTTGATTTGGACGGAATTCTGCGCGGTTGCTTCGGCGTAGGCCGCGTCGTTGACGGGTTCGAGCCACTCGTTGCGGCCGCCGGTGCCGGGGACTTCGAGGGCGATGTGCTGGAACCAGCTGTCGGGCGCGGCGCCGTGCCAGTGCTTGACGCCGGCGGGGATGTTCACCGTGACGCCCGGCGTCATCTCGACGGCGGGCTTGCCCCATTCCTGGTAGTAGCCGCGGCCCGCCGTGCAAATGAGAATCTGCCCGCCGCCGGTCTCGGCGTGGTGGACGTGCCAGTTGTTGCGGCAGCCGGGCTCGAACGTCACGCCGAAGGCGGGGACCTGCGAGGTCGTGAGCGGGTGCAGGTAGCTGTGCCCCGTGAAATAGTGCGCGTAGGCCGCGTTGAACGCGCCGACCGGGATCGGCGACCAGTCCTTCGGGAGGGCCGCCGGGTCGGCGGGGCGACGCACGCGCGCCACGATGGCGTCGGTCTGCTCCGGCGTGACGCCGTTGCGGTTCGCGATGCCGACGTGCGCCTTCATCTGCGGCTCGGTCTCCGGCCGCGCCGCGAGCGCGGCGACGGTGACGAGCTCGCGCGTCCGCCAGTCGAGGACATCGCGTGCGAAGATGTCGCCGAAGAGGTGCGCCTTGAGGTAGGCGTCGAGCTGCGGATGGAAGTCGAAGAGCGGGCCCTTCACCGGGCCGCCGCAGAGCTCGGTCTGGTTTGTCGTGCCGATTTCAAGGGCCTTCTCGCCGAGGGTGAAGGCCTGGCGTTGCGGCTCGCCGGGACGGCTCGCCCCACCTTCTTCGCCCTGTGTCTCCGCGACTCGCTGCGACTCCGCCTTCATCAGGGTCGCGGCGGCGTTGAGGGCGCGGGGGAAGCCGCAGTAGGCGTAGAGCTGCCCGACGACCTCCTTGGCCTGAGCGAGCGTGAGTCCGGCGTCGAAGCCGGCGGTGAACGCGGCGGCGAGCTTGTCCTGCTCGCCGCGCGCGATGGCGGCGCCGATGTCCGCGAGGGCGGCGTCGCGTTCGTTGAGGGGTGCGGCGTTGGCCGCGATGGCTGCTGCCATGACGATTCCTCCTAGGATTCTTGTTTTCATTTTCTTTGATTCCTGTTCGTTTCGGGCGAGCGCCAGGCGCGAGTTTCGCCCCTATCGCGGAAGTCCGCTCCGCGCGGGCGCGGCGGAAGCCGCCGCCCGTCGCGGATCGGACTTCCGGCGTTACGCCTTCTTTCCGGCCTCGTAGGCCTCCTGGTAGACGGGCAGGTCCTTCACGGCACCCTTCTCGTAGGCGCCGGTGCCGTAGATGACGCCGCGCTCGACGCTGCCCTCCATGCAGTCGCGCATGAAGCCGCGCAGGCCGGCGAGCGTCGGCTCCATCATGGCCTTGTCCTCGTCCGCGGCGGTGACGAGGAGCCAGAACTCGGTGCCCTTGAAGCGGCCGAAGTCGTCCCAGCGCGAGACGGTGCGGTCGATGAGCGCCTTGAGCTGCGCGTCCATCGAGTAGAAGTAGACGGGCGTCGCGAGGACGATGGAGTCGGCGGAGAGCATCTTCTCGACGAGCTCGTTGGCGTCGTCCTGCTGGACGCACTTGTGCAGTTTCTGGCAGGCGTAGCAGCCGGTGCAGTAGCCGACCTTCTTCTCGGCGAGGCGGATTTTCTCCACCTCGTGCCCGGCCTCGCGGGCGCCCTTGGCGAACTGGTCGCACAGCAGGTCGGAGTTGCCGCCCTTGCGCGGGCTGGCGGAGATGACGAGGATTTTCTTCATCTGGCTGTCGTGTTCAGGGTTGGCGATTTGCGGAAGACGTCGGGGAAGAGCGTCGGGTCGAGCGGGCGCATGGGCGCGAGCCGGAGCGACTCGATCATGTGCGGGGTGCCGGTCTTGTAGCGCAGGAAGTGCGGCGTGGCGAGGTGCGACTTGTAGGCCGCCTTGTCGCGGTAGATTTCAAGAATGCGGATGGAGGTCGGCTTCTCGGCGTCCTGCATCGGGAAGATGCACAGCACGCCGGGCTCCTCGCGCACGGAGGTCGCGCCGACGTCCCCCGCCGCCGCGAGGTAGGCGTCGAGGAACTCGGGCTTCACTTCGATTTCCGCGATGCGGAAGATGGCGTTTTCGAGGGATGCATCGTTCATGGCGGGGGCGGGCGTGTCGTGGCGAGGTAGGAGGAACGGGCGGGCGACCTGCAGGAGCAGAACGACGCCCCAGAGCGTCAGCGCCCATTCGAGCGCGCGGTGGGTGTTGCGGACCGCCCGGCTTGTGCACGAATGCACGTCGAGCGGCCGGTGGAGGATCCAGATGGCCGCGAAGAGCGCGGCGAAGCCGAGCGCGGAAAGACAGACGGCGAAACCCGGGGAGGCAAGGAAGGAGTTCATGGCTGTTTGTGGCAACGTCCGTTGGTGCGGCGGGGGCAGGAGCCGCCGGCCGGTCGCTCCGGCCCCATGCAACGGTAGCAGATTTCGTTCTCCAACGGAGCGCCGGCGAAGAAGGCGTCGAGGTTGGAGAGCGTCGTCGAGGCGATGTTGGCCAGCGCCTCGTGCGTCAGGAAGGCCTGGTGGGAGGTGACGATGACGTTCGGGAGCGAGACGAGCAGGGACAGGGTCTTGTTCTGCCGCGTCTCGTCCGAGCGGTCCTCGTAGAACCACTCGCTCTCCTCCTCGTAGACGTCGAGCCCGGCGGCGCCGACGGTGCCGTCGCGCAGCGCGGCGAGGAGCGCCTCGCTGTCGACGAGGCCGCCGCGCGAGGTGTTGACGAGCGTGAAGCCGCGCTTGGCCTTCGCGAGCGCCGCGGCGTCGATCATGTGCCGCGTCTCGGGAAGGAGCGGGCAATGGAGCGAGACGACGTCCGATTCGGCGAGGAGACGGTCGAGCGCGACGTATTCGAGCCCGGTCGCCGGGTTCGGGAAGGCGTCGTAGGCCAGGACGCGCATCCCGAAGCCCTTGCAGATGTCCGCGAAGATGCGGCCGATCTTGCCCGTGCCGACGATGCCGGCCGTCTTGCCGTGCAGGTCGAAGCCGGTGAGTCCGGCGAGCGAGAAGTTGAAGTCGCGCGTCCGGGCGGCGGCGCGGTGGATGTGGCGGTCGAGGGAGAGCAGCAGCGCGGCGGCGTGCTCCGCGACGGCGTAGGGCGAGTAGGCCGGGACTCGGACGACGGTGAGCCCGGCCGCGTAGGCGGCCCGGAAATCCACGTTGTTGAAGCCGGCGCAGCGAAGGGCCAGCACCCGGATGCCGCGGGCGACGAGGCCCTCCACGACCGCGCGGTCGATCTCGGCGTTGACGAAGGCGCAGGCGGCGTCGCAGCCGTCGGCGAGCGGGAGCGCCGCCGCCGTGAGGCGCGTCTCGAAATACCGGATGTCGTAGCGGCCGCGGTTCTCGCGGTCGAACGATTCGCGGTCGTAGGGCTTGGTGTCGAAGAAGGCGAGCTTTTTCATGGTTCGTGTGCGTTGTCGGCCCGGGACGGGCTCTCCGCGCTCTCTGCGTTCTCTGCGTGAGATTCATCCGGTGTTAGCGGTATGACGCCCGCAGGATGGCGAGGACGTCGTCGTCGGAGAGCTCCGACGGGTCGCAGGAGAAGAGCATCCCGACGGCGCTGCGGGCGAGCTTCACCATGCCGGGAAACTCCTCGGGCCGGATGCCGTAGTCGCTCATCGCGAGGGCGTCGACGCCGCAGGCCTTCTGGAGCGCCGCGAGGGCGTCGAGGAAGTCCGCGGGCTTCGTGGCGTCGGCCTTGCCGAGCGCGCGGGCCATCTCGACGAACTTCTCCGGGCAGTCGCCGCGGTCGATGAACGTCTTGTAGTAGGCCAGCGAGATCATGACGAGCCCGGCGCCGTGCGGCAGGTCCTGGTGCTCGCCGGAAAGGGCGTGCTCGATCGCGTGCTCGCTCGTGCAGGTGGAGACGTCCATCGAGTAGCCGCCGAGCGTGTTGGCGAAGGCGACCTTCGTGCGCGCCTCGAGGTTCTTCCCGTCGGCGACGGCGACCGGGAGCCACTTGCCGAGCAGGCGGATCGCCTCGAGCTCGACCATCGCGCCCATCTCGTTGCCGAACTTGCTGATGTAGCCCTCGGTGTTGTGGAAGAGCGCGTCGAAGCCCTGGTAGGCGGTGAACTTCGGCGGGACCGTGACCATCAGCGCGGGGTCGACGACGGCGAGCGCGGGGCACTGCGAGAAGAAGGCGCCCTTCTCGTGCGTGACGGGGCTCGTGATGACCGAGCCGGCGTCCACCTCCGAACCCGTCCCGGCGCTCGTCGTGATCGCGACGAAGGGCAGCAGCGGCGCGTTGAACGGGCGGTGCTCCGAGGTGCCGGTCGCCATGTAGTCCCAGACGCGGCCGCCCTGCTGCGGGATCATTGCGGCGATGGCCTTGGCGGCGTCCATCACCGAGCCGCCGCCGAGGCCGATCACGAAGTCGACGCCCTGCGCGCGGCCGAACTCGACGCCCTCCTGGACGGTGGGCTCGAGGGGGTTGGCCTGGATCTTGTCGAAGAGGACGTGCGCGACGCCCGCGGCGTCGAGCTCCGCCTCGAGCGCGGCGAGCGAGCCGTTCGTGCGGGTGGACTTGCCGTTGGAGATGACGACGAGCGCCTTCTTGCCGGGGAGCTTCTCCTCGTGGAGCTTCTTCAGGACGCCGGCGCCGAAGAGGACCTTGGTGGGAACGTGGAATGTGTAGCTCATGGGATGTCAGGGGTTGAAGGGGTTGAAACGGTTGAAGGGGTTGAAGGGGTTGAAACGGTTGCGGAAGTCGCGGCCTTTGCGTTCTAGAACTCCGAGGCCCACTTTTTGAGGTCGTCCGCGGAGACGGACGCGCGGAAGCGGCGGCCTTCCTTGACCTTCGCCTCGGGGGCGAGGGCCTGGAGGTTGGCGGTCGAGTCGCCCATGCCGCTGCCGCCGGAGGTGGCGAACGGCACGACGGTCTTCCCGGCGAGCGCGGCGGCGTTGCTCTCGACGAACGTGTCGACGATGCTCGGCTCTCGGTACCACCAGATCGGGTAGCCGACGAAGACCGTCGCGTAGTCGGCGAGGTTCGTGACCGCGCCCGCGATGGCGGGGCGGCTCGCGCGGTCGGCCATCTCCAGCGTGCTGCGGCTCTGCTTGTCGCGCCAGTTGAGGTCGGCCTCCGTGTAGGGCGTCTCGGGGACGATCTCGAAGAGGTCGGCGCCGATGGCGGCGGCGAGCCGCTCGGCGACGCCCTTGGTGGTTCCGGTGGCGGAGAAGTAGGCGACGAGCGCCTTGTTCGTGCTGTTCATGGTGGCGGAGTCCGTCTGGTTGGTGGTGGATGCGTCCTGCGCGCAGCCGCAGAGCGGCAGCGCGGCGAGGGCGAGAAGGGCGTGGAGCCTGGTTTTCATCGGGTGGTTTTCCTTTCGGTGGGGCGGGGTGTGGGGTGGCTGAGGAGGGCGCGGACGAAGGAGCGCACGAGCGCCTCCGCGCCGACGGTGGGGAAGTCGACGCCGGCGGCGGTCATCGCGGCGCGCTGCTTCGGCGTGACGGCCGTGTAGGGGTGGACGCCGAAGAGGAACGGGAAGAACGCCCAGAGGAACGCCTCGCGCGCCGCGGGCGCCATCCCGGGGCGGAACCTGGCGAGGATCGCCCGCACGAGGCGGATCGACTCGCCGTAGGAGCGCTTGAACGCGGTGAGGTTCTCCACCCGGCTCCCGGCCTCCATGTCGTAGAGGTTCATCGAGAGCAGGCGGAGCAGGATCCCGCGCCCGCGGAGCGTCCGGGCGAGGGCGTCGGCGAGCGCGGCGTCGTCCGGCGCGCCCGGCCGGGCGAGGAGCCGGGCGAGCGCGGCGTTCCAGCGGTCGTATTCGCGGGCGAAGAGCGCGAGGAAGATCTCCTCCTTCGTCCGGAAGTAGTTGTAGACGGACGGGCGGGACATCGACGTCTCCCGCGCGATGTCGCGCAGCGAGACGGCGTGGAAGCCCGTCGCGGCGTAGAGCCGCTCGCAGGCGTCGACGATCTCCCTCGTCCGGTCCTCCTCGATTCGCTTCGATCTCATTGCGCTCCCGGGCCTCCGCCCGGGCTCCATCGCTGACATCGTGTCAACGGGGCGGGACTCTACCCGATTTCTGACACCGTGTCAATAGAAATCTTCGGCCGCCCGGACGGCCTCCGCGGCGGCTTCCCGGTCGCTCCAGGGCGACATCGTCGAGTGCAACACCGCCTACGGCGGCTCCCGCCAGGAGACGCCGAAGCACCGGCAGACCATCGAGGACCACGGCTTCAACGCCATCGCGAAGGTCGTGATCATGGACGAGTTCGACCAGCTCGAGATCCCGTGCCCCGCCGGTTCGACGCACCTAAAACAACCTCTCGATCGACTGCGACTGCGACGCGCACCCGCACCCGCCGGAGATGGCGGACGTGGGCATCCTCGCCTCGCTCGACCCCGTCGCGCTCGACAAGGCGTGCGTGGACCTCGTCTACGCGTCCGACCCGAAGACGAGCGCCTCGCTCCGCGAGCGGATGGAGACGCGCCTCGGCCCGCACATCCTCGACCACGCCGAGGCCCTCGGCTACGGCGCCAGGGCCTACCGCCTCGTCTCCCTCGACGGCACCGAGCCGCCGTCCACCAAGCGCGTGGACTGATCGGCCCGCAGAATCTCCCGCCCTCGTCCTGGCGGCCGCGCCGGCGCGGCGAGGGCGGAGCGGCTAGCGGCGCGAAACCGAAAGGACGCGGTAGCCCTCGCCCTCGATGGCCGCGCGAAGCGCCGACTCGGGGACGTCGCGGTCCATCCGGACCAGCGCGCGTTGCGGGTCGAGCGTGACGTCCGCCGCGACGCCGGGGATGGCCTCGAGCGCCTTCTTCGCGTGGGCGACGCAGTTCATGCAGCGCAGGCCGTCGAGCGCCAGCTCGCACGTGGCGACGGCGGAGCCGATCCCCTTCGCGGGCGCGGGCTCCGGCGCCGGCGCGGTGGCCCCGCCGCCGCAGCAGCCGTCCGACCCGCCGCAGCAGCCGCCCGGCTCGCCGGAGCGGCCGCGGGAGGGCATCGCGGCTGGGCGCGCCAGGTTGTAGGCCGTCATCACGGCGAGGAACGCGGCGCAGGCCCAGTGCAGCGGCGTGAGCCCGTGCGAGGCGCAGCGCGCGGCCTCGACCGCGGCCGAGGGGTCGGCGAAGGCGTTGACGGCGCAGCCGCACAGGATCGCCCCTGCGACGATCGTCGCCACGTAGGCCGCGGTGGCCCTGCGCCCGATGAGCGCGGCGACCGTCGTCACGGACACCGCGTTCATCGCGGGGCCGACCATCAGGAAGACGAACGCCGCGCCAGGCGAGACGCCCTTGAGCATCAGCGACGCGGCGATGGGGATGGACGCCGTCGAGCACACGTACATCGGCAGCCCGACGAGCGCCATCGCCGGCATCGCGAGCCAGTCGCGCCCGCCGAACGCCTCGGCGAAGAAGCCGTCCGGGACGAGGACGGTCACGAGTGCGGAGACCGCGAGGCCGGCGGCGAGCGGCTTGGCGACCGAACCGAGGAGCCGGACGTAGGCTTGGCGAAGGATCTCCCGCAGTCCGCGCGAAGGGGGCGGCGGCTCGTCCGCCGCGGCGGCCGCGGCGTCGTCCTCGCCCCCGACCGCCGCGACGACCGCGCCGCCGACGAGGCCGGTGAGCGCGGCGGCGAGCGGGCGCGCGACGGCGAAGACCGGCCCCATCAGCGCGTAGGTCGCGAGGATGGAGTCGACGCCCGTCTGCGGCGTCGAGATCAGGAACGCGGCGGTGGCGCCCTTGCCGGCGCCGTTGCGGCGGAGCCCCGCCGCGATCGGCAGGACGCCGCACGAGCAGATCGGCAGCGGGACGCCGACGAGCACGGCGCGCAGGACGCCGGAGAGTCCCGTGCGCCCGCCGAGCGCCCGGTTCACCCACGCCCGGGGGATCCAGACGGCGAGCACGCCCGCCACGAAGAAGCCGGCGACGAGCCACGGCGACATCGCCGCGAACACCCGGAGGGCCGAGAGGAGAAGATCGACAAGCCGTTCCATCGTTCCGCCTCCCTACGCCATCTTCGAGAAGTTCTCGAGCGCCTCGGCGAACGACTCGATCGTCTCGTCGGCGTTGCCGCTCTCGATGCCCTCGCGGACGCAGTGCCGCAGGTGGGCGTCGAGGATGATGAACGACAGGCGGTGCAGCGCGCCGTTGGCCGCGTTGAGCTGCGTGAGGATGTCCTCGCAGGGCGCGTCCGTCTCGAGCATCTTGTGCACGCCGTTGAGCTGCCCCACGATCTTCCTGAGGCGAAGCTGCAGGGCCGTCAGGTCTTCCTTGTCCCGGTTCTTCATGGTTTCTCCGTTCCGTTGGAAACGGCGCGGAGTCTACCATACCCCCGTATGGTATGTCAAGCGCTTCCGGCGCGTGGGGCCGCCGAGGACTGGCGGATCAGGGGGCGGGCAGGGCGTCGAAGACGGGCGCGAGGGCGTCGGCGTGATCCGCGCGGCAGACGAAGTGGTAGGTCGCCGTCGCCGCCTCGGCCGCACCCCCGCGCAGGTCATCCTGCGCTGGCACGTCCAGACGGGCTTCGCCGTCATTCCCGGCAGCCGCAACGTCGACCACATCCGCGACAACCTCGCGATCCTCGACTTCGCGCTCACCGACGCCGACATGGCCGCGATTGCGGCGCTCGACAAGGGCGTGCGCTACTACAACCGCACCGACGAGCAGCTCGTGCAGTTTGCCGCCTGGCGGCCGGCCTACGAGAAGGAGTAGTCGTCAAGCCCCCTTTATCGCCCGAGCGCGGCCTTGGCGAGGGCGGAGCCGGCGTTCCAGGCCTGGCCGGCCTTCTCGCCGGTGGCGTAGTAGCCGGGGCGGAGAGGTCCTTGCCGCGATCGCGGCGCCCGTGGTAGACTTTCCGCCATGAAACACATCCTGATCGTCGACGGCGGCCCGCGCCGCAACATGAACACCGCCGCGCTCTGCGACGCCTTCGCCGAAGGCGCGCGCGCGGCCTCGACCGAGATCGAGGTGGAGCGCGTCCGCCTCTACGACCTGCCGCCCTACAAGGGCTGCGTCTCGTGCCTCGCCTGCAAGCTCAAGGGCCGCGAGACCGGCCTCTGCGCCATCCGCGACGGCCTTACGGACGCGCTCCGCGCCGCGAACGACGCGGACGGCCTCGCCATCGCCTCGCCGATCTACTTCTCCGAGTGGACGGCGATGACGCGCGCCTTTCTCGAGCGCCTCGTCTTCCCGTGGCTGCGCTACACGGATTTCTCCTGCGCCGCGCCGAAGAAGAAGCCGCTCGCGTGGATCTACTCGATGAACGCGCCGGAGTCGATGATGCCGGACATCCGCCAGCACCTCGCCATCCTCGAAGGCGCCGTCGCGCGCGGCGTCGGCGACCCTGCCCCCGCCTTCGTCGAGGCGCACAGCACCGTCCAGGTGAAGGACTACTCCCGCTACGCGATGGACGGCCTCCAGCCCGATGCCCACCTCGCCTGGCGCGACGCCCACTGGGAGTCCGACCTCGCCGCCGCCCGCGCCGCCGGCCGCGCGATGGCGCAGAAAGTTTGAAGCCGCCCGCGCCGCGTCCCGCGGCGCGGCGGCTTCGGCGCTTCAACGGCGCGTGGCGGGGTCCGCATCCCGCCACGCGCGATGGTGAGTCGTCGAAGAAAGAAGTTGCGACGAGGAGTCGTGTTGCGCTAGAATGGGGCGCACGGCGGGACGATCCGGCTTGGAACGGCCCGTGTCCGCAAACCGCGAGAAGGATTTGACGATCGAAAGAAATTCGCATAGACGCGTCGATGTTGGAAAATTTTTAGCAAGTAGTAGAGTTATGATGAACGCCGAGCTCGTGGCGGGGGGGCAGGCCAAGATCCTCGTGCCGACCGTGTTCCGTCCCGACTACCTCGGCGCGCTGCGGCGGCTCTCGCGCAAGGGCGACCCCGGGCCGCTCGTCGCCGCAATGGCGCGGCTGTGGGACTTCGGGCGGCTCCTCGTCGGAAGCGACTTCGAATCGCTTCGCCGCCGGCTCGAGGCCTCCAACGCCTTCCGGGATGACGAAACCGCCATCCTGCGGTTCTAGCCCGCCGCTTTCGCTTCCGCCAAGGATATGGTAGGATGCGCGCCATGACCTTCTTCAAACCGTTGATTGCGGTCTTCCTGCTGCTGCTGGCGGGCGGTTGCGTCTCCCCGCGTCCGCAAGAGGGCGCGCGTCCGGCGCGTCCGGCCGTCGCCCGCATCGAGGCTCGGGGCGTCCTTCTCGTGGGCAGCACGGGCGACTACCGGCCGCTCACCTGGCGCGACCCGGAGACGGGCCGCTGGGAGGGCTTCGGCATCGAGGTCGCGGAGCGGATCGCCGCCAGGCTGGGCGTCCGCGCCGAGTTCGTGCAGACCTCGTGGCCGACGCTCGCCGCGGAAGTGCAGGCCGATCCGCCGGTCTTCGATCTCGCCATCGGGGGTATCACCGTCACCGGCGCCCGCCGCGAGACGATGGACATGTCCGACGGCTATCTGGCCAACGGAAAGACCATTCTCTGCCGGGCCGAGGACGCCGGCCGCTTCCGCTCGCTCGCCGACATCGACCGGCCGGACGTCCGCGTCATGGTCAACCCCGGCGGGCTCAACGAGGCGTTCGCCCGGGCGAATCTTCCGCACGCCGGGCTCGCCGTCCATCCCAGGAACGAGGAGATACCCTCGCTCGTGGCCGACGGAACGGCCGACGTCATGGTCACCGAAATCGTCGAGGCGCCCTGGTACGTCCGGAACGACCCGCGCCTCGCGGCGCCGCTCCTCGCCGAGCCGTTCACACACGGCGAAATCGGCGTCCTCCTGCGAAAGGGGCAGGACGACCTGCTCGCCTTCGTCAACGCCGCCCTCGCCGAAATGGCCGAGGACGGCACCCTCGATTCGCTCAAGGCGAAGCACGGTCTTTCGACCGTGACCGACATTTCCACACCAACCGAAACAACCAGCACCCCGGAGACCACCGCAATGACCATCCACGACTTCACGGCCAAGGGCCGCAACGGAACGAGCCTCGACCTCGCCACGCTGAAGGGCAAGGTCCTTCTCGTCGTCAACACCGCCACGGGCTGCGGCTTCACGCCGCAGTACGAGGGGCTGGAGAAGCTCTACGCCAAGCACCACGCCGCCGGGCTCGAGATCCTCGACTTCCCCTGCGACCAGTTCGGGCACCAGGCGCCGGGCACCGACGACGAGATCCACGCCTTCTGCGCGCTCAAGTACAACACCTCCTTCGACCAGCTCGCCAAGATCGAGGTGAACGGCCCGGGCGCCGACCCCATCTACGTCTTTCTCAAGGCCGCCCGCCCGAAGGACGACGCGACGGACGAAGCCATCGCCGGTCTCCGCGACCTGCTGAAGAAGCACGGTCTTGCCGGCGCCGAGGCCCCCGGCGATATCGAGTGGAACTTCACGAAGTTTCTGATCGACCGCGACGGCAACGTCGTGAAGCGCTTCCACCCCACCACGACGCCGGAAGAGATCGACGCCGAGATCGCGAAGCTGCTGTAGCTTTCACCCGAAAGCTCCGTCTGCGGCTACGTCTACGACCCGGCCGAGCACGGCGTCGTCGTCTTCCAGGACCTCCCCGCCGACTGGCGCTGCCCGCGGGCGGAATCGCTTTGATTTCTATATGCCGATTCTCGCCAGATAGAATCACTTGCATGTGCCGATTTTTGCGAGATGTACAAACTTACATATGCCGATTTTCGTTAGATGCCAATTTTCCGATTGCAGTTTCCCCTCTCTCGGAGTAGAATATGGCGAAAAACGGAGAACACCGCCTGATGTATATCAAACGGAAGATCGACGACGCCCTTCTGGATTGGAAGAACGACCCCGGACACAAGCCGTTGTTGCTCCGCGGAGCGCGACAGACGGGCAAGACCACGGCCGTCCGTCATCTGGCCGAGTCCTTCGACCACTATGTCGAAATCAATTTCGAGAAGAACGTCAGAATCCGCGATGCGTTCTCCGGCGATCTGGACGTCCGGGAAATCGTCGCCCAGATCGAATACCAGTCCGGCATTCCGGTCGTTCCCGGAAAGACCCTCGTTTTCTTCGACGAGATCCAGGAATGCCCCCGCGCGATTTCGTCGCTCCGCTTCTTCTGCGAGGAAATGCGGTCGCTGCACGTCGCGGCCGCGGGATCGCTTCTCGAGTTCGTGTTCGACGACCTGAGCGACTTTGGCGTCGGGAGGATCCGGAACCTGTTCGTCCATCCGCTGTCCTTCGCGGAGTTCGCCGAGGCGGTCGGTTCGGGGCTCGTCCTCGACAGGGCCCGGGAGGCGTCGTTCGACGAGCCTCTTCCCGAGGTCGCCCATGCCCGGCTGCTCGGCGTCCTCAAGTCCTTCCTGATTGTCGGCGGCATGCCGGCCGCCGTCCTCAGGTACGTCGAAACGGGCAGCTACCTCGCCGCGCAGCGGGAGCAGGACGACATCCTCGTTTCGCTCAAGGACGATTTCGGAAAATACAAGACGCGCATTTCGCCGGACGTCGTCCGCCGCGCCCTCACGGCGGTCGCCCGCCAGACCTGCGAAAAGTTCGTCTATACGGATTCCGCGCTCGGCCTGAAATACGCCCAGACGAAAAACGCCGTGGAGCTGCTGGAGCGGGCGCGAATCGTCCTGGCCGCCGACTGCACCCGCGCCGGCGGCATTCCGCTCGGCGGGGACGTCAACGAGAAGAGCCGCAAGTGCATGCTTCTCGACACGGGCCTCTACCTGCGCGAAAGCGGCCTGGACATGCCCGAATGGGCCACCGATCCGCCGGAGCGGTTCGTCAACCGCGGCAAGCTCGCCGAGATGTTCGCCGGACTCGAACTCAAGAAGTCGGGTTCGCCCCTGTCGGACAACCGGCTCTTCTACTGGCACCGCGAGGCGAAGGACGCGAACGCCGAAGTCGACTACGTCGTCCAGCTCGGCGACGAAATCCTCCCGATCGAGGTCAAGTCCGGGAAACGCGGGACGATGAAGAGCCTCGGCATCCTGATGCGGGAGAAGGGCCTGCGCCGCGCCGTCCGGACCTCGGAGGAGAACTTCGGGCGGATCGCCGGCGGCGCCATTTGCGTCCTGCCGCTCTACTTCGTCGGGGAGCTTGACCGATTCTTGTTGGACTCCGCGCCATGAATATCGGGCAATCCAGGGAGTTCTTCCCAATGAACATCAGACCGGAACAACCAAGAGACTACCGCGAGGTCGAGAACCTCGTCCGCGAATCGTTCTGGAACGTCTATCGTCCGGGGGCGCTGGAACACTATGTCCTGCATCGCCTACGCGACGATCCGGCGTTCGTCCGCGAGCTCGACTTCGTGATGGAGAAGGACGGGCGCATCGTCGGGCAGAACGTCTTCGTCCGCGCGAAGATCCGCGCCGACGACGGGCGCGACATCCCGATTCTGACGATGGGGCCGATCTGCATCGCGCCGGACCTGAAGCGCCAGGGCTACGGCAAGAAGCTGCTCGACTTTTCGCTCGAGCGCGCCGCGGCGCTCGGATACGGCGCCGTCTGCTTCGAGGGCAACATCGCCTTCTACGGCAAGAGCGGCTTCACCTACGCGCGACAGTTCGGCATCCGCTACCACGGCCTTCCCGAAGGCGCGGACGACTCCTTCTTCCTCTGCAAGGAGCTGCGGCCCGGCTACCTCGACGGCGTCCGCGGCGAATACGCGACGCCGGCCGGCTACTTCGTCTGCGAGAAGGAGCCGGACGCCTTCGCCGCCTTCGCCGCGACGTTTCCGCCGAAGGAGAAGCTCAAACTTCCCGGGCAGCTATTCGACACCTGACCAGTGACCGGTTCCCGCACATGAGATTGAAGACCTCGGACTATGCCGGGGATGCCGTGGAGATGGCGAAGGCGCTGCTCGGCTCGGTGCTGTGCCGGCGCCTGGACGACGGCACGGTGCTGCGCGCGCGGATCGTCGAGACCGAGGCCTACTTCGGCGAGGAGGACACCGCCTGCCACGCGCACCGGGGCCGGACGCCCCGCACCGACGTGATGTACGGGCCCGGCGGGTTCGCTTACGTCTACCTCTGCTACGGGATGCACGCCATGCTGAACGTCGTAACCGGCCCCGCCGGCCATCCCGAGGCCGTCCTGGTCCGCGGCGTGGAGGGCGCCATCGGTCCGGGGCGCGTGACAAAGGCGATGCGGATCACCTGCGGGCTCAACCGCGAGAACCTTGTTTCGTCGGAACGCCTCTGGATCGAGTCGGCCGGCGCGCCGCCACCTCGTTTCAAGGCCACCCCTCGCGTCGGAATCGGCTACGCATCGAAGCGCGACCAGGCGCGCAAATGGAGATTCTCGGCACGCGCTTTCTCCGCGCCGGCGGGAATCCTCCGTTTCCTTCCCCTCCGAGCCGATCCGGGGCTCGAGGCCGCCACCGCCGCGTGGTTCCACGCGAAGTGGGGCGTGCCGGAGTCCGCCTATCTCGAATGCATGGACGCCTATCTCGCCGGACGCACGGAATACGGCTGGTATCTCTGCCTTGACGGCGACCGGATCGTCGGCGGGCTGGGCGTGATCGAGAACGACTTCCACGAGCGGAAGGATCTTTCCCCGAACATCTGCGCCGTCTATGTGGAGGAGACGCACCGCCGCCGCGGCATCGCGGGGCGGCTGCTCGACATGGCCGTGGAGGACCTGCGCCGCAAGGGCATTTCGCCGGTTTATCTCCTCACCGACCACACCGGCTTCTACGAGCGCTACGGCTGGGAGTTCCTGTGCACGGCGACGGGCGACGGCGCATCCGAACCGTCCCGTATGTACGTGAAGCGGTGAAGGGCTTCCGTTCCGGGGCGCGGTTGTGGTAGACTCCGCGCCATGATCGTCTACTTCACGGGAACGGGGAACAGCCTCGCCGCGGCGCGGCGGCTCGCGGAGAGGACCGGCGACCGCGCGGTTCCGCTCCGCGCCGTCCGGCCCGAGGGGCTCGCCGCGGAGCGGAGGCTCGGAATCGTCTTCCCGGTCTACTGCTTCGACGCGCCGCCGCCGGTCCGCGAGTTTCTGGCGCACGCCCGGCCCGCGCCGGGCGCCTACGTCTACGTCGTCGCGACGTGCGGCGCGAGCGTCGGCCGCGCCATCCGGACCGCGGTCCGGCTCCTCGCCCGGAACGGCGTCGAGGCGGTTCTGAGCCGAAAGCTGCGCTATCCCGACTCCGCGTCCGTCATCGTCGGCGCGGACACGAACCCGAAGTCCGGCCGCTGCGCGGCGGCGGAAGCCGAGATCGACGCCATCGCGCGCGACGTGGAGGCCGGCCGCCGCGACCTGCGCGAAGTCCGCGGGTCGTTCGGAGCCGCGCTTGCCGCCACGCGGACGGGCGCCGCGCTCGTCTCGTGGGCGTTCCGCCAGGAGCCCGACCCGGGCCGCTGCAACGGCTGCGGCCTTTGCGCGAAGGTCTGCCCGTGCTCGAACATCGAGGTCGCCAACGGCCGCGCGCGCATCCGGGACCGCGGCCGCTGCGCGCACTGCATGGCCTGCGTCCACTTCTGCCCGCGGCAGGCGATGACGATCCGCGGCCGTCGCGTCCGGCCCGAACTGCAATACCGCCACCCCGGCGTGACGGCCGCCGACCTTTTCGCATGAGCGCCTCGGGACGGTCCGCTGCTCGCTCGGCCTCTACCTCGTCCCCGTCGTCGCCTTCCTCGTCGCCCACGTCTTCCTCGGCGAGACGCTCCCCGCGGCGGGCGTCGTCGGCGGCCTCCTCGTCCTCGCCGGCGTCGCCGTCGCGGGCGCCGCCCGCCGCCGCTAGACGAACGGGCCGACTGAAGCCGAAGCGGACGCGGGCGGGCTATGCGAAGAGCCGTTCCGCCGGAACGACGAAGTCGAAGAACCGGTCGGCCTCGACGCGAGGCGAGAGGCGTCCGTCGTAGACGAGCGCCGTCCGGACGGAGAGGTTCTTGTCGCGGAGCAGTCGCGCGACCTTCTCCGACACCTCGTCCACGATTTCGTGCCCGATCTCCCGGCATCGCTTGATCTCGACGACGATCAGCGTCCGTTGGGTCTGGACGAGCAGGTCGATCTGGCAGCCGCGCTGGTGCTTCGTCGCCGCCTGGACATAGGGGAACGCCGAGAGGACGAGCGATCGTTCGATCCCGAGGAGCGGGAACAGGTCGTTCACATGGTTGAGGACCAGATTCTCGAACTGAAGCCCGAAAAACGCCTGCAGGCCCGGGAGCTGCTCGACGGAGGAGAATTCGAACAGGCCGCGCTCGATCGCCTTTCGGCGCGGCTCGACGTAGCGAAGGTAGAATCGGACGTAGTTGTCGCTGACGCGGAAGCGAGCCCTGCGGATCGTCTTTCCGGTGAGCGGGTTCAGGCCGTCGTCGCGCGTCACGTATCCGGCATGGCAGAGGTCCTCGAGCGTCCGGGAATACGGCCCGCTGGTTTCCGTGCCGTTCGCCGCGGCGACTTCGGCGACCGTCCGGGGGCTGTCGACGAGTTCGCGCAGGATCCGGCCGCGCAGCCTCGCCTTCCTTCCGAAGACCTGGCTGAAGGTTTCGTCGAATTCGCGGAAGAGGATTCCGTTCGGCAGGAAGCACATTCGGCGGACGTTCTCGTCGACCGAAAGCGACGGCCGCACCTCCTCGAGATACTTCGGAACGCCGCCGACGACCGAAAGCAGGTCCAGCTTCTCGCGCGTGGACATCCGGTCCGCGGCCGGCCCCCAGATTCGGACGGCGTCCCGCAGAGGGAGCTCCTTCAGCTCGATGTCGAGCGAGTTCCGGCCCACGAATCCCGTGCTGTCGAGAATGTTCTCGGCGATCCACGCCGAGACGCTTCCGCAGAGAACGAGGACGAGGTCTCCGTGCTTGCGCAGCCGCTTGTCCCACGCCTCCTTCAGGTAGCCGGGGAAGTCGGGGTTCCATCCGCCCATCCACGAGATTTCGTCGAGCAGGACGACCGTGCGCCCGCCCCCTTCGGCGAGCAGCGCGTCCAGCTGCGCGAACGCGAGCGCCCAGGTCTCGGCCGCCTCGACGGGCCGTCCTGCGTATTCGGCGACCTTCTCGCAGAATCGCCGGCGCTGGACGGCGTCCGACATCCGCTTGTGCGGGGCGAGCCCCTCGATCGAGAGGAACCGCGCCGCCGAACGAGCCGCGAACTCCTCGATCAGCGTCGACTTGCCGATCCGGCGCCGACCGCGGCAGGTGACGAGAACGCCGGAATCCCGTCCCCACAGCGCTCCCAGCAGATCCAGTTCCTTTTCCCGTCCGATGAACATGGCGTGTCTCCCGTTGTTTCCAAAGATGGGACGATGTTACCACGACCGGTCCCAAAAGGTCAATTGAAAATTACTTGAAAATGTGAAAATCAATTTTCAAGTAAGATTAACTGTAATATTCGTCATAAACTCTACTTGAAAATTAAAATCAATGTATTCAAGTAAAATACGAACATTCCGCGGCCTTCCGCCGCGGCCTTCAACCCCGGGGGGGGGCCACGGGCGATTCGCACGGGCTGCGGCCAAGCGCCGGGCGGGCGCGGGCGACGAAGACGCAGCGCCCGCCCAGGCGCGGTGCGAGGCGGCACATTGTCACTTGACTTTCGTTAGATGTCTAACTATACTCCGGGCCCGTGCAACGCAACCTGGGACATCTTCTGGCGGTGGCGCACGAGCGCGCGGACCGATGGCTCGCCACCGAACTGGGGGCGGCGGGCCTGAAGGGCCTCGCGCCGTCGCACGGCGACGTGCTCGCGCTGCTCTTCCGCAAGGGCGAGGCGACGATGCACGAGATCGCCGCGTTCGCCCGCCGGACGAAGCCCACGACGACGATTCTCGTGGACAAGCTCGAGGCGCTCGGCTACGTCGCGCGCGTTCCGTCCGCGACCGACGCCCGCAGCGTCGTCGTGCGCCTCACCCCCGAAGGCGCGGCGCTGCGCCCGGCCTTCGACGCGATTTCGCGCCGCTTCGTCCGCTTCCTCTATGCCGGACTCTCCCGCGAGGAGGCCGAGACGCTCGAGCGCCTGCTCGGGAAAACCCTCTCCGGAACGTTCGCGCAGCGGACTTCGAACCTGGAACGGCGGCGGAGCCGCCTTTGAACCCGGAAATCTTCGAACACAAACAACCCACAACACAAGAAACCATGAAAACCATCCAGACCACCTGCGACATCCCCAACGCCACCGCCATCGATCTCGGGCCGCTGTCCGAGCTGAAGGACTACGAACTCGAGCTCGGCCCCGGCGTCAAGATCCCCGGCAAGGTCTTCGGCGGCGCGCCCGTGAAGGCCGGCGGCGCCGACTTCTCCTTCCAGGTCTTCGCGCCCGGGACCGAAGGCGGCTTCTACCACGTCCACAAGGACCACGAGGAGCTCTACTTCTTCCTCGCGGGCGAAGGGCAGTACCAGGTCGACGGCACGAACATCCCGGTGAAGGAAGGCAGCATCGTCCGCGTCGCCCCCGCCGGCAAGCGCGCCGTCCGCAACACGGGCGACAAGCCCCTCGTGATGCTCTGCGTCCAGTATGTCGCCGCCGCCCCCGGTGCCGTCAACCCGTCCGACGGCACCATTCTGAACGAATCCGTGAAGTGGTAGGAGCCGCGCGATGAAGACCCTCCTGCTTGCATCCGCCCTCGCCGCCTTCGCGGCGGCCCTTCCCGCGGCCGCCGCCGAGCCCGCGCCCGCCTTCCGCGACTTCGACGTAAGGAAGGAGTTCGAGGACAACCCGTTCACCGTCTTCACGGGCCGCGGGATGCTGCTGTGCGCCGGCGACCGCGAGAAGAGCAACGCGATGACCATCGGCTGGGGCGCGCTCGGCACGCTCTGGGGCCGCAACGACGCCGTGACGGTCTACGTGGCGGAGTCGCGCCACACGAAGAAGTTCCTCGACGGCGCCACCCACTTCACCGTGATGGCCTTCGACAAGGAGAAGCAGGCGGACGTCCTCGCCTACATGGGCCGCCACAGCGGCCGCGACGGCGACAAGGCCGCCGCGCTCGGGCTGCACCTGGCCTACACCGCGAACGGCACGCCCTACTACGAGGAGGCGCAGGCGGTCTACGAGTGCGAGATGATGTATTCCGCGCCGTTCGAGCGGGACGGGATGCGCGACGTCCCGAAGGCGCTCTACGCCGACTTCCCGGCCGGCGTCCACTCGATGTACATCGGACGCGTCGTCCGGGCGTTCCGCCGCGACGACTCCGCCCGGGTCGATCCGATCGAGCGCAACAAGGCCGCGATGCGCCGCTTCGAGACCTGCATCAACGAGAACGACCTCGCGCTCGGGCGCGAGCTCATCTCCGAGAAGGCCGCCTTCGCGACGCCCGTCTCGCCCGAGCCGCTCCACGGCGCGGAGGGCTACCTCTCCGTCGTGTCGCTGATGCGCGCGAGCTTCCCGGACGTGCACTGGAAGCTGGAGGAGATGGTCGCGGACGAGAGGACCGTCGCCGTGCGCTGGACCTGCACCGGCACCTTCACCGGCGCGGCGCCCTTCGCGGGCATCGAGCCGAACGGCCGGTCGTTCTCCACGTCCGTGATGAACTTCTACTCCTTCGACGAGGACGGCAAGATCGTCTCCGACGTCGCCGCCACCGGCATCGCCGGCATCCTCCAGGGCATCACCCCCGCTCCTGCCGGACGATGAACGACGCCCTCGCGGCGCCGCCAGGCGCCGGAGGGGCGCATCCGCTTCCGGCCACACGCCGCGGTCTGCGCTGGTCCCGCGCTCTGGCTCCCAAGGCGCGGTGTTCCGAAATGCGGGGGCGCTCGGCGAAGCCCGGACGCGGCGGTCTCGCGGCGCTCGTCGGCTCGGCGGCGTGCAGGCCGCCTTCGCCTCCTCCCACTCGCGATTCCATCCGCGTCCGAGCTCCGCCTCGCTCTTCTCCCCGCATTTCGGAACCGGTCTTCGCCGATGCCGTGACTTCCCGCAGGAGAGGGCCCGGCGCGTCGCGCGTCCGGCTCCTCCGGCTACCGGGCGGCTGCGTCGGCCTAACGCCGCGCCGGACACGCCCCCGCGGGCCGTTCCGGGGCGTCCGCTCGTCGCGTTCGCTCCTCGCTTGAGCCGCCTCCGGACCGGCCTCGCGGAGGGCGCGCCCGGCATCGGCGCAGCCGCCGCAGCCCCCGTCGCCGTCGCGCGCCTCCCGCGCGCCCCGCCACGCTACCGCGGGAGGGGGCCGAATCCTGAGCGAATCTACGGCGGCCAGACCTCCGCCTCCTGCTCCGACCGCCGCCGCCCTTGAATCTGCAACACGGTCGGAGAACCCGTGTCAACAGGTCATGCTGCAATTTCACCGTGCGTGATTTTCAGCAATATCTTCACTTCAAGAGCGGATAAATACTTGATAATCACGCACGGTGGAATCGGACCTCGGCATCGCCGTCCGGAGCATGCCCGAACCCGTGACTCGGACCGGACGGCAAAGCCGTAGCGGGCGTGGGTGGGCGGGGCGCCGGACAAGGCAGAGCCGGAAAAGGAGATGCGACAAGCGCCGGAACGAACTCTTTCGCCGCGGGAGCGGTTGTGGTAGACTCCGCGGCCATGGACATCGAGGAAGCCAGGGAGTTCTTCTCCCACGACCGGTTCGCGACCGAGAACGGAATCACGCTCGAGGAGCGCGACGAGCGCCACGCCGTCGCGAGCCTCGTGCTCGCCGGGCGCCATCGCAACGCGCACGGCGGCGTGATGGGCGGCGCGATCTTCACGCTCGCCGACTTCGCCTTCGCGGCGCTCACGAACGGCCCCGGCCGCTCGACCGTCGCCCAGCAGGTCTCGGTCAGCTTCCTCGCCGCGCCCAAGGGCTCGCGGCTCGTCGCCACCGCCCGCTGGCGCAAGGACGGCCGCAGCTCCTGCGTCGTCAATGTCGACGTCGCCGACGACACCGGCCGCGACATTGCCCAGTTCGTCGGGACGGGCTTCAAGCTCCCCGCCCCATGAACGCCCCCGCCGCCGAGCTCCCGGGCCTGCTTGGAGGCGACGTCGGACGCTCCGGCGGCCACCCTACAAGGAGATGCGAAACAAGTCGTGCCAGTAAAGACTACCGAAACAATCGTGAATAACAAACTCACTCCACCGTACATCCCGTTCGGCGTTGCATCCCTCAGTCGAAAACGAGTTAAAAATCATTTGTAAATGCGGTAAAATTTTCTGCTTGCAATTCCCGTCGCGCTTTGCTAGACTCCGCGCCGTTTTCACAACTAAAACGGTAGTGATTAGTCCAGCACCCACCGCGGAAAGGAGGTTCGCCAAGAAATGAAACCCGATCGATGTCCGACCCGAATGCGGACGCTAACCCACCTCTTCGGTTGAACCGACAACCAACTTCAACCATCAACCTCTTCGTTCGGTTCGACCACCTACCAACAAACACCGGCAGGCCCGCGAACCAGTCAACCTGCGAACCTGCCAACCTCCCGAAAGGAATCGAACCATGAACAAGACCACATCCTCCCTCCTTCTCTCCTCCGCGCTCCTCGCCACCACCGCCGTCGCGGGCGTTCCGCTCAACGGCCTGCAGGGCGACGGCGGCATCGCCTTCAACCCCGTGGCGTTCCTCGCCGGCACCTACGCGGACGGAACGGACGACGTCCACAACCACGACTACTACGACCTGCACGCGGCCTGGTTCGCCTCCGAGTCGCTCACGCTCGTCGCGGCCTACGTGGACACGGGCAGCAAGTCCGGCTCGCGCCTCGGCGTGGGCGACGGCTTCGTCCTCTCCGCGCAGTACCAGTTCTGATCCGAGGCCCCGGCGGAGGCGCGCCGCGCCTCCGCCGGGGTCCGGGGACCCCCGCCATGCTGCACCTCGACTCGCCCGCCGTCCGCGACGCGCTCTGGTCCGCCCGCTTCGGACTGGAGCGCGAGGCGCTGCGCGTCACGCGCGACGGACGGATGTCGCGCACGCCCCATCCGTTCCCGCAGGACGACCCGCGCATCGTGCGCGACTTCTGCGAGAACCAGACGGAGATCAACACGGGCGTCTCGGAGAGCGCCGCGGCGGCCGTCGCGGAACTGGAGCGGATCGACGCGCGGCTGCGCGCGGCGCTCGCGGCGCTCCCGGAGCCGGAGACGCTCTGGCTCGGCTCGAACCCGCCGCCGCTCGGCCGCGAGGAGGACATCCCGGCCGCGCGATTCACCGGCACGCGCGCAAGCAAGACCGCCTACCGCGAATACGCCGCCGCGCGCTACGGCCGCCGGAAGATGTGCTTCTGCGGCGTCCACGTGAACCTCTCCTTCGGCCCCGACCTGCTCGCCGCCGATTTCGCCGCCGCGGGCGGCGCCGGTGATCCGCGCCGCCACGCAGACGCGCTCTACTGCGAGCTCGCCGCCAAGGCCGCCGACCGCATCTGGCTCCTCGTCGCGCTGATGGCCGCCAGCCCCTTGGCCGACCCTTCGCTCTTCGGGCTCGGCGGCCCGGCCGGCGGCGCGCCGCTCTTCTGCGGGTTCGCGTCGCTGCGATGCTCCGAGCTGGGCTTCTGGAACGACTTCGTCCCGGTCTTCGACTACTCGGACGCCCCGTCCTACGCGCGGAGCGTCGCGCGCTACGTCGAGGCCGGCCTCATCGCCGCGCCGACCGAGCTGTACTACCCGGTGCGGGTGAAGCCGCGCGGGACGAACCGCCTCGACTCGCTCGCCGTCGGGGGCGTGGACCGCATCGAACTGCGGACGTTCGACATCGTGCCGTTCGCCCCGGCGGGCGTGGACGCGCGCGACGTCGCGTTCGCGCACGCCTGGCTGCTGCGTCTCGCCGCCCTTCCGCGCGCGGCGCACCCGGCGCGCGAGCAGATCGCCGCCGTCCGCAACGCGAAGGCCGCCGCGCGCTACGACCTGGGGACCGCGACGATCCTCGCGCCCGACGGCTCCGCGGCGCCCGTGCGCGACGCGGCGCTGCGCGCACTGGACGATCTGGACGCCTTCTGCGCCCCCCTCGGCGCCCCGCCCGCCGTCCGCGAGGCGCTCGCGTTCCAGCGCGAAAAACTCGAACGTCCCGGCGCGCGCTACGCGGAGCGCGTCCTCGCCGGGGTCGGAGGCGCCGCCCGTGTGTGAGCTCTTCGGCTTCTCGGCGCCACGCCCCGTGCGCGCCAACGCCTGGCTGCGCGAGTTCTACTCGCACAGCACCGAGCATCCCGACGGCTGGGGGCTCGCGACCTTCCACGACGGCATCCCCTCCCTCGAGAAGGAGCCGGTCCAGGCCTCGCGCAGTCCCTACCTGATGGCGCGTCTCACCGAGCCGGTGGAGGCCCGCGCCCTGATCGCCCACGTCCGCAGGGCAACCGTCGGCGCCACCGACCGCGTGAACTGCCATCCGTTCGTCGGGCGCGACAGCCGCGGCCGCGTCTGGACGCTCGCCCACAACGGCACGATCTTCCGCGGCGACGCCCTCGGCCCCTTCTTCGCCGCGCAGGAGGGGCGTACCGACTCGGAGCGCGTCCTGCTGCTCCTGCTCGACCGCGTCGGCGCGCGCCAGGACGCCCTCGGCCGCGCCCTCTCGGCCGACGAGCGCTTCGCCGAATTTGCCGCGCTCTGCCGCGACCTCTCCGCCGGCAACAAGCTCGACCTGCTCGTCTTCGACGGCGAACAGCTCCTCGCCCACGCCAACGCCGAAGGCACGCTCCACCTGCGCGAGGCGGACGGCGTCGCCGCGCTCTCCACGCGCCCGCTCGGCTCGGGCGACGGCTGGGCGCCCCTCCCGCTCTGCGCCCCCGTCGCCTTCCGCGACGGCGTCCGCGCCTTCTCCGCGCCCTCCCACGGCCGCCTCTACGTCCCGTCGCCCGACGACTTCCGCCTCTTCTTCACCGACTACGCCGCGCTCTAGCCCCGCCCCGCGCCCCTCGCGGCCCCGGCGCGTGGCGGGGTCCGCACCCTATAATCCGGGGCTGGGGCTCAGGGGCTCAGGGGCTCGTGTTTACTAGGGCGCCCGCATGGCTAGGGGCTGACGCGCGTCTCGGGCTCGTTCCTTCGCGTTCCTTCGGGTGCGCGCCGAAGTGCAGGAATAGAGTGTCAATAGGGTGTCAGTTCGGGTTGGGCGGCCTTGCACGGCGTGGCGGGGAGCCGCCACGCCGGCTGCGGCCGGGTGTCGCGGCTTCGCCGCTCGCGGGCAAGAGGGTTCACGGGGCGGGCTCCTTCGCGCCCTCCGCGGACGCCGCGTGGGTGGCGGGGTGGAACGCCGCGGATTCTACCGGAAGCGGCGCGAGGGCGCAACCGCGCGCGAAGATTCCGCTTGCTTTCCGGAAGGGAATCGGCATAATGGGGCCGCGTTGGAGGCGCAACGCCATGAACGACCGAATCGAGATCAATCCGGAAATCTGCCACGGCCAGCCCGTCATCCGCGGAACCCGCATCACGGTTTCGCAGATTCTCGGCAGTCTGTCCGGCGGCGACTCGTTCCAGAGCGTCCTGGAGGACTATCCGGGACTGACGGCCTCCGACCTCTCCGCGGCCATGACCTTCGCCAGTTCGCTCGCCCGCTTCGAAGAAGCCCCCTACGAACTGGCGCTCGCATGACGCTCCTCCACCCGGAACACTGTGGAATCGTCGTCATCGCCCTGCGCCAACCGACCCGCCAAGCGATCCTCGACCGCCTGGGATGGTTCCTCGACAACGTTCCCCTCCCGATCGACAACCGCGCCTTCGTCCTGAGAGACCGCACCTACCGGTTCACGCCCGCCGGTTGACTGCGCGAGGCCGCAAGCCGAAGGCCGCCTCGTTGGTCCGCAGACGCATTCCCAGACAATCGACGATGAAACGGCATTTCGTTCTCGACCCGGATTGGCGGCATTCGTTGGTGTCGAGTTGTTTCGTTTTCGGAAAGAGCTTGGACGAAGTCCGCCCCGTTTCCTGGCCGGATTGGATGTCGCGCCACAAATTGATGCGCCCTCCCTATCGATTTGATTCGTGTTGGTGTCCGGGGTGTAAATTCGGCGTTCGGAACCGGCCCTTCAAGGGAATTCCGATCTCCCTTCTGGAATCGACGCCGCCCCAGCCGTTGGCATGCACGGATTGCAGAGAGGCGTTTCTCGTTCACGATAGCCTGTTGGAGGTTTTCGATTGCACGGAATGGCGCGAAAATGTCCGCTTGGGGCCCGTTCTGCTGCAAGACGGATCGGTCGGCAAGGATTGGCATTCCGCCGTTTTCCGGGCCAGAAAGATCTTGCGCGGTTCGAAGAACGCCGCTTTCCGCATCTGCCCCTGCTGCGGTCGCGTCGTCTATTTCGCCATGGGCCGTCGGTTCATTTGCCCGAGTGAAACCGATGCGGAAATCATGGGCGGTAACGAAATGGTCATTTCCGAATCCGTCCTCACGGAAAAGAGAAAGCGGTGGATCGCCGGAGAAAAGGGACTGGCGGCGACTGGAATCAAAACGACGCGGACGCCGCTCGATGGTTTCGCTTCGGATCTTCCTTGGTACGCGGACGAGAATCCGTCCGTCTTCCGACCCTACCTCGCGGAGGAATTCATCAAGGCCGTTTCCGTCGACAATCCGCGCGACCGCCGGTTGGACCTGGCCGTTGCCCATTCGGAAATGGCGGCTTCGGGAAACGGAATCGATTCCGTCCTTCCGATCGTGGAGGGGAAGCTGACTTCGCTCCTCCGGCGGCGTCTCGACAAGTTCCTTTCCCTCGACGAAAAGGAAAAAAGCGTTTTGCCGTTGTACGAGGAACGCGGTTTTTCCGTTGGACTCCCCGTGGCGGGACATCGGTAACCTTCGTCCGCTTCGCGGGGCGGGAGGCTGCGAGCCGCGCGCGGAGCGGAGCGGGGCTAGGGTTAGGCGGCCTTGCACGGCGTGGAGGGGTGCCGCCACGGCGGCTGCGGCCGGGTGTCGCGGCTTCGCCGCTCGCGGGCAGGAGGATTCACGGGGCGGGCTCCTTCGCGTCGTCAGCGGTCTCCGCGTGGGTGGCGGGCGCGGCGTTCTCTGCGCTCTCTGCGTGAGTTTCTTCCGCAGGGCTCGGCGTGGCGGGGGCGGGGGAGGGCTTTCCGGCGTTGTCCCGCCTTTCCCGGAATGCGGACCAGTCGGCCTTCTCAAGCGTATCGCGAACGGACTGCGCGAAGCCGTCCCAATCGGCCCACTCCCTGGCAGGGGAAAAGACCATGAGATGCACGGCGACATAGTCGTTCGTCATGACGACGATTCCCCGATTCAGCGAGGAAATCCGCTTTGCGACGGTAAAGCCGGACGTCCTGTTGCTGACGACCAGCGTTTCCTCGTTGCGTTCCACGACTTCGTCGAGTCGAGAGAACATCGTTTCGTCATCCAGAAGGTCGATTCTCTCGAACCGGTTCGTTCCGGGAATCTGCTCGGCCGCCTCCAGACAGCTGAACATCCAGCGACTCGTGCGCCCCGGAGGGGACAAGGCGGCGAAAAAGGACGGTTCCGGCAGCAGAAACCTGCCAAGCGACCGATTCTCCGTCTCCTCCATCCACCATCCCTCGGGAAGATCGTTGCGAATCTGTCGGAACAGGTCGCGCATGGCGAGACAGAGGGACTCGCGTTCGGGGTCCGCGTACTTTCCGTCGACGATGACGGGCCTTGATGGATTCTTGTCGCGCGGAGTTGCCGCCGTGTACTTTCCGTTGACGAGAATGAGCTTTGATTCCTTGCCGTGCGGATTCCTCGCCGCCATGTTCGTGGCGGGGTCCTGGGCAAGCGCGGGAAGCGCGAGGAGGGGGAGGAGGAGGAGCGGGCGTTTCATTGCGGGCGGGGGCGGGGGTCAATGCTGAATGCTGAATGATGAATGCTGAATGCGGCGGGGCGGGGTGCGGGAAGGCCGCTCCGCGGCGGGCGGCGGCAGGCTCTGTCAATCAGTCGGGATACCAGTAATTCCATCCAATCAGCCGATCGTTTTCGTCAAAGAACAGGTCGAGATTTTCGAAATACGAGAATCCCGTATCGTGTCCGTACCAGACACAAGTTCGAATGACGCAATTCGTCTTTGGGAAACGGGAGTCGAACAAAACGGTTGACGAGGGTCGGGAAATGGTTTCCACATCCTCTAAGACAAACCCCGCCAGTTTCCTTTCAACGGTGCCGCGGTCTTCCAGGAAAACAAGACGGCCTGCCTCTTCTTGCAATGTCTTCTTCGCTTTCGTGCAGGACTGCAAGGCGAACAGGGCCGTTGCAACGGCAACGAACAAGAGAAGCCGGGTGGCCGTGCGCTTGGTGCGTTCTCTGGCAGGTTTCATTGTCGTTATGCTTTCGGGGTCAGGGGGCGTTCCGCGAGGGGCGGCAACGCGGCCGCACCTGCGCGGAGCGGGCGGGCTAACGGATCATCGCGAGGACGGTTCGAAGGGCGTCCAGGGTTTGGTCGAAGGTGATTTCCGCCGCGTAGCGGAAGCGGCGGCGGTATTTCTCCCATTCGCCGCGGAGCGAATCGCTCGCCGCGAAGTCCGCCAGCCGGGAGACGGGGTCCCCGATCCGGCCGGCGGAACCGCGGTGCGCCACCGTCGCCCGGAAGGCCTCCGCGAACCGCTCCGGGGAGAAGGGAAGACGCCCGAGGATCGCGTGGACGTCGTAGTAGTCGCGCGGACGCGTCCCGAGCTCGCCGAGGGAAAGGATCGCCTCGATCTTTTCCGCGAGGATCGTCTCGACGGGGTAGCCGTACACGCGGAACGTCCGACCCGGATCGAACTGGCTCGGCAGGTCGTGTTCGACGGGGCCGCCGGCGATGGCGTCGCCCGTCGAAACGTCGATGGACAGGAGCCCGGAGATCGTTTCGAAGCGCGCCGCGACCTTGACGCGGAATCCGCCGTATTCGTCGTCCTTGCGGATCGGGGCGACGCCCGAGACGGACAGCGAGACGCCGTCGCCGGCGTCGATGGCGCAGACGCGCGAAACCATCTCCCGGACCGTTTCGCCGGAGAGCGGCGCGTTCCGGAGCGTCGCGTCGAGGTCCATCGTCGTGCGCCGCGCGACGCCGAGGAGCCCCATCAGCAGGATCCCTCCCTTGAAGACGAACTGCGCGCGGACGTCCGACGCGCAGAACCGGGCGAGGAACCGCTCCAGGAAGAAGTCCTGCAGCAGCAGCTGCGCCGGAATCCCCGTCCTCGCGGACGAGTTGCGCAGGTTCGCCTTGAGTCTCATCGCGGCGGGCGTCACAGCAGCACCTCCACCCGCGCCTTCACGCGGTCGAAGACGCCGAGCGCCCGGGCGTATCGGGCGAGCCGCGCCGGATCGCGCCCCGGCGAGGCGCCCCAGTTGCGCAGTCCCGCCAGCACGAGCTCCTCGTCGAGCCGGCGGCG
>Ga0310695_10003034_pt1 | contig 33836 bp, 35 predicted proteins | sample RumenRJG_04DNA_FD_203882 | JGI IMG/M metagenome (GOLD analysis project Ga0310695, IMG submission 203882) | Bovine rumen microbial communities from Lethbridge, Alberta, Canada - RJG_04 (v2) (version 2) | ecosystem: Host-associated > Mammals > Digestive system > Stomach > Rumen | place: Canada... | reverse complement strand
ACATTAAGTGGCAATAGCCTGTAACCTATGGTATAGATTTAGCATCTCAGCCAACCCTAGTATAAATATCTTTATTGTGAAGGTAAGCTGTCAATTTTGACGTCTTGTGCATGAAAGAGAAATATGATACTTTTGCACTCGTTCAAAGAATGAGAGCGATGGTGTATAGCAGTAAAGATTTTGAGAGCCTTTGGTTTTTGTACCAGGCTGAGGGCCTTCCGAAGAACATCTCGATAGAGGAGTTCTGCACAAAACACGGTGTTGATTATCCAACTTTCGAAACATGGTACAAGAAGACGCATAAGAAGGTTTATCCTGTAACAGTGACAGGCAATCCTGCAGAGGATGTTGAGATTCAGACGGAAGTGGAGAAGGTGAGTGAGGAGAGTAAGGTGCATGATCCAGTCAGGCATCCCTTCAAGTATCCGACTGATCGTGTGTCCAGCATCAACAAGAAGATCTCCATCAATATTAAGTTTCCTGACGGAATGAAGATCTCAAAGACGGGTATTAGTTTCACTGAGCTCAAGCATCTGATTGAGAGATTGGAGGTCGTATGTTGACCATCTCCGGACTGAAGAAATTCTATTTTGTACCCGATATTAACGATATGCGCTGTGGCGCACACAGATTGCTTCAGATAGTAAAACATAAGCATCACCTGCAAACCGACAATGGAGATGTATTTATCTTCATGTCGAAGAACCAGAGAACGGTGAAGATGGTGAACTTTGAGGAGAATGCCTACTATGTGCATCAGAAGACATTTGCCAACGGATACACGTTTATGAAACTGAAGTTTGTAGAGGAGAAACCGGTCTATTCCATCGACTGGAAAGATCTGGTGGCAGTGCTCGAATCACCTGTGATTAAGCAACTTACAATTAAATAGAATACCTGCAAAAATAAAGTGTTAAACTTTGTGTAAAACGTTGATAATCAGCAAATTAAATGACTAAAAAGCTTGCATATCTCGAAAATTTTTCGTACCTTTGTAGAGTAATTAGAAGGTATGGAGAAGGACGAATTATTGAAGCGAGTGCTGATGATGCAACGTCTGCAGGGGATGGAAACGGAGCCAATCTCTGCGGAAGATCCATACGCTTCTATGGAAAAAGACCAGCTGATATCAATGATACACTTCCTTGTTAAACGCGAGGATGAGAGGGCTCAGGAGAACCAGGAGCTGAAGGATATGGTGAAGGACCTGAGGGATACCCATAAGCAGGATGTGAAGACTCAGACAAACCTGCTGAAGTCTATCGACAGACTGACCAATCAGGTGGCTGACCTCACCACTCAGAACAAGACTCTTCAGCAGAAGGTTAACGACCTGCTCTCGCAGATATCAGTGGGCAACAAAGTCCGCTTTGGCTCTAAGAGCCAGAAGGGTTTGCGGAAAGATCAAACCTCGGAGCCGGATAGGGAGAAAGACAAAGAGGATTTTAATGGAACAAATGGCGCAGCCATGACCTCTGTGTCACAAGTTGAAGATACGCAGTCTGCAGATGCAGAGTCTGCTGAGGAACCTCAGAAGAACTATGATTATCGTAAGGGCATGAAATACCAGACGATGTATGCAGATAACCGTATTTTACATGAGTCAGACATTACTCTTCTGCCAGAAGGATCAACGATTATCAAGAGTGTACTCGAATCAACATACGAGCAGATATCCTATATTGTGCAGCATGACTATGAGATGATTATCTACAAGGATAAAGAAGGTAGGATTCGCAAGGGCTATTTCCCTAAGGCAGGAGAATCTGCGATTATTGACCGTATCCCAGGTACGCACGCTTCTTGTTCATTGCTGGCCAATCTAGCTTTTAACAAGTACCATATGAATACACCGGTATATCGCGAGATGGTACGTTTGCTCAACAATAATATGAATGTTAGTCGAAATACGGTTTATAACTGGTTTGTTAAAGGGTCTGAGTATCTCAAAAAATTGCTTCCGACCCTTAAAGACAAACTGCTTGCAGATGATGCGGTTGTAAATTGTGATGAGACGTGGTGCCGCGTAAAAGTGGGCCGAAAATACGGTAAGAAATACATCTGGTGCATGGTAAACAAGGAGGCAAAGGTTGCTGTCTATTTCTATGATGATGGTAGTCGTGGCCGCCAGGTGCTTCGTGACTTCCTTGGCAAAAACAAGATCGCTGCACTCCAGTCTGACGGATTCAATGTTTATATGTATTTGGACAAGGAGATAGTTGGTATAGATCACTTGTGTTGTTTGGCCCATGCCAGGGCAAAATTTAAATATGCCTTAGAACAGGGATTAGATGAAGACGCAGAATTCTTCATTAGACTTATCGGCAGATTGTATGATTTGGAAGAAGAATACCGACTAAGACATCTTACACCAGAGCAAATCCAACAGGAAGGACAAGGTGAACAGACATCGAGAATCATAAAGCAGTTACGACAAAGACTCGATAAACTCTTAGCCAATAGTAACGGGATGAGAGGGAAATTGATGCAGGATGCATTAGACTATTTGAATAGATTCTGGAGCCAGCTCATCCGATATTTGAAAGATGGTCGATATAATATAGACAACTCACTTGCAGAACGTACGCTACGCCCTATGACGGTAGAGCGCAAACGCTCGATCTCTGATCGCTTGCTACTGAAGGGACGCAAGAACTCGCTGACTTTTGGCAGCCATGCAGGTGCTAAAGTATCGGTTATCTACCATACTTTTATCGAGACCTGCAAGATGTGTGGGGTGTCAACGCTGGAATATTTTAAGCAATTCTTCAAGGCAATTATGCTGGGAAGAACCGATTACGAGAACATGTTACCGATGACCATCGGTATTAAAAACAATTAAATTTTAGTTTTAATCTGACGAGACTGGATGGAAGAACTTTCCTGAAAAGGGCGGTTCCCATACGGAAACGTCAAAATTGACAGTTTACAAATTTATTTAATTTTTAAACTCGTCCATTTTTAGTGGACACTAGTGATCCTATATCTGAAAATCCTATCACAGAGATTAAGGAAGCTTATGATTTACTGAAAAAGGAGTATCCTGTTCAGCCTCATTTCGAAATGCTATTTCATGTGTTGGAAATGTGGTATGCATACGGATGGGTGTGGAAGGATCCTAAGAGTGTGCCAAGTAATCCTGATATGAACCCAGTGTTTGCTCCTTTTGTGAAACCGAGGATAGGGTTCAATGTGGATAATGTGCGTACTGCAATACACTATTTCCTGTTGAAAGTAATGGACATTGTCAATAGTTATAATGCACCTTATCTTACAGACGAATGCTTCAATAGATGGTATCGTGACTTTTGGAAAGAATATAAGGGTTGTTGGGATGTTTTTAACTTCAACTATGACACCACTATAGAGCATAGTTTGGATAATTGTGAAGATGGGTTCGAAGATATTCCTGGTCAAAAAGACTTCCTGCACTTTGTTCCACAGAAATTGTGGGCAAATACTAATGGCGGATCAACGATGAGTCACCTGCATGGATGTATAGAATTCTTTGACGAGCGATATGAGAAGGAGGTATATAAGAAGGAAGTCCTGAAATATGACTTCCATGATATGTATAAATACGATTCTTACGCCAAAGTAAGGGGGCGTTTTATTGGCTCCAGCAAAAGTTTTAAATCCAATCAAGCTGGTGAGCAGTTAGTAGGTACGCCCATCATAACTGGTTTAAGGAAGACAGACAAACTTATTAACGTGCCATTTGACTTTTATCATGGTCACTTGTTCAACTGTGTCATCAAGAACAATAGCTTACTGCTTGTCGGCTATTCCTTTGGTGATGTATATATGAACCATGTTATTGAACGCATGGAACTTATTCATGGTGAAAAGAAACGTGTAGTTCTAATTGACTGGTGGCCTCTCTATGGTGAGGAACACTTGAATGAGATGACTGATTCTGAAGAGCGGGATGGCTTTGTGAGGGAAATGATGAAACAAAGAGCATATGAATCTGACTTTAACAACCAATTGGGATATTTCCTATGCAGAATGACTGGCAAGACCCATTTTGAGGAAGCTCTGAGTAGTTTCAGGGACTACGACCGCAAAGGCCCAATGGCTTCTGAGAACGAGTGTCTGATGTTATTCATAGGAGGATTTAAGGCTGCTGCAGAATACAAAGGTGCGATTTACGAGTTTTTGAATTCGTGAGTGAACAATCTCGTCTCCAATTATTCAGTTTAACTAATGGTGAAGAAAACTTAAATGAGAATACCTGTACCAGAAATGGATGAACGCTTTAAGTGTGTCGAGGATGCTTTGGAGCACATCATCAGGCTCAGTAGCGTTATTGTTGACAAGGCAGAAAAGTTATGTCCGCCCCCTATGGTTGCAGACATTCCAAGTTATGCTTTGGCGTTTATAAAGAAGGTCCTGGTACAGGCTTCAACTTTGGTAATGGTTGCTAGAGAGCGGAAGGATTATAATACTGTATGTGCTATGGTGCGGATGCTCGCAGACAATATGGCGACGCTTAACTTGGTATATGATTGCGATGATGAAGAAGAGAAAGTTTTGAGACATCTGCTGTATGTTATGGATGGTGTGTCATCGAGACATGATGCGTTAGTAGGTCATCCGATGCACTATGACGGAAGAATACCTCGAGAGACATACGACACGCTGGAAAAACAGGTGCAGGGAGCCATTGACAATGAGGCTAAATGTACAAGGTTTTGCGAGGATGCCATCAAAGCGAGGCAACCATATCAGACACACAAGGAGCATATTGATAAACTAATAAAAAAGAAGGATTGGAAATTCAAACAGATAGGACAACCCCAGTTGAAATCTTATTCATGGAAGGAGATGTATGAGAAGTTGGATATTAAAACCGGTGACGAGATGTTCCCATTCCTTTCGCAGTATGTGCATGGATTGAGTGTGAGCAATATCGCACTCAATGATCCTGAAGATTTTGACGCTCCTTTATCGTTTGCTGTATGCCTGTTGGGTTGGCTATACTATTATTTGAAAAAGGTATATGAGCCATATATAGGAGAATATACGTGGGAGGATATAGATAAAATGGCTCCGGGATTAGTTGATTGGTTAATCGCTCTGAATGCGAAAAACAAATAGGGAGCATGTCCCCTCACTAATTGCGGCTCCGTGATCCGTTTGGGGCTCGAACCCATGACCCCAAAATTAAAAGGTAACTGCTAACTAAGTAGAAGTACTTGGTTGGCGGTTTTTGTTTATATATCGGGATACGTGGGCCATAAATTGGATTTTTTTCTTGTTTTTGTTTGGTGGTATAGAGAAATTTCGTATATTTGCAAACGACAAAGGGTGTTGCAGTTATTTAATCAATATTCATAGCAATGGATACGAATGTTATTATTTTGATGATTATCTGTGCGACGGTAATTGCACTTGTTTCAATCGTTTGTGACCATCTTTTTGAACGAAAAACATCTGATTTAACAGATTGTTTCATGTCCAAAAAGATAATCAAGGTTCATAGAAATTATATCGCAGGCTTTTTGAGCTTTGCTGTTATAATGCTTATTACAGGAAAATATGGTGGACCTGATAATGAAATATTTACATACTTGTCTTTTGGATCCACGATTACTTCATTAGTTCTTTCTGTTCTTGCGATATTTGTTACTGTGCAATCAAGTTCGGATATATATAAACAATTCGGAACTATTAATAAAGTGTCTACACAGATTGAGAGTACACTGACAAACTTGAAGGAGGCTGAAAACAATCTAGAAAAAACATCTACAGATATTTCATGCCAGATGAATAGCATTGTTGATGAGATTGGAAAAAGGCTTAATGAGCGTATGCAAAAAACTGAGGAAACCCTTTCGGAACAGATTCAAAAACAAAATGTTTCAATTCAAAATACAAAGAATACCACGAAGAATAATTTAGATGCGAATTCTTTTTTGAAGCGCATTCCATACAATGGTTTATTAGTAATATATGCTTGCTCAAAAGGAGCGGAGACTAAGAAGTCTTTCAATTTGACAACGTTGTTCAAGGGAAATGAAAGGTATCAGTTGGGAGTTGTTATGACAACTATGGCTACTGGTTATTTAACTGGCTCTGTAAAAAGAATGAATAACGATAGTTTGGTTAATTGTATATCGTCTGTATTTAAATCTGAAGATGTATATAAAATTATTGAGGACTGTTCTCCTGAATATAATGCAAACCCAGAGGAAAGCACAAAGGAAATAAATGAATACTTTGATAAAGAGTAAGCATTAGTATGTGGCGCCAATGGTGATGCGGGGATTATCGTCGATATCAAGAATCATCACATCATCAGAGAGTGGGGTGTTAACAAGTTCTCGAAGGTTGTCAATAGATATTCGTTTCAAGACAGCATTAGTAGCGCTGAGGGAAAGGGCGGCGGGTGTTTCGATAGTGGGCGTACATGACAGCATGATGCTTGATGGTGGCTCCAAGGTGTGGTTTCCGATGAGGGTGACGTATTAGCGGGAGATGAAGGTGAAGGCGGAGCTGGACAGGCTGATAATTTCGCATTATAGCTGCTGTTTTAGTTTGCTGATAAAGCAATAACAGCAATTTGTCTTTAAAAACATTAAAAAATTAAAGTATACTTAGGAAAATACGCCGGTAATTACTATATTTGCGTTCAAATCGATATTGAATATGAAACGGAATTATCACCAAGTTAGAGATATGATTGACTCAGCAAAGACTTTGCTGACAGGTATATCCATTAACTATAATTCGGAAATTGGACCTAAGACAAAGGAACTTGTGAAAATTTGTGACTTAATAGCTTCTCTCGTAAAAGAAAAGTATCCTGAGATCGCAAACATTGTGATGAATGCGACAAGTCACATTGTTAATAGACAGTTTATTCAGGTGTCTCCATATGGGCCAATGGTAAATAAAGATCTTATTAACGCTTACTCTTTTGGAGACATCAGAACAACAATAAAAATATTGGATGTGTTATATCCCAAAACAGGAACAAAAAGGTTATAAGATTTTTATTAGTCATTCTTCAAAAGATGAAATAATCGTCAATGGTTTCATTAATAATATATTGATGCTTGGTTGTGGATTGAGAAGGACAGATATCTTCTGTACTTTAGACCATACCGTTATTCGCACTGGTGATAATTTCAGAGACGAGATAATTGAAAATATGAGAAATTGTGATTATATATTGTGTCTGATTTCAGATAATTACAAAAAAAGTGAAGTCTGTCAGAATGAGTTAGGTGCAGCATGGGCAATGAATAGAAAGCGTGTGCTACCTTTTAAGTTCCCTAATTTAATTTTCAAAGAGATAGGATTCCTCAATGTAGTAAAACAAGCTGCAGATCTTACAGATAAATCAAAACTGGATGAACTATACGATGAACTTTGCCAATTCTATGATTTGCCACAAGATTGGAGAAACTACAATCGGCAAAAGGATGATTTTGTAGAACTATTCAATAATAGAAAACGTCTCAATAAAGGACCACGTTCTAAAGGGAACTGGGGCGTTGGCCCAGCTTGATCGATTGTATATGCAGTGTTAGGCGGGACGTGCTAATGGACAGGTAAGTAGCATCAGAAAGTAAAAAAATATGCTAATGATATGGACTGGATGAAAAAGAACATTGTTTGGGTGATGCTTGGAGGGGTTGTTGTCTTATTCTTTCTGAACATGAGCTTAATTTGGGTTAAAAATGACCCAACTTGGCGTGGTACTTTTGGTGACCAGTTCGGTGCTGTGAATGCTTTATTTTCAGGCCTAGCTTTCGCTGGTCTGATATATACCATTATTCTCCAACGGAGAGATTTGAAATTACAAAGAAATGATTTGAGATTGCAGCGTGAAGAACTCGCTCTCACAAGAAAAGAAATGGAAGAACAAAGAATCAGATGAGTCATAGAGGAAACGTCAGAAGGCAGTCTAATACCATGTTAAAACACCGAGGGATTTTAAGGGGCGAGCAGCCCCTATTTTGCTTAGGAAGGGTAAGATTTCTTCTGTTTTGTTTGGCAGTTACGAAAGTTTTTCATATATTTGTACCCACAACGGGATATCGATATCAATTGTGATCCCGAGTATGATGTATTATCATGGCTTTTGCTTGTAACTCGCTTGTAATTAGTAGTTTGCGGGTTAAGCAGGAAGAATGGGTGTGGCTATGTGCTTCGAATCATTTGGCAGTTTGCTGGCTTTACAGGTTATGGTGATACCTACACGAAACTGGCGATATTCACCGAGGCCGTAGTGGAACTATACTGTCACCTACGTCAAAAGCCCGACCTCTCAAAGCGCATGGCAGATGAGATGGATATCAACCTGGAAGTGTTCAACCTCGAAACCGATTTCTTCGGTGACCTGCACTGCAGCTCCCGCTGGACAGACATGCTCTGTGATGACCAAGCCCACTACGGGGATTATTCCGAGTTAGAGAATTGCCCCATGTGGGGGATGTGGGTGAAGGAAGGGGGAGAATGAGATAAAGGCCCTACGGAAAATCGTAGGGAACGGTGGCTTTGAGGTCGCGATGGTATCGCAACATACGAAGACAAGATAATAAATAACTCATGGAAGACGGCGATTATTACTATCTATTCATTTGTTTGTGAGAGAAAAAGCAAAATCAAATTATCCAATTGGAGAATTGGCTGATATCTCGGTTATTGAATTGTTGGTGGAGAGAGCCTTTCAATAGGAATATGGTTGTTTGTTAGTTTTGTTGATTTATATTTAATATGGAATTAGCATTGTGCTTATCTGGTGGTGGGTATAGAGCTGCCTTGTATCATCTTGGTGTTCTTACTTTCCTGAATGAGCTCAGACTTACTGATCAGACAGCAATGCTGGATCATGTACATACAATAACCAGTATTTCTGGTGGTGCTTTGACTGGTATGAGATACGTCATATCTGAAGCAGATCAAGTTGACAGAAAAGAAAGCTTTAAAAGTATCTATCATGATATAGTAGAGACAAATATCGGTGAAATCCTTTTGGAACGTTTCCATCTTGAAAGCAAACAAAATAGGGGTGTGGTTCAGACATTGGCAGGAATATACAATGATTTTTTCTTTAAAGATCAGAAATTCGGTAAGATACTGAATTATATGTCATGGGATGGTATTCATCATTTTTATGCTGATGCAACAGATTTTGATCTTGGTATACCATTTCGCTTTCAAGCGACAACTCAATTGCTTAATAAAGACAGAACGAGTATATATGGAATGATAGGAAACTGGCAACATAAGATAGACAGAGATGTAGCCATGAATATAAGATTAGCTGATATTATGGCTGCAACAAGTTGTTTTCCATTAGTTTTTGAACCTATCAAGTACCCTAAAGATTTTGAATTTTCATATACAGACCGACTAAGGACTTCTCCTCTTCTCGTTTATCCACTTATGGATGGTGGTCTTATAGACAATCAGGGTATAGAGCCTGCTATACATGCTGCTGAACAGATGAAGGGTGAGGGGCGGGAAATGGATGTGATGCTAATTTGTGATGCAGCTAATGGCGGAGATGAAGATAATGACAAAAGATTGACTTTGTTGGATACTACGCCAGAAATATTGTATACTACCCTATGGATAATGGGAGGACTGTCTATATTCTTATGCTATTGGGCTTATGATGCAAAAATATTCTTTGCAAGTGGGGTGTTCCTAATGATAGCGCTCTTTTTCCTTTTTGTTGGCTTCATGATGAAATGGCTAAACCAGAAGGCTTGTTCTTTCCTTTCAGATAAAACAAAACTTCATTTTAGAAAGCGGACAATATGGGACAATACTCTATCAAACATCGGAACTTTTGTGAAGGCAAGAGTGTTAACAGCATATAGAATGACTGATGCCATTATGACGGGACATATGAAAAAATTATGGTTCCGGTTGGTTAATGAGAGGAATGAGTGGGAGAATAAAATCATTACTAGTTCACTAAATATGTTCTCTACAGATAAGACATGGAAAGATGTTATCGATGATAATAGTCTTAGCAAGGATTTGCGACCAGAAAAACGTCTGTTGGATATAGCAAAAGAAGCTTCGAAAATGCGTACTACTCTGTGGTTTACAAAAGATGAAATTCAGAACGGAATGCCTCAGGCAATAGTCGCATGCGGCAGATATACCACATGTTGGAATTTGCTAGTATATGTGGAGAAGTTGAAATCGGTTGAAAAATCAAAACTGACGGCAAATCAGGAATTTATGATGTCACAATCAGATGCCATAAGAAAGATGTGGGAGAAATTTCAAAGTAATCCTATGTACAACATACAAACATATACATCATAATGAACAATCAGTATACTCGTTTTAGGGCTTATCATGTACCTGATGGTTGCGCTTATTCGTATACCGTCAGTAAGGAATTTTGTCTTATTGGTGGCAGGTATCACCAAAGTATGAAACGTTCTTTAGCTGAAGAAATGCGTATAGCAGGTTGTGATACTATTGATTTGCTACACATTCCAAGCTGGAACAATAAAATGTGTAATGCGGATGAAATCGAAGAAATGTTAGGCTTATTAAGACCTACAGAAATAGAAATACCTGCATATATTCCAGAGGATAAAGCTGGTAAAAGAAGCCGGACAATTATTTTGGATTATTGTAGTCAATCCAGTATCTCTGAATTATACATATGCACCCCTAAATTTATAAGGAAAAATAATCCTTTGGGAAATAATAGAATTATTGTTTCACCGATGACTGATTATACGATATCAGAGGATAATGATCTTGTTGAATTTATAGGGCATGGGAAATTTTCTATGCTTAGTACTGGACTTGTACATACCCAAGAGATTGCTCATGAAATCGCTCAAAATGAAGACATCCGTAATGTTGATTTGCTCATTTTACAAGGAATAAGAAACAATATCTTTGCGAGATCGACTTTTGTAAATCCGATAAATCCCAAAATTATAGTTGACGTATTGGACAATAACCAGTATTATCGGAGATCTGATGTTGTTTTGGAAGACTATGGGATCTCTACAATGAGGAACGATAAGGGTGAAGTAATTATTACTTGTGGAGAGAACGATATTGATTATGAAATAGATACACCGCTTGTGGCCTCTTCCTCTATAGGCGTGAATTATCGAGGGGAAGGTTTGTCAGACAGTGATATTAGTGAGCAGATTCAAGAATGGGTTTGGGCACATCCTATTGAAGATTTAGATATACTGGCTCATCATTATGAAGTGGAAGATGTCTCTGATATGGAGATTTTGGATTACGAAGAAAAGAATGGTATTGTTGAAGTGAAATTGACTTTTATGATTAGCGTTACCCTTTATGCGGATAATGAAGATGATGAAGGTTTCTCGATGCAGTTCCCCGCAGAATGTAAAGCAGAGTTTGACAAAGGAGGCGTAAGATATAATATACATCCAGACACAGTGGAACTCAAGGTGAATACTGACGAGTATTATAGGTGATTTGTTCGTATGATGTTTGATGATTCTATTAAGATAAATGAAAGCAAAAAAAGAATGAAATATACAAACTTTACTATATCAGCAATACATATTTTGCCAGCTTGCGATGATAAGCTTCGCAATTGTCTGAAAGAAGACTGGTATTTTTTTAACGACCGTGTAGGTTTTGATAAAGATGGATATGGCCTTGTAGTGAATCAGGAGAATCCTTATCTAACGGATTACTACGGACGTAACATACGTATCAACGCCTTAGTTGGTGTGAATGGAAGTGGCAAATCATCACTTTTAGAAATGGAATACCGCATCATCAATAACCTCAGTTGTATTCTAAACAGAGGGAAACGTCGAAAAGCAGCAGAGACCCTTTACTATATTGATGGACTCAATGCTGAACTTTATTATGTCGTTGATAATCGACTGGGATGTATTTCTTGTCAGGGTACTACTATTAGACTAAAGTTGCCTGAGCGGGAAGATATTTTGCAACTGGAGGCTTTTCCGACTCATGAAGTAAAAAAAGGGACGGAGGTTATGATGAAGGATTTTATTGAGTGGGCGCGCCAAGGACTGTTCTACACCATCGTTACCAACTATTCCATGCAGGCATTTTTGGCCAATGACTATTTGGAAGAGCCTGTTTACTTACTGGATAAGAAACATGGGCCAATACCCAAAGAAGGATCATCATGGATAAATGGCCTGTTTCATAAGAATGATGGCTACATGACCCCGTTGGTACTGAACCCCTACCGTGACAATGGAGTTGTCAATATGGTGACAGAACATCGACTCACCCTATACAGATTGTCCTCTTGTTTTATCCATGCCCGCAATAACGGACGACAGTTTATAAGCCATTACGATTTACACAGGCTTTATTATGAGTATAACCCGGCTTTTGTTCAAGATAAACTTATAAAGAATTGGGATGTAAGCGAAACTGCCATTTGGAACTATCGACCCAACAAAGACATACCTACCTATGCTGATGTTATATTGAATACATTTGGATTTACTTCGCAGAATTTGGACTGGGAGAATGATATGGTGCGAAACGCAGCATTGTATCTGGCGGACAAAACACTGAATGTGGCACGTTATTATCCGGGTTATGAGGAGTTTAAGAGCCTTGACAATTCAATGAATATCTTCCAGAGTACCACCTCAGAAAGTGCCCATTACTTGGAACTGTTAGCAAAGAGAGTAGGAACTCATAGTTCGCATGAGACCATCAAGATACATCAAGTGCTTCATTTCCTAACTGCCTGCAGGGATAGAAATCTTGATAAGGCAGAGGATTTCAATCTTCGTAAAGCTTTTGATTATGATGACTATGTGTTACATGTAGGAGGGATGCCAGATGCAAGGAATATGTATGAAATATTGGAATTCCTGCCACCATCGTTCTTTACAATAAAAATAGAATTAGACCATATAGACACCGAAGATAAAAGAGACAATGATAAGCCAATACCCGTTGAGCGATTGAGCTCAGGGGAACGCCAGTATCTTTATACGTTCAGCACTTATATATATCATGTCCTCAATATTCTGAGTATTCAGCAGTCGAGCCGTGTGCGCTATCGCTGTTTAAACTTAGTACTTGACGAAGTGGAGATTTGTTTCCATCCCGAATATCAACGCTGTTTCGTGTATGAACTGGTTAATTATATAGAGCGTATGGAGATTAATGCCTATGCTTCGGTCAATATTCAAATAGCAACACATTCTCCATTTATTCTAAGTGATATCATGGAGAGTAATGTGCTCTATCTACGAGATGGAAAGACCGCACAGAAAAAGGATGATTTTAAAAATCCATTCTGTGCTAACATCTGCGATTTGCTCTACCAGAGTTTTTTCCTTGAAAATGGCTTCTATGGTGAATATAGCCGTCAGAAGCTGAACGGAATACTACATTCATTAAACAGAGAAGATCACATTAGTAAACAAACTGCCGAGTACATACAAGTCATAGAGAGCCTGATAGGTGATGACTTTTTGAAGATGCACCTCCACCAATTGATGGATAAACACGGAATAACGTATGAGAAAGCGATTGATAGATGAATGTGTCAGAGGATTTGCTCAGCGATATGCACAAGCACTTCAAGAGCAGTGCCCTAATGTCGTAAAAGACTTAGAGCAGCTACGTGATAGTGTTAAGGAAAACAACACGTGGAAAGATGATAAAGTACCAGAGGATTATATCAATGCCATAATAGGAGACTATCCAGCATTGTTGACACAGGAGCCAGATGCTTGGGAATTAGAAAAGTATAATGACATTTTGAAACGTGATCCAGAAATGTTGACAAGAGATGTCGTTTATGGTTTCACGAGTGACACCAAAGATGAGCAAGGACAGGTTGTTGAGCCAGGAAAGACGTTGAGGGGTAAGTTATATGAGCGTATTCTTTTTTGCCTCCGATACAAAAACGCCCGAAGCATATTAGGCCCCCTGCACCAGGCAATGGGTTTAAAGACCTGTTTTTATTGCAATATACAATATACGGACAGTAGTGAAGAAGGTGAGGTTTTTTATGAGATGGACCATCTGAAACCTCAAAGTCTATATCCATTTTTGGGAACATGTTTCTATAACCTGCAACCCAGTGACAGTGCCTGTAACAAACGAAAGCTAACAAAGCCCTGTGATTCTCAATTGTATATAAATGACCCCACCGAAGATCGTTCTCCCTTCCATTTTGTGCCGCAGGTGGTTGAACTTGACAAAACGAGGGGGACTTTCAAATGTATGAAGATAGATTTTGTGGATTCTCAGGGTGATTATGCTGGTGCTTGTAAAGAATACGATGAGACATTCAGGATAATCCAGCATTATTCTTCTCATTATAGAGATGTTGAAGATGTCTATTGGAAAAATTCTCAATGTGGGGTTACGGGACAAAAAGAGCATTATAAGAGTTCGTTGAATTATGAACCCACAGCTGATGAAATATATAACTACTGTCTAGGTTTTCCGTACAATGAGGAGACAATCAATGAGGCTCCATTACGGAAACTGAAGATAGACACAGTGAAACAGTTGGAGAAAAACGGGGTGCTAAATGTTTGAAATGAGAGATGAATAATGAGGTGTGAGCAACTGGTTTGGTCATACCTCATTGTGGTAAAAAAAGAAATGTATGAAGAAATACATTAAGGCAATAGCATATGCAATCATCTATATTCTGCTGTTTATGCTTTTCAGACAGCAGATAGGTGATTTGTTGTGGGATATGAACCATAAGTGGTTTGTAGACTGCGATGATATATATGGCGGTGTCTTAATCATGGCATTGTGTAGTTTCATTATAACTTCGCTTGCTACGAAATATCGCTACTGTATCTTTGGGCATCATTTGCTATCTGGATGCATGCTGGCGTTGTTCATTTATATTTATTTCCGATGGGGTGATACAACCTTTAATTTCTGGTATTTCAGGATACCTTGGACTGGTATTCATGTGGTATATGTAGATTGCATCATACTAGTTGCCTGTGCTATTGTTGCCCAGCAATATTATGCGTATAAGGTAGCCAAGCGTATTGGGAATAACCAGAAGGATACTTCACTGCTGATGAAGGATGATCCTATTAGGGAAATGGGTGAAGACATCCTTGGCTATAAAGGAATCGTAGAGTCTTTATTGTCGGATCTTGAAGGCGTAAACCTGAAGTATGGCTCGTTTAGTGTCGGTATAACAGGCGAGTGGGGAATGGGTAAGAGTTCCTTGTTTTTTATCTTTAAGGAAATGCTGAAGGAGAATAAACAGGCAGTGGTCTATAACTTTAATCCTCGTTCTTCTGCAAGTATTCAGGATATTCAGCAGGATTTCTTTGATGGTTTTGCCAATGCCCTTGCACCCTATCATTCAGGAGTGCATAGGGTAATGAAACATTATCAGGAGGCTTTGCAAATAATAGATGATAACTGGATTTCAAAATTGCTATCACTATTCTCATCATGGACGGTGACCACGGGAAAAGATAGAATCAATGAAATTATCAGGGAAACCCATAAACACATCTTTGTGCTGGTTGACGACCTAGACCGATTGACTGCGCCAGAAATTCTGGAGGTGATGAAATTGATAGACAGGAATGGAGACTTTGTGAATACTATCTTTATCACAGCTTACGACAAATCATATGTTAATGATGTGCTAAGACATCATCTGAAGATGGGGCGGAGGTCAGATTTTACTGACAAGTACTTCAGCCATGAGTATGCACTACCTGTACAGAAACCGGAGAACTTGAACAAACTAGCGAAGCAGCAGATAGAGAAATCGCTTGTTTTTGAAGAGGGTGATGTGATGGATAAGGGCAAGTTGTTGAAACAATGGAATGAGATTAGCGAGCAGATAACTGACTACCTGCATAGTTTGAGGCATGTGAAGCGTTTCATGAACATATTGCTGTCCCGATATGTAAAGGTGAGGAACGATGTGAGATTCAAGGACTTTGCTTATCTTACTTTGCTACGCTATAAAGATATTGGTGTCTATAACGCCATCATAGAAGGAAAACTGATAACACAGGGAAACACACTAACCGATACCAACAGTAAGGTGTACTATCTGAAGAAAGAATATGCTGATGAATTGAAGAAGGTGGCCCGATGGGCTGACTCAGACAAAATACTCAATGAACTGTTTAAGCAGGAGGACGGAGTAGATGTTCAGATAGCATCTAACTTCCAAAGATTACGGTTTGTGAGTTCTATGCCCAACTACTATTACGACTATAAGCAAGGGGAAATTTATTTCCGTGACTTGATCAGACTTTATCAGGTGGATAAGAATGAAGATGCCATTGCGCTGATGAAAGAGCTGCTGCAGTATGATGAAGAGAAAAAGGAGTGCTCAACGGCAAGATATCAAAGTATAGAGGATTTCTTGATTCAGCGGCCTGTAGAACTGCTGAGTTCGCTACGCGACGTGAGGCGTTTGGTGTTATTGCTGCCGTGCCTGATGAAATACTCATGGCGTACGATGGAGGTTGAGGTGTTTTTAACAACGCTATTACAATCTCATGTTGCAAGAAGGTTGGAGAGGGCTGATATTGCTGGTACGGAAGAGGAATATATCATTGAGATATCTGCAGCTTTTGAGGAATCCATCAAGCTTTTCCCGTTGGAAATGGCATTGGTGCTGTTGAAAGTGAACTATGGCATTATAGACATGCCTGCTTTGGGTAATGATTACTTTATCAATCAGAGGCAGATTATAGAATGGGCAGAATGGGGCCAGAAACTGTATATTCATGAGATAGAAGATGAAGACTGTATCAATGCTGTTGCCACTGTGATTGAAATATCGAAGATATATTTTGAGAAGGACAGCAAACAAGTAACAAAGAGTGCACAGGCAGAGTTAGTGGCTTATATAACAAAGCATGCTAAGTATTTCTCCACTTATATTTGTGCAGTTTATAAGCCAAGTGCTGATGAACATCATTTGATGATTACTTATAACAACAACTTTAACCCGAAATTCTTCTTCCCCTATGAAGGAAAGAGCTTTAGTAAGTGGATTGAGGAAAACGTGGACAATGTCGGATTGAAGAATATACTGCTGACTTTAGAAAAAACGGACGCGAGCCAATTAAACATTGACCTAGAGCCTGGTGAGTATAGGATAGGTGAGAATGACTATAACGCTATTTGGCGGATTATCAAAAGAAGGAAGGAAGAAGAACAGGAACAACGGGTGCTGGTTGCGATGAGCAAGCACATTGCATTGAGTGTAACGTTGTTGTCAAAAGAAACTGGGTATAGTAAAAAAACAGTAAGAAAGGTAATAGAAAGGTTGGTTAAGAAGAAAACGATAGATAGCAATTTGAATCGTATGGCAGATGATATAACGCCATTTGAACTTGGCGATTTTGTGATGTATAAGGGCTATGACCAGATTAAAGATAAAATCGGGGATTATCATAGCAATAATGTGTTTAAGATTTTGGATTTCCAGGACGGAAAATATAAGTTAGGCAATATTGAAGGTAAAGTCGGTGAGGATGATATTGAGGCTATTCCGATAGATGGAGTACATGATAGGAGTATCTATTATGACCCGATAGTTGCAGCATCGAATATACCGCCAGGGGGAAAGATACCAGTACACAGGACGGATTATTCGTACTATATGGATAAGTTTGAGAATTGTTATGATGTAGATAAACGTACATATGCGGAGGTGGTGCGCGAGAGAGGTTACCAATTTGTGCATGAGGTGCAGCATTGGCTGAATGATGAGTTTGACAGAGATGGATTGAAGATAAGATGGTAAGATCTGGATATATGACGCAGGATGAACGGTGGATAGTCAGATATAAGGAGGTATTAGAATTTATTGATTTCAATAAACGAAACCCGTCGAAGCACCGGATTGAGGAGCATGATATGCTGAACTGGCTAAAGGCTAACCGTAAAGCCTTGAATGCGGGGAAGATGAAACCTGAGAGGATAGAGAAGTTTAGAAAACTTCAGGAAATGACGGAACAATATAGGAGGAAGAACCAGTATGAGTAGTCGCGATAATATCGCAACATACGAAACGAAGAGACAATCGATGGGAAACCATCGAGCACTGTAGATAAAGAAAAGGAATGAGGCAGCTCAGTACTACATATCATAGCGGGATGGCTGGGTATCTGATGGACTTCGGATTTGGAGGGTTCATTGGGTACGGGAAAGGTGTGTCCGTAGGATTGGTGATGGAAGAGCTGAATATAAGAATGAGGTTTTATTAGGACGATAGGCCCTGCGTTGACACGCAGAGAGTAGTGGCTATCTCAACGGGTGAACCGTTGAGCACTGTTAGTATATGGGCATCCCCCGATTCAGTTCTTAGTGAGCTGAGTCGGGGGATGTCGCGTTTGGTCTGGCCGGTTCACTGACGGCGGTAGTTGCCGACGACCTTGTAGATCTCGACGATGATGTCCTTGGGAATGCTGGACTCTTCGGGAGTGCCATCGACCATCTGTGTGAAGTTGATGCTTTGCTCGTCTGGCTGAGTGACAGATACCTTACGGAGTACTTTATACTCGCTGGTAACTACGACGCAGATGAAATCACCAGGAATGTACGTTTTCCATGTGGCGAGTTTCTTCAGTGTGATGACATCACCTGGCAAGACTCTCTTTTAACAAAAAACTACCAATTTCTTTGGTTGATTTTAATTTTTTTCGTATTTTTGCACCATAAGAAGAGGAACCGGTTCCAAATACGATCTCCTCTTTCTATATAATTTGAACACCATAATATTCATAACGCTCTGCAAATAAACTAATTATGCTTAGCGCTAGAGTATTTGATATGCCTAATCACAAATGGGCGTTTATGAAGAACAGATAGTTCCAATCAAAATTTCGCGGTTGGCGGAATATGTATCCCAGAGAAAACATATTTCTTTGGAAGAGGCTCTTACATACATATACATCAATCCCATGTACGACAATCTCTATGATGAAGGCGCCAAGTGGTGGTATTTGAGCACTGAGGCGCTCTATGAAGAGTTTGAGTCGGCAAGAAAAGCAGATATACGTGTGGTTGAACCAGAAGTGTCTGATTTCTATATCTATACGCTGGAAAAGTATGCTTTAGCAAAAGGCCTTACTGGCTTGCAGGCTTTGGCTCTTATGAAACGTTACGATGTTGACGACTTCCTATTAGATCATTATGACCTGCTTCATACTCAGGGAACAGGGTATGTGATTGACGAGATAGACCGTATCATTCAACGTAGAAAAAGAAGATGATAGTTGCGACTAATCGAGATGAAACTCGACCAAAGGTGAGACTATTTCACGGTTCAAATGTGGAGGTTAAGAAGCCTAGTCTGAGGATGGGCAGAAAGAAAACCGACTTTGGACGCGGCTTTTATACCACTACTCAGAAAGAACAGGCAGAACACTGGACCTCTATCAAACTTGATAGGGCAAAGAAGGGCAGGAAGGTCGTTTCTGTTTTTGAGGTTGATGAAACGCTTTTGACTAACCCCCAATTGAAGATAAGAGAATTCAACGGACCAGACGAAGACTGGCTAAATTTCGTAGTAGATTGTCGAAAGGGCGTAGAACACGATTACGATTTAGTGTTTGGCCCTGTGGCTAACGACAAAGTCTTCACTGTCGTCAACCTCTATGAAAGCGGAGTCCTTGATGCATCCGCAGCCATCGCCGAACTCAAGGCTTATAAAACATATAATCAACTCTCTTTCCACACACAGCGGGTAATAGATGCATTGCGGTTTGTGGAGAGTTACGAGGTGAAAGTGATAATTTGATTCATGAGTAGCGACTGAAAGGATACGTTGCCAATGACATTGTCGCTAAAAAAGTAATTTTAATTATTGTATAAACGTGCTGGATTGCAAAAGTTAACCCCAAATGGTGTTTTCTAGCAAAAACGTCACAATTGGCAGTTTACATAAGTACCGCAGGGTGAATCAATATGCATAGGTTGATTCGCTGTCCTTTTTAACCAAATAAAGACATTATGTTCAAAACTATGATATTGCCTCTGGAATTAATGCTCTTGAAATTGAAGTAAAAAAATATGCAGATGAAGTATATTCCGAATTTGATTTCCCAGCTATCATCAGACATTCATCAGACATCCGGGAAATTGAGCCTTTCCGGCCATTTTACCACAAAATTAGTAAAATTCGGGCATTCCTGCAATACCTATAAGAATATTTTATATACAAGTATGAACAAACGTTAAATTTTCCATTGCAGAAAACGGCACAATCCTTGCAGATATCGAATAAAATGCTTAATTTTGCAACCGATAAGTCCAAATATGAGAATTAACTGCGATAATAATTATGTGTAAATACAATATGTCATTCAACGATGCTGTCATGAACGAGCTGCGGCCTCACTTCAAGGACGAAGAGTCCCTGCTGGTGTGGCTGGAGGTCAATATGGATCATCTCATGCGTGAATACATCGCAAGGTTTAAAAGATCTAATATTGATGGAGAGCAGTTGCTTAGAAAGTTGAATACGCTGCCTAATACATCAGTTGGCTTCCTGCAACTCAACGGCATTCTCGGAAAGCAGGGAGCAAGTTTCTCATGGGAAAATCTGCGTGAGGATGCATATTCAGACAAGTACGGCATATGAGAGTGTTCCTTAATTGTATGTGAAAGACTATCCTCATACGCTCTTGCCCGTCTTTTCTCCAAGTGACTTCTTACAGCATGAGTGAGATTTCCGATGCAATCCAAGACAAATGCTTGGCATTTGGAGATAGAGAAATCAAGTTGAATGATTACCTTCTCAAAGAGGCTGCAAATGCTAAGCCTACTTATAAGATAGTCAAAGCCAAGAGAGTGTATGAGAAAACGGTTCTAGTTAATTTGCAATCAGTCTCAAATCTGTGCAATCAGCTATTGCGAGCAGGAACCTCAATCGGAGCAAACAACGCTGAAGCGTCAAGCGCAATTAGTAAAGCAGATTTCAAATCAAAGTCATATATAGCCTTAAAAGAGGCCCGGGAATCACTCTATTGGCTGGATTTGTTACATAGGAACGGTTACTTGATAGATGTCCAATTCAATAGCCTCTATACGGACTGCGAAGAACTAGTAAAAGTATTAACTCATAGATGCAAAAAGCTTGATGGAGTGGAATAACATCATCCATCATCCATAAAACATCAAACATCTTCTGATTGCACAGGTGGTCAATGAGTGATGCAGTTCGATACTGCCAGTCAGAACAAATTTTAAAACTTTCCCAATTGTTTATCCACTGATATCTATGAAGATATATCACTATACTACCATTGATTCTCTGGCTATGATAATGAGTAGCCGCTCCATCAAGTTCAACAGACTTGATAAGGTTGATGATATGGAAGAGCGTACAGAGCCATCGAATATAAGGCTTTGGCAGTATATTTTCGTATCATATTGGACTGAGAATGCAGAGGAAAGCATACCATTATGGCGTATGTACTCTGGCAATGCTCATGGAGTGCGTATAGGAATGAATGTTGATATGTTTGAGGACAATGTGATAGGTGGTAGCAATGTACCGGCAGAAATTCCACATGAGGGATTTCTTGTGGGTAAGATACCCGCCCAAGACCTTTTCAGAAGTGACTATTTTGTAGTACCAATTTCCTTGAGGCAGAATCCTGATGGCGGTGATACACTATTCTATTGTCATGTGAATTATGTGGATGACGTGAATGCGATGACTAAGGATGCTTATCAATTGACAATGACTGACGCGACTCATGCATCCTCAAATGTTGCATTTGGAGAAATCGGGAAATACAAGAACAAACGTTGGGGATTTCAGGAGGAATCGCGATTCAGACTTCTGATTTTTCCTTTTAATCCCATACTCTGTAACCCTGATGATGTCAGTACTGTTGCTGTTAATGCGATACATTATGGAGTTCCAGTACCTATCTCAGAATACTATCTAAAGTTGAAAACAGAGGCATTGAACGATATTGAGATAACACTCCATCCTAATTCAACGGCAAGCGACCGTGTAATAGTTGATGCTCTTTGTTCTAAATATGCACAAGGTGCAACGGTAAAAGCCAGTGAGTTGACGGACAGAGTGAAGATGAAATGAAAGTCTCTAGCCTACAAGTAGACTTAAATAAATTGATGTAGCTATCAAGACCGAAAGGCTGTAATAAGAAAAACAAGAATCATGTTTAGAATATTATCAATAGACGGTGGTGGCATACGCGGGATAATACCTGCTAAGATCCTGGCTCTTCTTGAAGAGGAGTTGGGAAGAAGAGGCATGTCCCCCCATATATGTGATTATTTCGACATGATATGTGGGACTTCTACAGGCGGAATTATAGCCATTGGTCTTGGTCTAGGAATGGAGGCAAATAATATTCTTAGGCTTTACCTTGATAATGCATCAGCTATATTCCCTCATAGAAGCTTTTTAAATAAATTGAATTTAGTAAGAAAAGGGAAATCATTTTATGAATCTGATGTCTTAAGGATCTTGTTGGAGGAAGCATATAATAATGCTGCTGGAGAATGCCCTGCAAGAATAGGCCATAGCCATACAAGACTCTGTATACCTGTTTATGATGCAAATACTGGTATGATGCATGTTTTTAAAACAAGTCACCATCCAGAGTTACTACGCGATTATCAAATACCAGCTACAGAAATCGCACTGTCAACAGCAGCAGCACCAGTTTATTTTGATAGTCATTCTTACAAATACAGCCCTAAAGGTAGTAGTCAGGAATTACGTTATGACAATCAAGTAGACGGGGGCGTTATAGCCAATAATCCCACTCTTATAGGTTACACTGAGGCTTTAAGAACACTTGGTATACCTGTAGAAGATATAGCAATACTGTCACTAGGGACTGGCAATAATCTCCTACATGATCAGGCTAAACGACTTTCTGCAAAATATTGGTTGTATGAAAACAAACGATTTCGCTTTTATGACCTTATGGCATCAGCTCAAGCAGATTACACAAGTAATCTAATGAAGTTCTTCCAGAGAGGTGTTGGCAATGTTGGTGAGCCACTTTTCGTTTATGACAGAATACAACAATCTTTTGGAAATGATGATGAGATTGGAATGGATGATTCGTCACAGTCATCATTAGACCGGCTTCAGAAGATAGGTCAGGAACTCTATAGCAATAATGCGGCAAGAATACTTGATACGTTCTTTACAGAGACAGCCGCACCATTTGAACCATGTAATCAGTTATAATATGGCAGATTATTCAAGTAGGATAAGGCAGATTAATAGCAGATACAATCCTGATAACAATCTGTTGGTAGAGCAGCGCAGCTTCAGCACACTAGACGGAATTGATGGCGACTTGCGTAAATACATTAAGTTGGCCATGAACGAGGTTGATGAGGAATATACTGCTAAGACAATAGAGGCTGGTAATAGGGCAAAGGCCCATTTGCAGGCCGAACAGTTTGGGATAGATTATCGCTTCCAAGGTTCTGTAATGACCCAGACTCATATTAAGGGCGCCAGTGATATTGATTTGCTCACATTAACAAACAAGTTTGTGAGTACTGACATATCAAAGATGCGTTCCATACTTGAGAAAGGGGCTCCTAATTATACATATACAGCCCAGAGTCGTATGCAGCGTTATTCTGATAATTTCAGCCGTTATGGAGGAGATTATATGCAGGACTTAAGAGACTTGCGCCGTTCAGATGAAATTATTTTGAAAAAGAGGTATACCTATTGTGATATAAATAAGGCAAAGGCCGTTCATGTATATAATACAGACCTTCGAAGAGATGTTGATGTCGTAGCATCCGTTTGGTATGATTCTGTTGGCTATGTAATTAATGACAAAGATGAAACTTTTCGTGGAGTAGCAATATATAATAAAGAAAAAGACAAGGAAGAACCACCAAGCTATCCTTTTCTTTCTATCGCTAATATTAATGCTCGTAGTAGTTTGACTGGTGGCAGATTGAAGAAGATGATTCGCTTTTTGAAGAATGTTCGGACAGATAGCGATGTGAAGATTGACCTTTCGAGCTTTGAGATTAATGCAGTTTGTTATAGCATCCCAATTATAGAATATAAAGAGATGTATTATCTTGACCTTGTTGGATTGCTTTGGCAAAAAATGTATAATATGGTAGAAAACGAAAGCCTTGCAAAGCAGTTGTTGTCAGTAGATGGTACAGAATACGTTTTCATTAAGAAGCCAGAAAAACTTCCTGAGCTTAAGAAACTGAAAGATCAAGTGTGGTATATATATGATGCATTGAGAAAGTAGCATGATTTGCTTAATTGGTTGAAGGCCAATAGGAAGTTGATGAATGCTGGAAAGATGAAACCAGAAAGAATTAAAATGTTCGAAGATTTGCTGGCATTGATAGAGCAATATAAGAGGGTCAACCTATACCGGTAATCGCGATAATCCTTAAACGCAAGCGGGTGTGTCAATATTGATACACCCGCTTGCGTTTTACTTTGAGTTAGTCTGTTCTCATTCTGGGGAGTTTGTTTCTGATGAAATCGACAGCAAGACTCTCTTTCAACAAAAAACTACCAATTTCCTTGGTATATTCAAAAAATAATCTTATTTTTGCACCATAAGAAGAGGAACCGGTTCCAAAAACAGTATCCTCTTTCTATAGATTTTGAATACAATAAAGTTTCTAACGCTCTGCAAATAAACAATTTATGCATAGCGCTAGAATATTAGTTGTTAGCCTACTCTACGCACAATGTGGCTTAAAGTTGGCAGTAATGATAGAATATTAATAAGTTCGCAATATGTTTAGACTTATAGAATTACCATATCGTAAAGACGGACTGGAGCCGGTTATAAGCTCTCAGACGTTGGATTTTCACCACGGCAAGCATTTGCAGGGGTATGTGGATAATCTCAATAAACTGCTTGAGGGCAGTGAGTTTGAGGGGATGGTGTTGGAGGACATCGTACGAAAGACCCCTGCTGGTGCTATTTTTAACAATGCAGGTCAGATTCTGAATCATGAGCTGTATTTCATGCAGTTCAAACCTGTAAGTGAGGCTCTTCAGGCTCCGTCTGGGGCACTGGCTACGCAGATAGAGAAGCAATGGGGAACGTTGGATGCTTTCAAGGCGGAGTTTGAGGCAAAAGGTGTAGCTCTCTTTGGTTCTGGATGGGTTTGGCTCTCAGCTGACGGAAATGGTCAACTTGTTATCACACAGGAACCAGGCGCCTCCAATCCAGTTGTTAAGGGTTTGAAACCTCTTCTGACCTTCGATGTATGGGAACATGCCTACTATCTCGACTACCAAAACCGCCGAGCCGCTCATCTCTCCGCACTCTGGCAGGTCATCGATTGGCAGGTGATAGAAGAAAGATATTCCAAGTAATCACAGATATGAGTAAATACTCAGAAGAAAACCTTTCTCGTATTGGAAACGCTGTAATCTACATTGCAGAACATACAAGCGATTTGAGTAAGACCAAATTGCTTAAGTTGCTGTATCTGATGGAAGAGCGATCAGCCTTGAAGTATCAGCAGCCCTTTCTGGCCCTTCCTTTTGAGGTATGGCAGGCTGGTCCCGTTGCCAAGGATATTTACATAGACTTGAGCGATGGTGCTGTGCTTCTGTCTAAATACATTAGAACAGAGCTCGTGAAGTTGGATGACAATAAGGATGCTCAGTATATCCATCCAGTAGCCCAATTCGATGATGAAGACTTCTCTGCTTATGAGATTCGTCTGATGGACGAGGTGTTAAAGGAATATGGCGATAAGACTGCTACAGAACTCGTAGATATTGTCCATAAAGAAAACACATTGTGGTATCAGATAGCAAAGGAGAAAGGATTGCTTGATGCTTTCCGCAAGCATGAGTGCAATAACTCTGACTATGTGATAGATTTTACCAAGGCCATGATGCCTTGTGCCGCTGAATACTACAAAGAGGCATTAGCTATACATAATGCCTCGAATGCCTATTGCTCAGAAAATGTTTGAACCAGGCAATTTGCTGTACTTCAATCCCTTCATTTTTCCTGATGGAGGTGATCCGAAACCAAAGTTCTTTATAGTTTTAGGCGAAGTCGATGAAACTGTGCTGTTGGCATCACTTCCGACTTCAAAGGATCATATCCCTTCAGATGTCGAAGTTTCTTCTGGCTGTTTAGAGATTTCAGAACGAATGGTCAATGCCTTTATCTTTCAGGCCAATGAAGTTGTAACAGGCAATGGATTCTTCTTTGATAAGAACACATTTGTTTATGGTCAGACCATCAAATCTTTCAGCACGATAGCATTTGAGGAACAGAAATTAGCTGGCGAAACAGATATAAAGTTCAAAGGCAAGTTGAAAGATGAAGTGTTTACTGCCCTTAAAGATTGCCTAAAGAACTCTGATGCAGTCCGCAAAAGATTCAAGAAGTATCTTTAAGATTTTCTAGATTTGGACGCTTCTTGTGGCACGCTCGAGAACTTGTTCGCTTGCTACCGCAGGGACGCAAGAACCTGCTTCCGATGACTATCGGAATAAATCACAATTATCGTGCCAATGAGCAAAATAACAAGTTTACTTGGATTTTCGAGTGCAGCCGATAATCAATAAACATTAAAATATAATAACTCCAATAGCTGGTGGGCATCGAAGGATGCCCGCCCTAAAAGGGCAAAACCAAATTTTGGACGCTTACCAAAGAACTAGTATATAAATACCATGCCAAAGTGTAAATACTCTTTTATATTCTTCTTGATATGTGGAATAATACTCTTATTGCCATTTGTATTTATCCAAGATGGGCCAGAATGGTGTAATTTCAGCAATAAAGGAGAAATAGGGGATGTAATAGGTGGTACTACAGCTCCTTTTATTGCAATTTTAGCTACCTATGTTACATTTCTTGCATTCTGGGTTCAATATGAATTTAACAAGCAACAAAGAAAAGATACGGCCGTTGAACGGTTTGAACATAATCTTTTCGAGATGATTGCACTACAAGAGAATATAACAAACAATTTGGTATGGGAGTTTATTAAAGACAATGATCCAAATCAAATCAATACCTATGAATCAAATATTATTATGCGTCAGAAGGGAAGGGATGTTTTTCAGGTATTATATGAGTTTTATCCTTTTACCGTAGAAATGAGAGGTAAACATAGAGATCTGAAAGAATATGAGGATTATGAGGGCTTTAAAGATCTCTTTGCTAGAAATGATGATGCCTATACCTATTATGAAAGAGATGGTACAACAGGTATGTTAGATCATTATTTCCGGCATTTGTATTGGATTTTTAAATATATAAAAGAGTGTGATATTATAGATGAAGAACATAAATACCGATATGCTTGTATTGTACGCTCTAGCCTATCTCAATATGAGTTGGTTTTTCTTTTTTATAACGGACTTTCAAAAAAAGGAAAGAACAAATTTAAGACTCTGATTGAGGAGTTCTCTTTGCTTAATAATTTAAGGTTAAATTTGTTGGCCTCAGATGATGAAAGATTGTTGTATGAATCAAAATTTACAGATACTTACTCATATGAGAAAGATGCTATGAGACCTGACTCGGAATACAAGAAAAGTGCATTTGTACATAGAAATAAAACAAACTAATATGTTCAACCTAGATAAGTTCATCTCCGACTTTGTGACAAAGCGCCCTGTCAGTATGTTTGCCCCAGATATTGAGGCAAACAAAGATATACTCTCACGAGAGATAAAAGGTAACCCACCATTAGATCGTAAGGCGATGTTGAGATAAGTTAGTACCTTTGCCTCCGACTTAATTTTATGTATATGGAGACAAAGGAATGGAGTATAATCTGAATTGTTTTATCTTAAACTGATGCGTAAGCTGCATATCATATACATAGCAATAATAGCCGTTCTGCTGATTGCGGTATTCTGCATTTGGCAGAGCAAGGTTATTTTCTGGCAGACGGCTGATGCTGTCCACTTGGAGCCAGGAACAGCTATTACTATATGGGCTGCAGTGCTGACTATTGTATTTCTGGTGTTCTCTATTGTAGGTCTTATAAACATTGATCACAGGTTGTCAGAGTTGAACAAGACTAAAGATGAGATGCAGAAGACTTCTTTGGAAATGCGCGAGCAACTCTCGAAGCTCAAAACATCGACAGATGAGGAGCGGGAGAAGATTGTCAAGGGTGCAGAGGCAGAATTGAAGAAAATCATCAATGAGAGTGCTGTTCGGCAGAACTTATTCGATGAACTTGGCAGGGTTGCTGCTGACCCAGCACCAGACAAACGCGCGCAGGGCTATGCAGAGATATTGAAAATCTATCCCAATTTGTCTGGAGTCAATTATGGATTTATCCACGTATGCAGAGGTGATGCTTTTATGCAGATGCATAAGTATGACAAGGCACTCATGGAGTATGAAGAGGCTGTAAAAAAGAGTCCCAAGGAAGCAGGATGTTATAATGCGCTTGGTAATTATTATGTCCAAATGAAAGATTACCCCAAGAGTATCGAATACTTCCAAAAGGCCTTGGAACTTAAGCCTGAGAGTGACAGTATGCTGATGAATATTGGCAACAGCTATGCAGCCCAAGGTCAACATGCTGAGGCAAGGAAGTATTTTGAAAAGGCTCTGACCTTTAATCCGGATATTGCTGATGTTTACTACAACAAGTCTGTCGAGTATAATCAGAAAGATGACCCCATGAGTATTGAGATGAAGATGCACTATCTGGATCATTGTCTGGAACTCAATCCTATATTTTATAGGGCACGTCTGAATAAAGCAGCTACTTATAAGCAGATGGGTGAGAACGAGAAGGCCATAAACGAATATACCGAGGTAATTACTGAGGGTGTTAATCACGACTTTGTGATGGCTTTGGTAGAACGTGGATATAATTATCGCCAGATGAACCAGGTAACTATGGCGCTCTTGAGTTTCCAACAGGCTTTCTTCCTTGATCCTCATGAAATCCAGAATCTCTGTAATCTTGCGATATGCTATTCTGCACTTGGATCGCCTCATATGGCATACGAGCTGGTGCTTCAGGGGCTATATGAAGTTGAAATTCAGAATGATCATCAATGGGAGAATGACCTGATGCAGGTTTTGGCTGCGGTTTATGACAAGGCAATTGATAAACCTGCTGTTGGTCCTGACAATGTTAAGGAATACATTCAAAATCGGTTGACATCTAAAACACCAGGGGGTAAAGACGCGAATACAGGTGAAACTGGAAACAACTTATCCTAACTAACTCTTTTGTTGGTTATATCCACATTATGAAGGGACGTTTTCTTGACATAGCTGCCTTTGTGTTATCTTTTATAGCATTTGGCTTTTCTATCTATACCTATAATAGGCACCAGCACCAGTTGCTGGAGGATAAACAGATAGATGCCGTTGTAGGATTAGTAGAATATATCCAAGAGCGCAAATTAGGAATATTGTTCACTCCAGAACCCATTGAAAGAGATAAGAAAGAATTCCAAATTTATACGTTCTTTGAACTTGCTGATACCACTATACGTTCAGATATGAATCAGGCACCAATATATTTCCCATCAACGGAGAAACTGCCTTTTGATTTTACTCCATATATCAACAATCCTTTGATACCATCAGAGATTGCAATCAAATTACGTGACTATTATCTCCTTGATGTACAGCATCAAGGCAGTTATGATGCTGTCGTGATGTCCAATGTCCTTATAACAAGGTTTGAGAAACCTGACAGCATGAGAATGAATAATCTTGATTTCCAAAATCAAATTGAGCAGAAATATGGTTTGAATAATATCCAGCCAGGCTTTGATGATCGATTCGTAACATATAGGCATGTACCAGCCCTGAGATCCTTTGGACAATTAAAAAGCAATAACAAAGAGCTGTATAATCTTATCGTCAAGTGGTTTCATAATAAAGGAATGGACAATGTGAACATCCCTATTGATGCTCGTCTATATGAAAAACGAAAGTATATCAGATAACTTTCCCTGTATCTCTTTTATGACATCAATCAAGAATATACGTGAAGTGACTGAGCCACTGAAGGAGCAGATTCTGAAGGGTGATGTCCATACGATAGATGAGATGAGGGCTTGGCTGAAATCATTGGGCTACAGCGATACGATAAACGAGGCGGCAGTCAATTTTATCCTGCGTGAATTTGTGATGAGCAAGGTGTCTTGTGACAGTATGATGAACATGGATATGGTAGTGGACTTACTTCGTCCGCAGTTAGAAGTCACGACGAAAGATATAGGGCCAGTCATTATCATGGAATTGTACCATCATCGCGATCTGATTGGTTCGCCAAGTGCATATAAAAGTGAGTTCAGCCATAACACATTGAAATATGTTCAAACTCAATATTTGTTCAGAAAAATGCAATCATAATGAAAACAATACGTCTAAAGAATTATAAGTGCTTCGAGGATACAGGAAATCTGGAATTGAAACCATTGACTTTCCTTGTTGGATCGAACAGCAGTGGAAAAAGTTCTTTTTTGGAGTTTTTCCCCCTGCTTCAACAAAGCATGTTCACCAGCAGAGACGGTGCGTTTTTGTGGGTAGGAAATAATGTGGATTTGAACGATTTCCCTACTGTCGTAAAAAATGGTGAAGATCAGATTACAATTGAATTCGAGCTGGACAGAATACCCCTTGACAGTGGTAGGATAGGAGCAGGGATGATTGGTTTGTCTGATGTTAAAGTCGGCATTGATATTTCCAAGACGGACATCAGTGATGCTATTACAGAAGTGAGGATTGACTTCAATCAGCAGCATCTGGTTATAAAGCTGAAGGAAAAAGCTACCGATGAGGTTTATGTCAACGGTGAACTCGTGTCTTATCAGGATGAGGACATCATACATACGTTCACTAATAGTTTACTACCTAAATTGCTTTTTGAACGAGATGTTTTTGAAACAGAGTCAAGTAAATGCAGAAGAGAACTTTATGCATGGATGAGAGAGAACCTAAAGTATGGTGAAGAAGAAAGAGTTATGCCTCCTTCGTTACTATTTAGACTTAGGAATATGCTGGATAAAAGAATATTTGAGAGAAGGCTTGACAGAAACAAAAAGAAGGACATCGAATTAGACAAGTTAAACCATATTTATAATCTGGCAATATTCGCTAACGTAAACGAAATTATTGACCTAGTTAACTATTATATGCTCGAACTCTCAAACCGTATAGAGTTTATCCAGCCTTTGAGAGCACCCGCAGAGCGTTATTACAGGAAGCGCAATATTTCTGTTAATAGGATAACTCCAAGTGGCGACAACGTTGCGATGTTTATGTTGAGATTGCAGAAAGAGGGTTTGCTTAAAAAATTCAATGAGTGGTTACATGAAAACGAAATGAATTTTGAGGTTGACTTGAACGAAGAAGGCGGCTTTATAGAACTCAAGATAAAGGAGGAAGGAAAAGAAAGCAAGAATATGGTTGACGTAGGTTTTGGCTATTCTCAGATTCTGCCTATCTTGGCGACCATCTGGAAAGACCTAAATTCTGACGGAACGCCTACAAATCGTGCTTCATATTGTACCACATCCATAGTGCTTATAGAGCAACCAGAACTGCATTTGCACCCTCGCTTCCAACGCCAGTTTGCCATTCTGCTTTCCAAATGTGTGCAACAGATAGCTAAATCCAATCGTGATATTCGTTTTATTATTGAGACCCATAGTCAGGATATCCTCAACAGTGTAGGGCGTTCTGTGGCTTATGGCGAATTTGATGCATCTCTGGTTAATATCTATATGTTCAATGCACAGCGTGAGAACATGAAACACTATGTAGAAACAGCCTATTACACTAAGGAAGGATTCCTTGAGAACTGGCCTATAGGATTCTTTGAGTAAAACATGTATATAGAGATAAGTCGTGAGTTGGTGACTTCCGCTGAGCGTGGTAATCGTTATGCCATAGAGATGCTTGTAAGGCTGTCTCTTGCCATTAAGTATGGGAAACATATCGTGTTTGCTGGCGCAAGGTTACTGGACAGAATTATTAACCTCACTTCGTTGGATACGCATGAAAAAGCCCAGTACAGAAGAATACGTAACAAATATGCCGTAATAGGAGCTATATGTCGGAAACTGGACTTTAAGGCAGTGGTGTTGATGCGAGGGGATAATTGCAGGACACATCACCGTATTCTGATTAATGCTGCGAAGGCGGAGAAACTGGAGGTTTATGAAGAGTGTCACTTATTAACAGAAAACTTGATTGACGGTGAATTCTTTGAATTTCTTGTAGCAGAATATGTGAAGCGTTTAGGAACTGTCTCCCATATCTGCTATATGCCACAAATGGGAGGAGGCAACACTATAGCAAAAGTCTATAAGATGGAAATAGACCGAGGACAGCATTTCTGCTTATCCATTCTCGATAGTGACAAAAAATTCCCTACTGCATCATATGGAGATACATGTAAGGCACTTCAGAAAGAGGACAAGGATAAATATCTTGGTGATGCGGGATGTAATGGGCAACACGCTTTCAATTGTTCCTATTATGTGATGGACGAGCTTCGTGAACTGGAGAATCTTATTCCATTAGGCGTTCTGAAAACAATGAGCAATGTGAAGAACAATAAGCTTTTACAGATGAACTTCGATATGTCCTACCATGATATGAAAGAAGGATTGCTGGCGTCAAAGATCAATACAGGAGCATACCAAACCTATTTGGACACGCTGTTTGCCTTTGATGCTGCCTTAGTGGCTGATATTGATTTCTATGCCCAATATCGTCACCAGTGCTGTAGCTGTAAGGAAGAGTACGAAAAGGTTTGTGGACGGACAAAACTTGTAGATGGTTTAGGCAGTAAAATAATGGACCAAGTCCTTACTACAGCGAAACCGGCACTAGCAACTAATAGCTTTGCACAGATGTCACCATCACAGCAAGACGAGTGGCAGAAGATTGGGAAAAAAGTTTTTGAATGGAGTTGTTGCCTGGATGTGGTAGCGGCAATATAAGATTCTCTGACTTTCAAAGCAGTTCTGATCAATCTCGGTATGACATTATGGGTTATGGCGTGTGCCTTCCATCAAAGTATGTGGATGCCCTTATTAACAACCATGATAGTGTTAATTTATAGATTGGACTTAATTTAGTTAGTATGAACGTAATAAAAACAGTAATAGACGGCGTGGTGATAATAGAGCCACGTATATTCGAAGATGCTCGTGGATATTTCTTCGAGTCGTTTTCACAGAGAGAGTTCGATGAGAAGGTATGTCCTATTACTTTTGTGCAGGACAACGAGAGCAAATCATCCTATGGAGTAATGCGAGGGTTACATTTCCAACGTCCTCCCTTCACCCAGCAAACTAGTGCGTTGCGTGAAGGGTGCTGTACTGGATGTGGCTGTGGCTGTGGATATTCGGTAACCCACCATTAGATCGTAAGGCGATGTTGAGATAAGTTAGTACCTTTGCCTCCGACTTAATTTTATGTATATGGAGACAAAGGAATATTTTGAGAAGGTGATGCAGGACTATAACCAGCATCGCAACGGGCGCAGCCTCCGCAAGTACTGCCAGGATGAAGGCATCGACTACAAATGGCTGCAAGAGTACAAGAAGACGTATCCCCATGAGTCAAAGCCCTCTCAGAAGCCGGAATCGGAGCCTCAGTCTTTCATCCCCCTGGTCATTGAGGAAGAGAAAGAGCTGCCCCGGCAGACATGGCAGGTGTCACAGGATAAGCCGGGAGCTGCTGATACTTCTTCTTTCGACATCAAATATGACACGAACCTGTCCCCTGTCATACACTTTTATAAAAATAAAGTTGTATCTTTGCATCAATCTCTAAAAATGCGTATTGCTTATGCCTGATATCAATAACAAAATAGCATATATAATTGCCGTGGTGAATGAATTCTCCACTCGTTTCTCG
>Ga0310695_10003030_pt1 | contig 33869 bp, 29 predicted proteins | sample RumenRJG_04DNA_FD_203882 | JGI IMG/M metagenome (GOLD analysis project Ga0310695, IMG submission 203882) | Bovine rumen microbial communities from Lethbridge, Alberta, Canada - RJG_04 (v2) (version 2) | ecosystem: Host-associated > Mammals > Digestive system > Stomach > Rumen | place: Canada... | reverse complement strand
TCCCGAAGAAAGCGTCATGACGGTCATTGATCACATCCACGTCGCACCGGGATGTGTAGAGGATGGTCTGCAGTCCGGTCAGACTGACTCCGAACATCGGGTCCAGCACAATCCGCAGACGCCGTTTCCGGATCGCCTCCGTATTCACCTGTTTCAGGATGGAATCCAGATAAGCGTCCCGCGGATCAATAATACGGATTCTGCCTTCGGCTTTCGCCGTTTCAAAATCCATGCTTCCGATTTCATTCTCCCGCAGGGAATTTGCAGTCTCCTGAATAGCCTCCGTCACTTCCTGCGCTGCGTCCCGTCCGCCGGCTGTAAACAGTTTGATGCCGTTCCAGATGGCCGGGTTATGGCTGGCCGTCACCATCGCCCCGTAAGGCAGTTTCCTTTCCTTCACCGTGAACATAATCTGGGGAGTCGGGCAGCTCATATTCACAAAATACACTGTTATGCCCTCGCCTGCCAGCACCTCGCAGAACCAGATCAATGCTTCCCGGCTGAGGAATCTCCTGTCATAGCCGACGCACAGTCCGGTATCAGCGCAGCCCTCCTGCTTCATTCTGCGGGCAAGCGCCGCGGCAACACGCCGGATATTGTCCCTGGTGAATCCGTCTCCGATAACGGCTCTCCAGCCGCCTGTTCCGAATTGAATCATCCTGCTGCCTCCGTTCAGACCGCGCTCATCATTTTTCGGATGAGGCTGTCGTTCTTTTCCATTTCCCTGACCAGAGCCATCTGGGTCCGGGTCCGGTCCAGATTATGATCCGGTCTTTCAATATGATAATAGGTATCGCCGTTCAGATAATCCGTCAGGAATCGCACCGCGTTCTCCAGGGTGATAATCCTCGCACCATCCGGCAATGTTTCCTTTTCCTGCTTCGTCAGTTTGTCCCCGCAGGCGCCCAGGAATCCTTCCGCGTAAGCTTTGTACAGATTCAGGTCCATGTGCACTTTCCGGAGATCTTTTTCATCCTCTGCCGCCGTAGAAGCTCCGAAACGGATGGAATCACCGAAATCATTGGCTGCCAGTCCCGGCATAACTGTATCAAGATCCAGGATACACAGCGGTTCCCGTGTTTTTTCATCCAGCATGACATTGTTCAGCTTTGTATCGTTATGCGTAACGCGCAGAGGCAGTTCTTTCCTCTTCTGCATCTGTGTCAGCAAACCGGCTCCTGCTTCCCGCTCCAGCAGGAAACAGATTTCAGGCTCCGCATTCTGAACCCGTCCGGCTCTGTCTTCGCGGATTGCGTCATGCAGAGCCTGATAGCGTCTCGGAGTATCGTGAAAACCCGGAATGGTTTCAGTCAGCTTTTCCGCGGGAAAATCCGCCATTCTGTTCTGAAACAGGCCGAAAGCGGTTCCGCTGTTCCGGAAATCCGCCGTTGTTTCCGCCCTGTCCAGGCATACTCCGCCGGTCACGTATTCATACATCCGCCACAGTTCCTTCCGGCCGTCCAGAATAAAATCCCGTCCGTCCTTCAGTTTCACCAGCGTCAGCACATGCCTTGGGTCCGGATCTTTCTGCCGAAGGTGTTCTGTCACCATCAGCATATTATTCATCAGTCCTTCCGGATCCCGGAAGGTATCCGTGTTGACCTTTTGCAGGATATACAGATGCGGCTGGTTGGTGATCACCAGCCAGGTCTGGTTGATATGACCAGAGCCGAAGGGAATGCACTTGATGATTGTTCCTTCTGTGCGGAACAGTTCCGCCGTTTCCCGCATGATTTTTCCCCGCTTTCAGGACTTTTCACAAAACACCGGCAGGAGGAACCCTCCTCCTGCCGGCAGTATAATGATCAGTTTGTTTTTTTCAGAGTTTATTTGGAGGCTATAAACGCGTCCAGCTGACGGTTCATTTCATCCACATAATCATTGATGCCGGCTGCTTCCAGTTCCGCGATCGCCGCCGGATAGTTTTCGTCGAAGTCCACATAGCCGTACATGATGGGTGCCAGCTTCTTCCAGGCTTCCAGGCATGCGTTCTCGGTGACCTCAAATCCACTGTTGTTGAAGGCAAAGCCCATCATTGCGGAAATCTTAGCGTCATCATCCCAGTGACGGTACATATCAATATATTCCTGGGAGACATCTCCGCCAAACACCTGATAATTAGCATTCCGGAACATCCACTCATAGAAGAATCCTTCGCCTGCCGCGGTTTCGCTGATCAGCTTCAGTCCGCCGTTCTCGTCCAGATCCCAGTCTTTGCCCTTCTCACCGTACAGGCAGAACAGGTAGTTGTCCTGGCTGCCCCACAGCCATGCAAGGAACTTCAGGGCGCCTTCCGGATTCTTTGCGGAATACGGAATGCACAGCACTTCACCGCCGGCAGCATTAACGTACCGGGGTTTTTCAGGCGCGAGCAAGTAGTTTTTCATCACAGCATTCGGATCTGCAGCCTTCACCTTGCCGCCGATCTCGAGTTCCTTGCCCAGGGAACCTTCCACCCACAGGTACAGGCCGGTCTGCACACGGCTGTCACGCTCGTTGTACTTGATGGCTACTTCGTCATGATACAGGCCGTCCAGGAACATTTCCCGGTTGAACTGTGCCACCTTTTTGAAGGCGTCGGTATGGGCGTAGCTGTAAGCCTTGTGGCTTTCCTCGCCGAAAACCACCAGGTCCTGGAACAGCCAGGTGTACTGTTCATCAGTAAAGTTGCGGGTCAGGGGCTTGAAGATGATATCTCCGGGGCCCATGTAGCCGGGCAGCTGTTCCTGCACGCGCAGGGCATATTCCCGCAGGTCCTCCGCGTCTTTCACTTCAGTCATACCCACCTGCTCCAGCAGATCCTGCCGCAGGCAGACAAACTGGAACATGGCGGAAGAGGGAGCGTAAGCGGAAGGAATACCGTACTGAACGCCGTTGATTTTACCGCCGTTCATCTGGGTTTCCGGCAGGACATCCTTCATGTATTCCGGCCAGACCTTGGCGATCAGGTCGTCCAGGGGCTGGGCTTCCTTGTTGTTCACCATTGTGGGCAGGTCCGGCAGTCCGTCCCAGTACAGGTCGATGGTCTCATTGGCGGCCAGCATAACCTTTTTCTGGTCCCAGTAAGCGTCCCAGCTCAGGAACCGGAAATTCACCTTCATGTTCAGCTCTTCCTTCACCTTCTGCGCGAAAGCGCCGTTGATGAAGTTGGAGAAAGCGTCCGTTTCTTCACCGGGATAGAGGATGGTAATTTCCTCCAGCTCGTCTGCCTGCGCCATCAGCGGCACAGCCAGGGTCAGCACCATCATCAGTGCCAGTACAACAGCCAACAGTTTCCTCATGTGTTTGTCCTCCTTCTATTTTTCATAATATGCTTAACGCATTATGAATCTGAAAAAAGTTTACGCAGAGAGTGATCGTCTCTTTATTCTTTAATTGCTCCTGTCATTATGCCCTTGACAAAATAGCGCTGGATAAAGGGATACAGGAAAATAATCGGACCGATGGTAATGATCGTAACGGCCATCTTCACTGTTTCCGTAGGCAGCCGGATATTGGCTGCCGCACCGGAAGGTATCCGTCCGCTGGAAACCGCATTCACATTGGACATAATGGAATACAGGTAATACTGCAGCGGGAACAGGTCCCGGTCATCAATGAACATCAGGGCATGCCACCAGTCATTCCAGTATCCCAGTGCATACATCAGACCTACGGTCAGCAGTGCCGTGACGCTCAGCGGCAGGGCAATCCGGAAAAAGATCGTCATATGTCCAGCCCCGTCAATTTGGGCCGCATCATAAAGGCTTACACTGATATCCTGAAAATAGGATCTCATCAGGAACATGTACCAGACACTGAACAGCATCGGAAGAATCAGTGCAAGGATATTGTTTCGAAGCCCATACCAGTTCACACACACCACATACCAGGGAATCAGGCCGGCGGAGAATATGCTGGTAAAATTGCAGATAAAGGCAATCACGTTCCGGTATTTCAGTTCCTTCAGACTGATAGCATAGGAAATCATGCAGGTCACCAGCATCGATCCGAAAGTTCCCACTACTGTAACGATAATCGTGACAAAGTAGGATTTTGCAATTCTGGCACCGCTGTGGGCGAAGATGTAGGTATAGGTATCCAGGGTCCACCTGGTGGGAATCAGCCTGTATCCTTCCTTGTTGATCACGTCCTCCGGCGTCAGGCTGACTGTCACCGTGAGGATCAGCGGATAGAGGCACATCAGGCCGAAAAGACCCACAATCACATAGGCCAGAATTCTTGCCCATCGGTCTGACCCGCTGCGATGGATATGACTTGAATGGAGGTGTTTGCTGTGTGCTGCAATACTCATCAGAACAGTCCCTCCCCATCATTGATCTTCTTTGCCAGACTGTTGGCAAGGAGAATAAGAATCAGCCCCATTACACTCTGGCACAGTCCGATGGCAGTACTGAAACCAAAGCCCATTGTACGCATGGAGGTATAAACATAGGTATCAATAACCGATACGGCATCCAGCAGGGTACCGTTCTGTCCCACCAGACCCCAGATCATACCCATATCGCCGTAGAAAATCCGGCCGATACTCAGCAGCGTCAATGTAACAACCTGGCGCTTAAGCATCGGAATTGTCAGATAACGGATCTGCTGGAACCGGTTGGCTCCGTCGATTGTGGCCGCTTCATACAGGCTACCGTCAAACTGAGCCATTCTTGCCATATAAATAATGGAGTTGTATCCGGCCCACTTCCATACATCCAGGAAAATGACAATTACTTTCCAGTATTTCGGTTCTGCATACCAGCGAACCGGATTGGCCCCGAAAGTCATCAGCAGACGGTTTGCCACACCGTTTGCCCCGGTGAGAATCAGTTCACCTGTTTTCCGGTCAATCCGGAAATTTGCTGTCAGGAATCCGTACAGGATGGCTCCGATAACCACCCAGCTCAGGAAGTAGGGAAAGAACATGGCGCTCTGGCTGATTTTCTTGAAAGGTCCGTTTTTTACCTCGTTCATCGCAATGGCGATGGTGATCGGAACAATCGTCCCGAAAATCAGGCCCCAGAAGTTGATGATCAGCGTATTCTTCACCGCGTTCCAGAAATAGGGATTTCCTCTCAGGAAATAGGTGAAATTCTGCAAACCGACAAAGGGAGATCCGTATATGCCATCCACGACGTTATATTTGGTGAACGCCATATACATGCCGCTCATGGGCAGGTAGGCAAAAGCGAGAAGAAGCAGCAGTGCAGGTACGCACATGAGGTACAGCGTGCGGTTATGCTTCATTTCCCAGCAAAAACCGCGTTTCACAGGCGTGAGAGCTTTCTGCATGAATCTCTCCTCCTTTCAGCTGTTTTCATCATTCATGATTCGTAAGGATCTTCTCCGATCCGGGATACTTCCTCCCGCAGCAGGAACATCCCCGTGGTATGGAACCGGTCTCCCCGGTCCCATACGGCAAACATTCCGCGTTCCAGGCTGTTCCGAGGCTCCAGTTTCCGGTGATCTGCGTTTTCATCCCCCAGAACTTCCAGTCGGATCATCCGGTCCCCCTCTTCCACCGGATAGCAGTAAAACTGCTTCTGTACCCGCACAATGTTCCGGTCTGGTTTCACAATCTCCCGGAGTCCGGGATCATACAGCCAGCTTTCGCTCCAGAATCCGAGATAATTGTATTCCGGATAATACCGGTCATAGAAAGCCAGCGCCTTTTCACAGCTGCTGCGAACCCTTTCCGGCGTATAGCCTTCACCGCCCGGAATATGCAGGGCCAGCAGGAAATCATCGTCACCCAGTGCCTTTTTCCACACCTTTTTATCCAGCATGACAATTTCGGGAGAAATCAGTCCCTCCGGCCGGACCCGATTCCCCCATACGGCGTCATCTGTCTCCATGAACTCTGTGGTAAAGGCATCCGGATCCTTGACTCCGTTAACACCGTCAATCTGTCCGTCTCTGCGCACTTTGGTGCCGGCATGCCACAGGGCAACAACCTCTCCCGTTTCCCGGTTCCGCCAGGCTTCCGGCGATCCGCCCCAGCGGTAAGGGATAAAGTAGAACCGATCCAGGAAAAAGATCTGGCAGCAGTAAAAGTTCATGTCCCAGGGATAATCGTCAAAGCTGATATCCCCTGTCTCCACATATTTTTTCAGCTGTTTCCGGGTCATCCGTTCCGGGATGTCCGCGTCATATTCTTCCGGTATACCCCGTGTCCGCAGCGCTTTCCGGCCTTCCAGCACACAAAGCTGTGTGTAAAGGAACGCGTATGCTTCCCGGGCAAATCCGTTCAGGCAGTCCGGCCTTGGCTGATAAAATTCCACCGCGTGGCAGCGAACCAGTCCGCGCACAGCGTCCATCGCCATAATATGTGCCAGTTCAACCAGTTCCGGCACGGCGTTGGCAGCGTCCAGTGCTTCCAGGAGCGCCTGTTGTCTGTCTTCCGGAACATTGTTGTCTTTCAGCATGGTAAGGAGTGTTTCACGGGGCAGCAATTCAGTTTCCGCGCTTTCAAGATCCCCGATATGTTCCTCCATGGCTTCGGGAATCAGGTCACCCGTTACCTTCAGCAGGGCATTCAGTCTTTCTCTTGTCATGCCTGCGGTTTCCTTTCATGCTTCCGGCGGAAATCGGCGATATTCACAACGCTGTCTGTAAGCCGTGCCTCTTCTGCGGCGCAAGCCATCATATGGCTTTCAACCGATTCATGAATATCCGTGGAAGATTCATTCAGTTTCCCTTCCAGCATAGCCAGGAAGTCCGCGACAATTCCGCTGTCACCGCCGCTGTGTCCGCTGGTGCTTTCCTCCGGATGGATTATTTCCGTTTCTCCCGGTGTAATACCGTTGCAGGCAAAGCGGGTAATCTCAATCACATTTTCATCTTCGTTCGCCCGGATTTCTCCGTCCTCGCCCATGATCTTGATCGTACGCATCATCCGGTTGGTGAATCCGCTCAGATTGAAGGTGGCGGTCACACCGTTTGTAAAGCGGATAATGGACACCTGATGGTCACAGACATTATTGTCACAGTGATAGACGCAACGGCCGTAAGGGCCGGTACGGATTGCTTCACGGAGTCCCTCTTCCGTCTGATCCTCGGTCAGCACAGCAGCCGGCCAGTTCCCCGCAACCGGCAGATAGCAGCGATAGGCACTGAACCTGCAGCTGTCCTTCAGCATGCATTCACTGCATCGTTCCGCTGCGCCTTCCGGCGCGTTCTCCGCTTTGAAATAGGTCAAATCGCCGAAAGATGCAATGCTCTCGCAGCGGCTTCCGGCCAGCCAGACCAGCAGGTCCATATCATGACAGGATTTCTGCATCACCAGCGGACTGGCCAGATCGCTCCGTCTCCAGTTTCCTCTCACAAAGCTGTGCGCTATGTGAAAATTCCCGATGTTTTCGTTGTGCTGAATCGTAATAACCCGACCGATTTTCCCGTCTGTGATCGCCTTTTTCAGTGCCCTGAAGAAAGGACTGTAGCGGAGCACGTGGCAGACGGTCACATGTCTGCCCGTTATTTCAGCTGTTTTTTCTATAATAAGGGTTTCTGCCGGATCCGGTGAAATCGGTTTCTCCAGCAGCAGATGATATCCTTTTTCCATTGCCGGAACAGCTTCCCGGAAATGGTCCCGGTCCATCGTGGCAATGATCGCGGCGTCACCGAGCTTCGGCTGAGCCAGAAGCTCCTCCCCGCTCCGGAAACGGCAGGCAGCCGGTATCCCGAACTGTTCGCCGGCAATCTGCCGCTTTACCTCATCGGTCTCCGCGACTGCCGCAATCTCATGTCCCATTTCCCGGGCATATTTCGCGTAGATCATTCCGCGCTGGCCTGCACCGATTAATACAAATTTCATATTCGGTCTCCTGATGAAACTTTCTTTATTGTTTACTAAACAATATCATATGTTTCAATGCATGTCAACCGTTATTTTTCTTCCGGAAAAGGCGTTATTTCATTATCTTATATATGTGTAACATTTATATTTTGTTTCATAAACAACTTGACACACTCATACTCTTCCGATATCATATGAGCAGGATCCGGTGACAAAAACACAGTCTTTCTTTTCAATACACCGGAAAATGAACCGTCTTATGATTGTGTCTTGCCCACCCGGCAGAAAGGATGAAGCAATATGGCGAACATCCGTGACGTAGCCCGGCTGGCCAATGTTTCACCTGCCACTGTCTCCCGTATTCTGAATGATAATCAGATTTACAAGACAACAGATGAAACACGGGAAAGGGTGCTTCGTGCCGTCACAGAACTTGGGTATCAGGCACCCGTAAAAAAACGCCCGCACACGGCTCAGCAGAATACTTCCGGTTTCTCCGTCGGTGTCCTTCTGGCCACCACCAAAGGGAAATACAGTGATCCGTACTATCTGGCTATCCTCAGCGGGATTGAGGATGAACTGGCCCGTCTCGGCGGTACTGTTTCCGTCATTCAGACAGAACAGGAACTGGAGGACCAGGCGATCCTGAACCGCCTTCTGAACGCCGGTCTTTCCGGACTCATCATGATGCGTCCTCTTTCCGAACCGCTTTTTGAACAGCTTCATTCCCTGATTCCCCATATTGTCGGGATTGATACAGGTCACATGCCCATTGACAACGTGGAATACGATCATCTTCGGGTCAGCAAGATGGCTGTGGAATACCTGTACAGCAAGGGGCATCGCACCATCGGCTACATTGGCGGAAGCGTCGGTGACGCGCCGCTGAAGCGTTCCCGCCGATACCGCAGTTATCTGGAAACCATGGCAGACCTCGGTCTGGAAGTGAAACCGGAATGGGTCCTGAATTGTGACTGGGATGACCGCAAGTGTATCGCTCTGGTGGAAAAAACCTTTCATGAACACGGTCTTCCAACCGCCTTCTATGCCGCAAGTGACCTGATGGCTATGGCTGCCCTCCGCGCCCTGTATCAGCTTGGCATCCGGGTTCCCGATCAGGTGGCTGTCATCGGCATGAGCAATATTGAGATGAGTCAGTATGCCAACCCGCCGCTGACAACCATCGATGTTCCCGCGGTGGAAATGGGTATCACCGCCGCCAGAATTATTACCGCGCGTGTCCGCGGTGATACAACCCTTCCCAAGCGTGTGCTGCTTCCTTCCCGTCTGATCGAACGGGATTCAGTCTGACCTTCCCTTTTTTCCCCCCCCATAAACGCAGAGCCGGGAGCGACCCCGGCTCTGTTTCCCTTTTTCGATCTCCTGCGCATTTACGGATATAGTTAGAACTTCGTAATACTTTCTTTATGTTTGTATTGCATAATATGTACAGGATCCAATTCAATAATTGAATCATATAGATTAAGGAGGATGGTTTCCCATGAAAAAACTCACTGCCCTGCTTCTGGCAATTGCGCTGCTTCTCGGCTGCGCCGTCGCCCTGGCTGACAACATCAAAATGGACACCTTGACCTTCCAGTTTGTTCCCTCCAAGGATGCTGACGTCATTATCACCGGCACCAAGGATCTTCCCGATCTGATCAAGGCTGAAATGGCCAACCTGGGCTATGACATCGGTGAAGTCCAGATTTCCGTCGGTACCAGCTATGAAGCGACCGGCGAGGCCATGACTGCCGGTACCATTGATGTGGGCTGGCTCCCCGGCGGCACCTACGCCATCTACAGCCAGAACCAGGAAGTGGACGTTATTCTGACCGCCACCCGTGCGGGGCTGAGCAACGACAGCGAAAATCCTGCGGACTGGAACGGCATTGACAACAAAACCCTTCCCACCGAGGACCAGGTTACTTTCTATCGCAGCCTGATCTATGCCGCTCCCACTGAAAAAGGTAAAGCGCTGGCTGCCAAAGTCAATGCCGGCGAAACTCTGACCTGGGATGAGCTGAACGACTGCACCTGGGCTGTCGGCAACACCTCTTCTTCCGCCGGATACATCTATCCCACCATGTGGCTGATGGAACACTATGACGGCAAAAAGATTTCAGACCTGAGCAGCGTTGTGAATCTTGGATATGCGGACGCTTTTGCGCAGGCTGCTTCCGAACAGGTTGACATCATCTGCTGCTATGCCGATGGACGCCGTGACTATGAAAAGCCCTGGAACCTGCCCACTGATCAGCAGGATGACACCGGCAAACAGGGCATGGGCCGCGAAGGTTCCATCTGGGATGAACTGAACGTGATCGGCGTGACTGCCGGAATCTACAACGATACCGTGGCTGTCACAACCGCCAAGCCTGAAATCTACAATCCCGAGTTCATCAACGCGCTTCAGACCGCTCTGATCAATATCATCAACACAGAGAAAGGCCAGGCGATCTTCTCCGTGTACAGCCACACCGGTTATGCGATTGCCAAGGACAGCGACTATGATGCTGCCCGTCAGGCGCTGACCGCTGTGAAGTAATTCCGGCCTCATTGGGGCACACAGCGCCCGGCAGCCTTGCGTTGCCGGGCCGCTTTTTAACATAAAGCCGCCTGACAGGAGGAGAAGACAGGCATGATTGAATTCAGACACGTGGATAAAGTATACCCCAACGGGGTGAAAGGACTTCAGGATATCAACCTGACGATTGATCAGGGTGAATTCGTGGCGATCATAGGCCTGTCCGGTGCGGGAAAATCAACGCTGATCCGGACGATAAACCGGATGATTGACGTAACCGGCGGTCAGCTGATTGTGGACGGTACGGATGTGATGTCCTTAAAAGGAAAAGCCATGCGCCGGTATCGCCGCAAGATCGGTATGATTTTCCAGAGCTATAATCTGGTAACCCGCACAACAGCTATCAAGAATGTACTGACCAGCATGGTGCCGGACATGAGCTTTTTCCGGGTGCTTCTTGGCCTGTTTTCCCGGGAGCAGAAGATGCATGCGCTGGAAGCGCTGGATAAAGTCGGTATTCTGGATAAAGCCTATACCCGCTGTGACCAGCTGTCCGGCGGTCAGCAGCAGCGTGTATCCCTGGCCCGTACGCTGAATCAGAATCCGACGATCATCCTGGCTGATGAGCCCGTTGCCGCGCTGGACCCGATCACCGCCAAACAGGTGATGAGTGACTTCCAGCGGATCAATAAGGAAATGAACATCACTGTGCTGATCAATATCCATCATGTGGATCTGGCGCTGAAATACTGTTCCCGTGTTATTGGTATCCGTGCCGGGGAAATTGTATATGACGGACCAACGGATCAGGTAACGCAGGAAGTGCTGGATGAGATCTACAACGGAACCGCGATTCCCACAGCGGAGAAGTGAGGCTGGTATGAAGAAAAAAACATCTGATACCGCCTATCGGGAACCGCTTCTGGACCGGATTATTCCGCCCCGGACAATCACGCTTCCCAACGGTCATACAGTCAAAAAGCCGATTTCCCGTGTTCCGATGATCACAGTCATCGTGATTGCTGTCATCCTGATCTCCGCCAAAGTCACCGGATTTGATTTCGGTATCATCCTCAAGCGCGGCCATCAGCTGGGTTACATTCTCGGGAGAATTTTTCATCCGGACTGGAGCTACTTTGGCGCCAATCCCGCCAACACTTCCAAACTGTTCAGTGCTCTGCTCGACACAATCAAAATGTCTGTTATGGGCTCTGTTATCGGGGCGACGCTCGCCCTGCCCATCGCGGTGCTTTCTTCGACCAACATCAATAAAAACGGCGTGGTTGTGTGGCTTTTCCGCATTCTGCTGATGATTGTCCGAACCCTGCCGACGCTGATCATCGCTAAATTTGCAGCGCTGATTTTCGGTCTGGGAACATTTGCCGGCACTGTTGCCATTGTGGTCTTTACCTTCGGCGTTGTCGCCAAAATGATGTATGAATCCATCGAGACCATCGACATGGGAGCATTTGAAGCCTCGGAGAGCTTTGGCGCCAACAAATTCCAGGCCTTCTGGAATGCCTGTATGCCTCAGATCCTTCCGACCTACCTGAGCTACTGCCTGTACAGCCTGGAAATGAATATCCGGGCAGCAGCAATTCTTGGTTATGTCGGTGCCGGCGGTCTGGGAATCCTGATCAACGAATTCATCGGATGGCGGGATTATGAGAGTCTCGGTGCTGTGCTGCTCGCCTTGTTTGTGGTTGTATTCATCATCGAAAATACAAGCCAGTATCTGAGAAAGAAACTGAGCTGAGGAGGGGAAAAGAATGGCTAAGGAAAAAAACAAGCTGAACGGCTATCGTCCCCTCACAATTGAGGAGGCCTATGCTTCCCGTCCCCGGCTCTGGTGGATCTACACGCTCATTCTTCTGATTGTGGCTGCCCTGCTCGGCTGGAGCGGAACCTCCATAACCTATAAAGGGCTTGCCTCCAAGGGAATCACCATCGCCCAGGGTGTTGGCTATGGTCTGGTGCATCCGGACACAAATCTCCTGTTCAATCTGACAAATGAAGGCGTTCCTTTTCAGCTGCTGCAGACAGTGGCTATCGCGGTTCTCGGCACGCTGATCGGCGGCATTCTGGCCATCCCGTTCAGTTTCCTGGCCTGCGATAAAATCGTGCCGAAGTGGGTTGCTGTGATCTTCCGCGCCGTCATCCTGGGCATCCGTACCATCCCCAGCCTTGTCTGGGCACTGGTCTGGATCCGTGTGACCGGACCGAATGCCTTCTGCGGCGTTGTCACCCAGAGTGTCTGTTCCATCGGCATGATCTGCAAGATGTATATCAATGCGATTGAGGATATAGATAAAAACATTCTGGAAAGCCTGGATGCTTCCGGCTGCAACGGTTTCCAGAAAATCCGCTACGGTGTTTTGCCGCAGATCATTCCAAACTTCATTTCAACGGTGATCTACCGGTTTGACATCAATGTCAAGGACGCCACGACGCTCGGTATCGTCGGTGCCGGCGGTATCGGCGCCGCGCTGATTCAGTGCATGAATTCAAGCCGCTGGAGCATGGTGGGCGCTTATCTGTGCGGTATGATTGTTCTGATGATTGTGATTGAGATTTTCTCCACCAAAATCCGTACCCGCCTGGCAAGAGGTTGATATGTTACCGATTCTGACCATATATTTCACTTCTGATATCCATGGTTATCTGTACCCCACTAATTTTCAGTCCTCCGATTCCCAGCCCATGGGGCTTCTTTCCATGCGTTTTCCCAAGGATGAAAACACCCTTGTCATCGACGGAGGCGATATGCTGCAGGGGTCTCCCCTGACCTATTTCGGCCGCTCAGAAGGCCTGGATCTGCCGATTGCCCGGGCGATGAATCATCGCGGTTATGATTACGTTACCCTGGGAAACCATGATTTCAATTATGGCCGTGAAAACCTGTCCCGGTATCTCCGTGAGCTGAATGCGCAGTGTCTGTGTGCCAACGTGGATGATTTGCGGAGCGAACTTCCGATTCTTCCCTGCACGGTACACACCCTCGGAAACGGGCTTCGGGTCGGTCTCGTCGGCCTTGTGACAGACTGGATCAATCGATGGGAAAAGCCGGAAAATCTCAGGGATTTTTCTGTTGTTTCCCCGCTGGAACGCGCTAAAGAAGCGGTTGCGTCGCTGGACTGCGATGTGCTGGTCGGAATCTACCATGGCGGTATAGAACGGGATCCTGAAACCGGACGCCTGCTCTCCGATACAGATGAAAATATTGCCTGCCGCCTGTGCGAGGAACTTCCTTTTGATCTGCTGCTGACCGGTCATCAGCATATTCCGCTCGCCGGCGCCTGCTGGAAGAATACGCATCTGGTCCAGACGCCCTGTAACGCCTCTGCCTACGTACGCGTGGAAATGGACGCCGACCGGCACTTCACTTCTGAGCTCTGCTCTGTCCCGGATCACGCGGACTATACCGCCGAGGAGGCCTCGCTGCTGGAGCGGCTGAATCAGTGGCTGGATCATCCGATCGGTCATCTTTCCCGCTCTCTCTGGCCGGAGGATAAGCTTGTTATGGCAATGAACGGCTCCCCGATCGCCGATTTCTTCAATCAGGTACAGCTTTGGGCGTCGGGTGCTGAAATCAGCTGCGCATGCCTGGCCAATTCACTCCGGGGCTTTGACCGCAACGTGACCGTGCGGGATGTGGTTGCCACCTATGTATATCCCAATACACTGAAGGTCCTGGAAGTCACCGGAGCGGTTCTGCGTCAGGTGCTGGAACAGTGCGCAACATATTTTGACCGGGATCCGCAGGGGCATATCGCGATCAGTCCCGCTTTTCTCCGGCCGAAGGAAGCCCATTTCAATTATGACTACTTTTCGGGCATTCAGTATACTTTTGATCTCACCCGTCCCGCGGGTCAGCGGGTGGTTTCGCTGACCCGCGAAGGCGTACCGGTGCCGGATTCACAGACCTTCACTCTCTGCATGTGTGATTACCGTGCCACCGGTGCCGGCGATTTTGACTTTTATCTGTCCTGCCCGGTTGTCCGGGATATCCAGACAGATATTACTGAACTGATCCTGCGGTATCTGGAAACCCATGATCCGGTGGAGATTTCCCCGGTTCATCCGCTGACAGTTCTGTCCTGAAAAGAAAAAGGGATTTTCTATGAAACGCATTCTGATCACAAATGATGATGGAATCCAGGCCTCAGGTATCATCCGTCTGGCAGACGCCGCCCGGTCGCTTGGTGAAGTAATCGTGATAGCGCCTGATTCCGAACGCAGCGCACAGTCCCACAGTATTACGATTCGCGAGCCGCTCGATTTTCTGCCGTATGCTTTTACTGTTCCGGATGTGACCGCCTGGGTCTGCAGCGGTACACCGTCCGACTGTATCCGCGCCGGTCTGTCTTATCTGCTTCAGGATAAGCCTGATCTTGTTCTGTCTGGCATCAATTACGGCTACAACATTGCCTCTGATATCCAGTATTCAGCGACCGTCGGAGCCGCGCTGGAAGCGGCTCATCAGGGCATTCCGGCCGCCGCTTTTTCAGAGCCCTATCATCCGGATCACTCTGTAACCGACCGTTATCTTTCTGATGTTCTCAAGCTGCTTCAGGATGAGCTTCCCGGCCGTGATGAAATTCTCAACATCAATTTCCCGCTTTCTTCCTGTCAGGGCATTCTGACCGGAAGGAGCATGTCCGCCGGTTCCATGTTCCGCGGCAGCTATCAGCTCACGGAGCGCCTTCCGGACGGCGGGCTTCGACTGACAGCGGAATGGGAACCTGATACAGCCTGCGAGGACGGCTCAGATTTCCGTGCCATTCTGGATCATTATATTTCCATCGGGATCGTCAGAAACCTCCGGTAATCCGGACCGTCAAAAAACAGAACCGGCCTTCACAGACCGGTTGAACCTGTCAAGCAAAAGTAGACAGGAAAAAAGAATAATCAAAGGAAGCCCAGTTCGGTCTTGTACTGAACTGGGCTTTTGTAACCCAGCGCAGCGTGGCAGCGTTGGTTATTGAAGTAATAAACATACTTATCTAATAGTTCAGGAACGTTCTGGGAATGACCCAAATCAAAATCGAGATAGAGTTCATCCTTTATCCATCCGTTCAGAGATTCAATAATCGGATTGTCAGTTGGAGTTCCACCTCGTGACATTGAACGAAGTATGTTATACTGTTTGTGGGCTTGGCAAAAAGCCTTGGAAGAGTAGACAGCTCCCTGGTCGGTGTGGAAGACTACCTGGGGCTTATGCTCTTCCTTTTTTCCTGCCAGCTGGTTTAAGACAGCCAGGCAATCATAGTAGGGTTTGTTACTGCCGGGAATATCTGTAACACTGTGCGCCAGGATCTCGTTGTTAAAGGTGTCCAGAAGGAGTGTCCATTCCCAATATTTTTTCCCGACCTTTAATACCGTCATATCAGAGACAACTATTGAGGCGGGTCTGGATGCATTCCAACAACCCCGTACTTCATTGGAGAATACTTGGTGTTCGTCTCCCGGCGGCCGGTAGGTATACTTTCTTGCACGGGAATGAATGCCGGCTGCCTTGCAGCATTTATGGGCAAGATTGTCTGAAAAGATCCATCCTGTTTGGCGAAAAACATCTCTTGCTAATCGGTGATAACCATGAGACGGATGTGCTTCATGTGCTTCTGACAGCAACTCTGTCAAAAGGATGCGATCCTTTTCGTAACGGTTGAGTGTTCCTCTTCGTTTTCGCCATTTGTAATAACCAGATCGGTTGACAGCCATGATCTGGCAAAGAAAGTCCACAGGATATCTTACTTGGAGTTCTTCGATGACTTCGTAGTCTTTTCGCAGCCAGTAACGTATTCCTTGTTTGCACCAACTCCTTCCACCCAGTATTCTTTTTTTAATCTTGCATTTTCCACCTCCAGCTTTGCAACCATGAGCCTCAATCTCTCGATTTCGCTTAATGATTTACTTGTATGCAATGCCGCATATGGATTTCCGTTGTGTGGTTCAAGAGCGTCCTCTCCTTCTTCCAGATACTTTTTAACCCATGTGCAAACTAAGCCTTTCCTGATTCCATATTCCTTTTCAATCTTGAGAAGTGACATGTGTTCGTCCAGATGAAGGTGAATGATTTTCAGCTTTTCCTCTTTACTCCATTTTCTATGTGGAATCCCTTTCTTTCCCATTTTCTCACTTCCTTTCTTTTATTTATTCTACAACAAAAATGAAAGTAGGCACTTTTCAGTGTCTACTTTCATTTTACAGGTTCACCTTCACAGACCGGTTCTGTTTTACTGTTTTATATCTGCGTTTTCTGTCTCGCAGTCTGTCAGCAATCAGTTTGCCAGCAGATGAGCGCATTCGCTGCGGAAGGAAATATAAGCATCGTCTCCGACCTGGTAGATTTTCCGTCCGATCGGACAGTTATCCGCGATTTTGATCAGCGTATCACCAATCCGTACATGATAGTTCTGGTAGGAACCCATGAAACAGCTCAGTTCCACTTTGCAGGGCAGCTGACCCTGATCGGCGATTTCAATGGCTTCCGGACGGAGAACTATCTCGGCGTTTCCGGTCGTTTCCTTATCCGAAAGAACTCTGACCGGATGCCCGTAGACCTCCGCTACCACATCGCTGCCTTCCCGTCCCGTGATCGTACACGGCAGGAAGTTGCACTCTCCGATAAAGTCAGCAACAAATTCGCTGTTCGGATGATAATAGATCTCCGTCGGGGATCCCATCTGGGCAATCACGCCGCCCTTCATCAGGATGATGTTGTCAGAGATGGCCATGGCCTCACTCTGGTCATGGGTCACATAGATAGCCGTAATCCCAAGTGCTTGCTGAATCCGGCGGATTTCCGTGCGCATCTGTACCCGCAGCTTCGCGTCCAGGTTGCTCAGCGGTTCGTCAAAAAGCAGCACACCCGGTTCCACCACGAGGGCCCGCGCCAGTGCGACGCGCTGCTGCTGTCCGCCGGAAAGCTGGTTGGTCATCCGCTGTTCCATGTCGGAAAGCTCCACCAGTTTCAGGATATTCGTAACCCTTTCCCGGATTTCGTCCTTCGGCACTTTCCGGAGACGCAGTCCGTAGGCCACGTTGTCAAACACATTGTAGTGCGGGAAAAGCGCGTAGCTCTGGAAAACCATTGCCGTATCACGCTTGTTGGGCGTCAGCTCGTTGATCGGCTCCCCGCCCAGGTAAATCTCACCCTCGTCCGGGCTTTCAAAGCCCGCGATCATACGCAGGGTTGTTGTCTTGCCGCAACCGGAGGGGCCTAGCAGCGTCACAAAGCTTCCGGGTTCAATCTCCAGTGCCACATCGTGCACGGCATAGAAATCCTTTCCCGTCTTGGGATCCTTGTAGATCTTTGAAATATGATCCAGGCGAACTCCCTTAGGCTCTTTCTTGTTCGCTGCCATATCACTTCACCTCTCCCTTAATCTTTTTGCTCGTACCAAAGTATTTCAGCACCGTATTCATGATCAGGATTGCCGCGTAGGTAATCAGGATCAGGATGGTGGCGTAGGCACATGCAACGCCGTATTCGCCCTTCTCGGCATATTCGTTGATCCGGCAGGTAATCAGCAGGAACCTGGGAGTTACCAGCAGGATTACCGCGCTGATGGCAGTAATGGACCGCACGAAGGTGGTCACCAGGCCGGAGAAGAAGGAATCCTTGATCAGCGGCAGCGTCACGGTCATGAATACCTTTCCGCTGCCCGCGCCCATATCGTAGGCCGATTCTTCAATGGATTTGTCAATCTGCCGCAGGGCGGAAATACCGCTGCGGGTACCCACAGGCAGGGACCGTACCACAAAGACGATTATCAGGATCAGGCCTGAGCCGTAGATCCCCTGCAGGAAACCGGTCCGGAAAACGCCGCCGGCAAACCCGCGGATAAATCCAACGCCCAGCACAGTTCCGGGAACGGCCATAGCCAGCATAGACACAAATTCGATGAACCCTTTGGCCTTGAATTTCCGCTTGACCACCAGATAGGAAATGATCATGGAAAGCAGTGCCGTCACAGGAGCGGCAATAATCGAGAGTACGAAGGAATCCTTGAACGCCTGCCATCCGCGTTCGCGGAACATCTGCTCAAACCACTTGAAGGAAAGGGAGTAATCCCTGCCCCACAGCTTGAACAGTGCACCGAAGGGAACCGCGATATACATCAGGATGACGAACACGGAAACCGCTGTGCACAGGACCGTAAGCGGATAGCGGACACTCTTGTCCTCAATCAGCATCCGGCCTCTGGAGGCCTTGCCGGTCAGCGTTGCTGCCGTCTTCTTCTCCAGCACATACTTCTGGATCAGGAACAGCACCAGCGTCAGTCCAAGCAGTACCACTGCCATGGCGGATGCACCGTTGATATCGTATGTACCGCCGGTAATCCGCAGGTAAATCGTTGTTGCCAGCGTGTCATAGCTGCCGCCGATGATCATCGGGTTGGCAAAGTCCGCCACGGATTCAATGAAGGTCACCAGGAACGCGTTCCCGAGTCCGGGCAGCAGCAGCGGCAGCGTCACGGTCGTGAACACTTTCCAGCGGCTGGCGCCCATATCCCGGGCTGCTTCTTCCATGGAGGGATCAATATTCTTCAGCAGACCCTTCAGCATCAGGTAGACCACCGGGAAAAAGGTCAGGGTCTGTACGATCATGATGCCCCAGAGTCCGTAGATATCCGAGTCATAGATTCCAAGGACCATCCGGGTGATCAGTCCGCTGCGGCCGAAGAGCAGCATCATGGAAAGAGACAGCACAAACGGCGGGGATACCACCGGCAGCAGGGAAACGACGTCAAACAGCTTTTTCGTCATCCGGCTGCGGATATGAACGTAAACGTCCACATAGGCAAACAGAAGGCCGATCAGCAGGGATCCCAGTCCTGTCAGGCAGCCCAGCAGCAGCGTGTTTCTCAGTGCGTTGTTGAACGTGTAGTCGCTGAAGATCCGCGGGAATGCGTCCAGCGTCCAGTTGTCCTCATGCAGCTGAATGCACAGGTCGCTCAGTTCAATCCCGTCCATCTTCTTGATAACCCTGCCGTTGGCCCTGTATGTCTGCGGCACCTGCTGTACTTGGGTCAGCTGGTCCAGGGCAATATAAACTGCCTTGTCCTTGCTGTTCACGGTTTTGAGATAGAGCGTATTGCCTTTCTCAACGTCGTTCATGGTCGCCCGCCCGGCGAACAGACCCGTGGAATTGTACAGGGGTACAATTCTTTCCTCTATGCCTTCCGTCGGCGATGTCAGTTTCACGCAGACCGGAGAACGGCTGTCACTGATCTCCTCACCCTTTTCGGAAACATACACGATTTTCTCACCGCTGACCAGCGGTCCAATGGAATACAGATGTGTATCGCGAACCAATACGCTGTCCATCAGCAGCATGGCAAGCGGATAAAGAATAAAAAGAGCCAGAAAAATAATAAGCGCAATGATTGTTATCACCAGAACCGGATCACCGAAAAACTTTTTCCGGTCCAGGCTCGCGCTCTGACTTCGGGCCACAGGCACTCATCCCCTTCCTGATTGGATTGTTTCCTTCTGAAAAGGGGACGGGGCAAATGCCTCGTCCCCCCGTAATGTTTTCCGGAACGGGATTACTCAGTCTTGAAACGATCGTCCGCTTCAGCACCGGCATCCTTCAGAGCGTTGAAGTAGTCTTCCACGTACTTGGAAGTGTTTTCCTTCGCGTCTGCGAAATCATAATCGATGGTCTTGTTGGGATCCAGTTCCGGGAAGGCTGCCAGTGCCGCGGGCATCTGGGCATTGTCGATCACCAGGAACTGATAGCTGCCCGCGTCATCCGCCAGTTCCACGCAATCGGGAGACAGGGCGAATTCGATCCACAGCTTGGCAGCGTTGGGATGTTCGCATCCTTCGAAAATGGCGGTGGAACCAACTTCATAGGCTGTGCCGTCTTCGGGGATAATCAGGCCGATGTTGTCATAGCCCTGCAGGATCTGATATACACCGTCATGCAGGAAGCCGATGCCGATAACGCATTCTCCGGGGCCGACCTTCTTGGAGGGGCCGGAGCCGCTCTTGGTGTACTGGGCAATGTTCTTGTCCAGTTCAACAAAGTAAGCCATGGCTTCATCATGGCCCTTGATCTGGACCATAGTGTTGATCACCAGTTTGGCCGTGCCGGCGGTGTTCGGGTTGGACAGCCAGATCAGGCCTTTGTATTCGGGCTTGAGCAGGTCATCCCAGGTCTTGGGTGCTTCCAGGTTCAGGCGGGACAGCTCTTCCTTGTTGACCATGAAGCCCAGGATGCCCTGGTAAATGCCGTACCAGTATCCTTCCGGATCCCTGTAGTAGGGCTTCAGCAGGTGGGAAGCATTCACTGCTTCATAGGCTTCCAGCAAGCCATCCTTAGCTGCTTCGTTGTAGGGATCATTCGTGCCGCCAAACCATACGTCAGCGGAGGGATTCCCCTTTTCCTCAGCAATCTTGGTCTGAACCTCACCGGTACTCAGCCGCTGATATTCCACGTTGATGCCATACAGTTCCTGGAACTTTTTGCACGCCTCGCTCAGATACTGTTCCTCACAGGAACCGTATACAATCAGTTCTCCCTCATCCTGGGCGGCGGCGATCAGATCATCCAGTCCGCCTTCAGCGAAAGCAGAAACAACGCCCAGCAGCATCGCGAGCGCAAGCAGTAACGCAAACAGTTTTTTCATAGGAAAAACCTCCTTAATTATTCTATTCGCTGCGAAGACCCGCAGCGGAATATACACCAAAATATACCAAAATAAACGATCTGATATTTATCCGGCTCTTTTGTTTCTCTCTTATTTTATCTTAACATCGGCAATACGCTCTGTCAAGAAGAGATGCGCTTACTGCTCGTCTTCCCAGCCCAGGGTCATATACCATTCTGAAGGCTGAATGTATTGAAAATTCGGGGCAAACTCCACATCAAAACCCTGATTCAGGTAAATTTCCTGAAACAGCTCACGATGCTGTACCACATAATGCTGCGGCGGAAAAACGATCTTCACGGATTTTTCACCAAGCCTGACTGCTTTGCGGATTTCTTCGTTGATTTTTCCGCAATACCAGATACATCGGAGAGACCTGCTCCCCCGTCCGGATTTTCTGCTTTGCTCGTTCGCCTGCTGCCGGTCCATTCTGCCGCCTCCCGCTTACAGATCTTTAACGGTCAGTCCTTCGCAGTCCTTCAGCGCGTCCTGATTCGCAACCACGCACACGGTCCCTTCCCGGCTGAAATCTTCCAGGCACTGTGCGCACCTTTCCAGGTCTTCCGGAACCGCATGAAGAATCTGCCGGCGGATTTTTTCCGCTTCCTCCCGGGTATAGCCGGTCATATATCTGCCGTCTGCCAGTGTACCCTTATCTCTTGGGCTCAGCAGCGGGTTCAGATCGTTCAGGGCAGAGATGATATACCTGTCCAGGTCTTCACCCTGACGCGCAAAATTCCGCAGGTATTCCGCCGCCCCTTCGTCAACGTGAACAGTCCTGCCCGGGGTGGGATCCCGATAGGAATTGGAATAGATATTGCCGTTTCTTTCCACCTGGATGCCGGATCCGTATGCGCCGCCCTGTACCCTGACCCGGTTCCAGTAATAATCCAGGCTCAGGATGGAGGAAGCCAGCCACAGCACACCGTCAAAGGAATGGCCGGATTGGCGGATATTGTAACCCCGTGCGGCGAATCCCGCCTGCGCAGGAATCCGGTATCCCGTAGCCGCGCAGTTTCCGGTCTGGTAGGTTCCCGATGCCGGAGCGGGCGTACCTTCGCGGAACGCGCTGATCAGTTTTCCGGGGATTATTTTTCCGGAAGAAGTTACACTCACATTCATTCTGCTTTTGCAAAGGGTTTCATTCATCAGGCGTTCTGCCAGCTTCATCAGTCCCGGCATTTCCCGCTCCGGTTCCCTGGCCAGCAGATGAATATAGGCGGCAGCTGCGTCCCCGTCCAGTGCGTTTTTCACAGCGTTTTCCGCGCTGTATCCGCTCAGTGCCTTCCGGATGGCAATCTGGTGTCCCGCGCTGAGGATTCGCTGCCGTGCGCCCAGCTCGTTCTGCCTGAACATTTCTGTTATTTTATCCCGGTCTTCATACCGGGTGGAGGTCAGGATCTCCGCCAGGAGTTCCGCGGCTTTCTCAGCATTTTCCTCCAGTGCGCTTGTATATGCCGTCAGGTAGGGAGTGCAGGTTTTATTCTGCCCTGCCTCTGCCCGGGTGATAATGGCGAATCCGAGGGATCCTGTCCAGCGTTTGATATCCTGCTGGAGGGTCAGTGCGTCATGTTTAGCGGTAGGCAGCCTGCCAAGAAGACCTGTCAGCTGGGAAAGCCTGGTCAGCTCCTCCAGGCTGTAATCCGTCAGGGTAAAATACAGTCTCATGTGCACCACACCGTTGCAGTTCAGCCGGTGTGTCATCACTTTCACGCCTTCGCAGTCCTGAAGAACAGTTTCTGTCCACTCCGGCGCGATATCAGCGTCCTTCTTGCTCAGTCTCGGCAGGGTCATCAGCGCTTCGGGACTGTCCGGCGTATTCTGCCACTCGGCAATTTCCCGGATCAACCTGTCATTTTCTGCCGCTTCCTCGGCTGTCCATGTTGACATATAGGCTTCCAGCTGCTTTTTCTCCAGCCTGCGTTTTTCCTCTCCCAGGGTTCTGGAAGGGATTGTATGCAGCACAACCAGGTTCTCCCGGTTCAGCAGCATATCCGACGCCAGTTCCTCAAACCGGCCTTGATCCAGCCACGTTTTCAGTTCCTGTACCATTCCGGATGTTTCCAGCGCCTCTGTGGGGTTTCCGCCGAAAATCCAGTTGCCGACACAGCGGATACAACGGCCGATCCCCTGCGGTTCGTCTTCTTCCCGCAGCACATAAATCGCACGGTTCAGCGAAGCTTCCACCGCATTCCGGTCCAGGCCTTCACGCCGGATTCTCTCTCCGGTTTCCTTCAGCAGTTCCAGCAGTTCTTCTTCTTTTCCGTCCGTTACATTTTCCGCATGGATCGTCATCCAGCTCTGCAGCGTGGTGTCATCCACAGAGACAGATATATCCTGTGCCAGTCCCTTCTCCAGAACCGCCCGTTTCAGAAGGGCTTCATTGCTTCCGGTCAGCACATCGCACAGGATACCCCGCGCCATGTTTTCCGTCCGGTCTTTCCAGGTGCCTGTGATCCGTCCCAGGGTCAGATGGCTGCGGTTCTCTTCCTCTTCTTCCTGGCCAAGCTCGTATCGTATGGTTTGTTCGGATCCTACAGGTTCCTGGAAACTGTATTCCGGAATATCCGACCTCCGTTCATATTGATCCAGATAGGAGGCAATCAGGGAAAGCATCTCCTCCATCGGTGCCGCGCCGTCCAGATAGATCCGGGCATTGGAGGGATGGTAGTGTCTCCGGTACTGTTCGCAGAACTGTTCATAAGTCAGCGTAGGAATGGCTTCCGGTTCCCCGCCGCTGTTGTGTCCGTAGCAGGTGTCCGGAAAAAGCTGGCGCATGATCTGCCGGTCGATCAGTGTATCCGTATCGCTCATGGCGCCTTTCATTTCGTTAAAGACAACACCCCTGTAGACATATTCCCCGTTTTCGTCTCTGTCCACATGCCAGCCTTCCTGGCAGAATCGTTTCCTGTCCCTGAGTGCTGTGGGATCGAAAACAGCGTCCAGGTATACGCCGGTCAGGTTCAGGATATCCCTGGGATTCCGGCTGGAAACCGGAAACATGGTCATGTCTGAAAATGTCAGTGCGTTCAGGAAAGTGTTCATGCTGCTTTTGAGCAGTTCCAGGAACGGTTCTTTCACTGGATACTTTCCGCTTCCTGCCAGCACGCAGTGTTCAAGAATATGAAATACACCGGTATCATCTTCCGGCAGAGTCCGGAAGGTGATGGAAAAAACGATATTCTCTGCTTTGTTGTCCAGCCAGAATACCTGTGCTCCGGTTTTATCGTGCTCAAGAAGCACCGTCCGACCGCGCAGTTCCGCACTGTCGCGGATTTCCTTTACGGTAAAGCCGGCGAAACGCTGATTCTTTTCGAATGTCATGTGTTGTTTTCCCCTCGTCAGGCAGGGGGGATTCTCCTTGTATTAATCAGTGTTTTTATTGTAATCCTTTACAATTCCTTGTCAAGATGAGGCAGGAATTCCGGGGTTCACGTGGTATATACATAATGTATTGAAAAGATTACCGTTCAACGGTCGGAAGGAGGGTGCCCGTGACAATCCGTGAAAGGCAGGAACAGCAGGAAAAGCTCCTTCTGGCACCGTGGGCTGCCCGTTCAGCCGAGACAGCAGGCCGGGACAGGCCTGTGGAACCCTGTGATCTCAGGACGGAATACCAGCGCGACCGGGATCGGATCATTCACTGCAAATCTTTCCGCCGGCTGAAGTTTAAAACCCAGGTATTCCTTTCCCCGGAAGGAGACCATTACCGTACCCGTCTCACCCACACGCTTGAGGTATCCCAGGTGGCCCGTACGCTGGCGCGTTCCCTCCGGCTGAATGAGGACCTGACGGAGGCCATAGCCCTGGGTCATGATCTGGGGCACACGCCCTATGGTCATATTGGTGAGCGCACACTTAACGATCTGCTTCCGGAAGGCTTCCGCCATAACGAGCAGAGTCTCCGCGTCGTGGAAGTACTTGAAAACGGGGGCGAAGGGCTGAACCTGACCAAGGAAGTCCGTCAGGGAATCCTTTCCCATTCAGGCCGGACTGAACCGGCTACTGTGGAGGCGGAATGTGTCCGCCGTGCGGACCGCATTGCCTACCTGAATCATGATCTGGACGACGCTCTGCGCGCCGGTATTCTCAGATCCTTCGAGCTTCCGGAGGATTGCCTCAACGTCCTCGGTCACACGCACCGTGAACGGATTAACACCATGATCCATGACATTGTCTCCTGCAGCGAGGATCAGCCTCATCTGTCCATGTCCGCTGCTGTGGAGAACGCCATGGACGGTCTGCGGGAATTCATGTTTGACCGGGTTTACCGCGACGGCTGGCGTGATCCGGAGGAAGCCCGCTGTGACTATGTCCTGCGTCATCTCTATGATTACTACTGCGAGCATCCCGGTGAAATGCCGGAAGAATTCGTGATGATCGGTTATCGTGACGGAACACAGCGCAGCGTATGCGACTTTCTCTCCTGCATGACCGACCGTTACGCCACACGCAAGTTCCAGGAGCTTTTTGTTCCGTCCTCGTTTCCCGCTTTCTGACCTGTATTTTTCATTTTTGAAGGAAAGGTGACTGCTGTCCATGTCTTCCCGTTACCCCGCCGCCTGGCTGGATGAACTCCGAAGCCGGTCTGATATTGTCCAGATCGTGTCCGGCTATGTGGCGCTGAACAAGAAAGGCCGGAAATACTGGGGCCTCTGTCCGTTTCACGGAGAAAAGACCCCTTCTTTTTCCGTGGACGGGGAGCATCAGCTATATTACTGCTTCGGCTGCAAAGCCGGCGGCAATGTGTTCAGCTTCTATATGGAGATGGAGCACTGCACTTTTAATGAGGCCGTTGAGCAGCTGGCGGAACGCGCCCATATGCCGCTTCCGGAAATGGAAAAGGATGTGGACTATGAACGCCGCCGTACCCAGCGGGAACGCCTGCTGAACGCCAACCGGGAAGCAGCGCGTTTCTATCACGAAACGCTCTTTACCCCTCAGGGGGCTGCCGCGCTGGCGTATCTGCGCAGGCGCGGACTGAGTGACGGAATTATCCGCAAATTCGGCCTGGGCGCCTCTCCTGACGACTGGAGTGTGTTGAGCGACCGGCTGCTTGAGAAAGGCTTCACGCTGGATGAACTGGTGCTGGCCGGTCTGACAGTCCGCAAAAAGGCTGATAACGGAAAAGACCGATACTTTGACATGTTCCGGAGCCGCGCCATGTTCCCCATTATTGACGCTCACGGCAACGTTCTGGCCTTCGGCGGACGCACGCTGGAAAAGCGGGAACCCAAGTATCTGAACACCGCCGATACTCCGGTCTTCAACAAACGGAAAGGCGTCTTTGCCGCCAATCTGCTTCGTCAGCAGCGGCATCTGGATCGGGTCATCCTTGTGGAAGGCTATATGGACGTGGTCAGTCTCACCCAGTTCGGTGTGGACGGTGTCTGCGCCACGCTGGGTACCGCTCTGACAAACGAGCAGGCCCGGCTGCTGAAGCGCTATGCGCCCCAGGTATATCTCGGCTATGACGGTGACTCCGCCGGTCAGCACGCAATCCTGCGGGGCCTTGATATTCTGGAACAGGAAAATGTACCTGCCCGGGTACTGGATTTCCCGGACGGACTTGACCCGGATGAGTTCATCCGCCGGGACGGTGCAGAAGGTTTCCGTCTTCTTCCCGCTGTTTCTCCGGCCACCTACCGACTTCGCCGCCTGAAAGATCAGTTCGATTTGTCAACACAGGACGGACGGCTTGCCTATGCCCGGGGTGCCGCGGAAATCGTATCTGCCGTGGATCCGCTGGAGCGGGATGTCCTGCTGGGGCAGCTCTCGTTGGAAACCGGTTTTGCCCGTGAATCCCTGGCCGAACAGATGGATCTCACGGTAAAAAAACCGGCTGCCCGTTCACAGGATACGCCGCCGCGTCTCCGGTCTGCCCGTCCGGACAGTTCCGGCGCGCCCCCGTCCGAGGATCTGAAAGCCCAGGAGCTGTTGATCAGTCTCTTTGCATCCGGTCAGATTCCGAAAGATATGATCGAAGAAAAGGATTTTGACGATGACGAGTTGAAATCTTTATACAGGGAGCTTGCGGCCGGAGCATCTCCCGCGTCGCTTCCCGATCTGGCGCCGGATGAAGTATCCCGTTCGCGCTGCGCCAGGCTGCTGCTGTCCCCCATTGCCGGCAGCACGGATGAGATGATCACCATGGCGAATGATTGCCTCACCCGGATCCGCAGGATCCGGCTTGAAAAGCGATACGAAGAACTGTCACAGGAAATTTCCTCCGCTGCAGGAGACCGGTTGGCTGATCTCCTGAAGGAGGCGGCTGAAATTTCCGATAAGTTGAAAAAGCTGAAGTAAAACACGAATCCCGGAAAGTCTGACAGACTCCGGGAGGGACCGGCATTGCGCCGCAAACAGAAGGAGAGGATTCCATTGTCATTGTCACCCGAAAACAGGCAGAACCGTCTGGATGAGCTCTATGAGTACAGCAAATCCAGGGGAACAATCACCTATAAAGAAATTATGGACCGGCTTTCCGGAATGGATCTGGATTCCGATCAGCTGGATCGCGTACTGGATACGCTCGAAGCCTATGGCGTATCTGTCGTTAACGACACCGCTGACCGCCAGGTTACCCTGACCGAGGAGCAGGCTGCGGATCAGGCTGCCGAAATTGCCCGAATCGGGGGCGAAGACAACGCTTCCATCGACCTCAGCGTTCCGGAAGGCATCAGTATCGATGACCCGGTGCGCATGTACCTCAAGGAAATCGGCAAGGTCCCTCTTCTGACTGCTGAGGAGGAAATCGAGATCGCCAAGCGCCTGGAAGCCGGTGATGAAAGTGCCAAACAGAAGCTGGCTGAAGCCAATCTCCGTCTGGTGGTATCCATCGCCAAAAGGTATGTCGGCCGCGGTATGCTTTTCCTGGATCTGATTCAGGAAGGCAACCTCGGTCTGATCAAAGCAGTGGAAAAGTTTGATTACCGCAAAGGTTTCAAGTTCTCCACCTATGCGACCTGGTGGATCCGTCAGGCCATTACCCGTGCCATTGCGGACCAGGCCCGTACCATCCGTATTCCTGTTCATATGGTCGAAACCATCAACAAGCTGATCCGGATTTCCCGCCAGTTGCTGCAGGAATACGGCCGCGAACCCACGCCCGAGGAAATCGCCAAGGAAATGGGCATTTCCGAATCGAAAGTCCGTGAAATCATCAAAATTGCTCAGGAACCCGTATCCCTTGAAACACCGATCGGTGAAGAAGAGGACAGCCATCTGGGCGATTTTATTCCGGATGATGATGCCCCCGCCCCTGCGGAAGCGGCGTCCTTCGCTTTGATGAAGGAGCAGCTCATGGATGTGCTGGACACCCTGACCCCCCGCGAGGAAAAAGTGCTGCGTCTTCGTTTCGGTCTGGATGACGGTCATCAGCGCACACTGGAGGAAGTCGGCAAGGAGTTTAACGTTACCCGTGAACGTATCCGTCAGATCGAGGCCAAGGCACTCCGCAAGCTCCGTCATCCTTCCCGCAGCAAGAAGCTGCGCGATTATCTCGATTAAGCCATGGCACGTATGATACAGCTGGATGCCCGCCTCTCGCTTGCCTACGATCTTTATGATTCCTGTGAGCTGGCTGCGGACATCGGCACAGATCACGCCCATCTACCGGCCGCGCTCCTGCAGCGCGGCCGCTGTCAGCATATGATCCTGACAGATCTGAGCGAAAGCGCCCTGCAGAATGCCCGGGAAACTGTAATCCGCTGTCATCTTTCCGCCCGTACCGATCTCCGCGCAGGAAACGGTCTTCAGCCGCTCGCCGAGCCCTGCGGCATGATTTCAATCACCGGGATGGGTGGCCGTACAGTGCATGATATTCTGCTGCAAGGCAAAGAAAAGCTTCTGGGCGCCTCGCTGATTCTGTCTGCTCATACGGATCTTCCGCTTATCCGGGAGGCCGTCTGCTGCATCGGTTATCACCTGGACCGGGAAGAGCCCTGCTTCTGTGCAGGCAGGTATTATCTTGTTCTGCGGGCAAGGCCCGGTGCCGGCATTCTTTCTCCGCGGGAGATCCGGCTCGGAGGACCTCTTTTCAATTCATTCTCCGATCAGCTGATCCCGTATCTCATCAGGCGAAGGGATGTCCTTCAGGATAAGCTTCGGGGACTTGTTTCCGCGGATATTCCGCAGGAATCCCTTATTGCTCAGGTTCAGGAAGATATTGCGTTCTATGATGAAAGAATCGGGAAAGGAAGATCATCATGACGGTAAAGGATGTTTATGATCTGATAGATCGGACAGTTCCCTTTGAAACACAGGCTGATTTCGACAATTCCGGCCTGCTGGTGGGATCCGCGTCGCAGGAAATAAACGGTATCCTTTTTGCTCTTGATCTCACGGAGCAGGTTATCGATGAAGCAGTTCGTCTCGGCGTTCAGCTGATTGTAACGCATCATCCGCTTATGATCAGTCCGATTCGTTCCCTGACGGATGAAGCTTATGAAAGCCGCCTGATCCGCCGGCTGATCCGTGAAAACATCAGTCACATTGCCGCCCATACCAATCTGGATCAGGCGCCGGGGGGCATCAACGATATTCTGGCGGAACGCTGCGGTCTCACCGGCATTGCCGGGTCCGGCTTTTTCCGCTTTGGATCGCTTCCTTCTCCGATGACCGCACAGGAGTATGCTGCTTTTCTGCGTGAGCGGCTTCACGGAGAAGTACGCCTGATGGGGCCCGCTTCTGTCATCATCCGTAAGGTGGGGCTTTGCAGCGGAGGCGGCAGTGAAGAGTGGCCTGCGGCAAAGGAAAACGGATGCCAGGCTTTTGTCACCGGTGAGATCAGGCATCACATCGGACTCGCTATGGCGGACAGCGGTATCGCAGGTTTTGAATGCGGCCATTTCTGCACGGAGGAGCCCGGGATCCGCAGCCTTGCCTCAACTTTACAAAAAGCCGTCAATACGTTAGAATGTAATGTGCGGATATATGTGTCGGGTGTATCCGCCTATTCCTTTCCCCGGCAACCGTGACAGGCGGTGATCCTGTCAGATAGGAGGCTCCTTTATGGAAAAGTATGAAGCTCTGTGGGCTTACCAGGTGGAAGACATGAAAGCGGACGCCATCGCTCTGGCGATCAAGCGTTCTCCGACCAGGCAGAAGCTCGAAAAGGCCCGTGATTTTATCCTCGACCGTCAGAAGCAGTATAAGCAGATAGAAGAGGATATCGGCGCTATGGTAGACCGCAAGGATATCATCGCCCAGGCCATCGTCCGTTCCAGGGAACAGCTGGACAGCCTTCAGAAGCGTTTTGAGGCAGCGCCGCCCACCACAGCGGATGAAGTCAAATCTCTCCTCGCCGAGGTCAGTCGCTGCCGTGATACAATCCGTCAGTACGAGGTGGAAATCAGCCGCATCGTCAAGGAAACGGACGCCAATGAAAAGCTGCAGCGCAGCGTCCGTCTGGAAGCGGCCAACGCCAAGAAATCCTTTGACCAGCTCAAGGCTGATTATGAAGAGGAATCCAAAAGCAAGAAGGGCGAGCTGGAAAACCAGCGGGCAAAAGCCAAAGAAGTAATGGATCAGGTAGATGCCGCCCTGCTGGAGGAATACGAAACGATCAAGAAACATATCACGCCTCCGGTTGCCCGGCTGATTCACGGCCAGTGTTCCGGATGCAACACTTCCCTTCCCTCTGCCATCCTTTCAAAAATCAAAGGCGGCACGCTGGTGGAATGCGAAACCTGTGGACGAATGATCATTCCGTAATAATACGCGTATTACAAAACCCGGACAGAATTTCTGTCCGGGTTTTATTGTCTGAATGGTACATCAGTACAGAATCTGCAGTTCGGGGGAACAGCCGGCAAAGGAATCTTCTTCAATGGTTACATTCTGCCCGGCCGGAATGGACACCTTGCTCAGCGATGCGCACATCTGGAAGGCGCCGGGACCGATCGCTTTCAGTTCATCACCGAATACAATTTCCTTCAGCTGAGTGCAGGCCAGGAAGCCGAACCGGCCGACTTCCTCCAGTGAGGAGGGCAGCTTTACTTCGGAGAGTGCTTCGCATCCGCCGAAGCAGCATTCATCAATCATGGTCACCCCTTCAGGAATCTCGATCCCCTGAAGATGGGTGCATTTGAAGAAAGCCATATTGCCGATGGACCGGATTCCTTCCGGCAGTTTCACGGATTCCACCGCTTCATTATAGGCAAACATGTGCGCGCCCACCGCGACAACCGGATGACCGTCCACTGTTTCGGGAATCACAACGTCTCCGGAAGTTCCGGAGTAATTGGTCAGCAGAGCGCCCTCCCCGTCTTCGGTCATCTGGTATACATAGTCACCGCAGACGAATCTTTCGCCCATATCATATCCGGCGATGGTCCTGAAATCACTCGTTCCGGCTTCTTCCTCAAAAGCGCTGCCGTGATCGTCATCAAGCCAGTCATCATCGTCGTCCCACTCATCGGCATAGGTGGGCACAGCGCATAGAAAAACACACAGCGCAAGCAGGATCAGCAGGATCCGCTTTTTCATCATGCACACCTCCCGAGTTTTATACTCATACATTATATAGCATAAGATTTCAAAAATCAACCTCGAAGATATCGCTGAAAGGGATTGACGAACAGTCTGGCTTGTGATAATCTTTGCTTGAAAACGTTACCGTTACCGTTACCGGAATCAGGATCAACGGGAGGTCAGAAACCGTGAAAGTCTACACAATTAAAGATATAGCCGCGATGGCCGGAGTTTCAGTTACCACGGTCAGCCGTGTGCTGAACAACCGTCCTGATGTTAACAGCGCCACCCGCGAAAAAGTGGAGCAGATCATCAAGGAATGCAGTTTTGTCGGGAATACGAATGCCAGGGGTCTGAAACAGGGCAACGAGGTGATCGGCGTGGTCATCCGCGGCCGTTCCAATCCTTTTCTCAGTTCCCTGGCGGAGGCCATTCTGGATCGGGCGGACACTGTCCCGGACAATTTCATAACGGAATATATTGATGAAAAAGCCGATGAGTTCCTCACGGCACTCCGCATGACCCGTCAGAATCATGTCAAGGGACTGATCTTTGTCGGAAGTCTCATTGACAATCGCGTGGATGCGATCCGCGGGTTGGATATCCCCATGGTTTTCACAACCGTCAATGCAGAATCCGCTTCTCTGGCCCGCGCTTCTTCTGTCGCTGTGGACGACCGCAGCATGGGTCGTACCGTTGCGGAGGAGCTGCTCAACTGTGGCCACCGCCGCATTGCCGTCTTCGGTTCCAACCCGGTTGCCGGTGACTCGCTGGCCATGCGTTTCCAGGGCTTCTGTGATGCCTTTACGGACAGAGGGCTGAGTTATGATAATTCCCTTTACCGGGAAACCCGCTTCTCTTTTGAAGCCGGATACGAACTGGCCCGGGTCTTTTTCACCGAGCGTCCTGATGCCACCGCCTTGTTCGCCATGAGTGATACCGTTGCCGTCGGCGCCATCCGCGCCCTGCGCGATCTGGGCAAATCCGTACCGGAGGATGTCAGTGTCGTTGGCTTTGACGGTGTGGACATCAGCCGCTTTACCCTTCCCCGGCTGACCACAGTGGAACAGCCTGTCAATGAAATTGCCCGCCGCAGCGTGAACCTGTTGCTGGATATGATGGAAAAAGGCGCCGCTCCCCGGCATATTCTGGTGGACGCCGCCTTCCGCAAAAGAGAATCCATTGCGCCCTGTAATCGCGCATAACAGAAAGGAAGCGTCGTTCTATGCGTTCCAGCGGTATTCTGATGCATATCTCCTCCCTTCCTTCTCCCGGGGGCATCGGCTCCATGGGTGATGAAGCCTATGCCTTTGCGGATTTTCTGCAGGCTTCCGGCATCCGGATCTGGCAGGTTCTCCCCATCGGGCCTACCGGCTACGGTGAAAGTCCCTATCAGTCTTCATCAGTTTTTGCCGGCAATCCCCTGCTGATCTCCTGCGGGAGACTCCGCGATCAGGGTCTTCTGACCTTTTCAGACGAAGAGGAATTCGTTCCGGCTGATCCTGAAAAAGTGGAATATGATGCCGTCCGTGAAAATAAGGAAATGCTGCTCCGCCGCTGCTACGGTGAATCGCGTGAAAGGCTCAGCGGGCAGGTTGACGAATTCTGCCGTGCCAATCCCTGGGTGCAGGATTATGCTCTGTTCACAGCCCTGAAGAAGCACTTTAGCGGCCAGATGTGGACAAAATGGCCGGATAAGGATATCCGTTTCCGCAAGCCTGACGCTGTCAGGCGTTACCGGGAGGAGTTGGCTGACGAGATCGACTACCATATCTTTTGCCAGTATCTGTTCAGAAAGCAATGGTTCAGTCTGAAGAAATACTGCAATGAACGTTCCGTTCTCCTTTTCGGTGATATGCCCATTTATGTGGCTGAAGATTCAGCTGATACCTGGACGCATCCGGATATCTTCCAGCTGGATAAAAACCTTGTCCCGAAGCGCGTTGCCGGAGTCCCGCCGGATTATTTCTCTGCGGACGGCCAGCTGTGGGGTAATCCTCTTTACCGCTGGACTTACCTGCGTTTCAGCCGGAAGTTTGACTGGTGGGTAGACCGCATGAAGGGCATGGCGGAACTGTATGATATGATCCGCATAGATCACTTTATCGGTTTTGCCAACTATTATTCCATCAAAAACGGAATGCCGAACGCCCGTAAAGGACGGTGGGTAATCGGGCCCGGAAAGGCCCTGTTCAGACGGCTGGATCAGGAAACTCCCGGAATCCGCATCATCGCAGAGGATCTGGGGTGCGTGAACCGCCGGGTACGCAGGCTGCTTGACTGGTGCGGATATCCCGGCATGAAGGTACTCACCTTCGGATTTGACTCTGATGAATCCAATCCGCACTTTATCGGGCTGTATGAGAAAAACACCGTGGCGTATACCGGTACACATGATAATGACACTACCCTGGGCTGGGCCAGGAAA
>Ga0310695_10003029_pt1 | contig 33870 bp, 34 predicted proteins | sample RumenRJG_04DNA_FD_203882 | JGI IMG/M metagenome (GOLD analysis project Ga0310695, IMG submission 203882) | Bovine rumen microbial communities from Lethbridge, Alberta, Canada - RJG_04 (v2) (version 2) | ecosystem: Host-associated > Mammals > Digestive system > Stomach > Rumen | place: Canada... | reverse complement strand
CTCTCGATCCATTGGCAGGTTCGTGTCTTCGAAGTGTATGTGGAGAATGCTCACGATCTTCGATGCCGTCACCGGGTGAACTTCATCGAAGTTTTCGGTGTCCTGAATCGAGATCATGGCCGACGGAGACTCATGAGGCTCTGATGCGAACTGTCGGGCCTGCTTCTCCGACATGACGGTGATGTGGTAGCTGCCCTGACTGAAGCCAAATGCCTCTTGGGCAGATGTGAAGTCTCTGATAGGGTCCATGGGTTCTCCTCCTGTCAAAGATTTGAAGAAAGACAGAGTGGCACGAGCCACCCTGTCTAAATGAACTGCTACCCGTCAGTCCGTAGACTTGACGAGTTCGATCAGCTGTGCATAAATGACTGTCGCGGGCAATCCAAGTCTGGACAGCTCTGCAAACTTGGCACGGAGTTTCTTCTTCTTCGACTTCGACAGTTTGCTGTAGTCCGGAATGCGGTTGAAGTCGAACTCCGGAGCGTCGGGTTCCACCTTGCTGTCCTCTTCCTTATCGGGTTCATCCTTACTGTCTTCAATCTCCGGCTCGGCGACTTCCGGTTCAACAGCCTCTTCAGGCTCAGCGGGCTGTTTGGACTCGGGGTCGAGCGACGACTCGGGTTCAGCGGGTTCAGAGTTGATTTCGGGATTTTCGTCCTCTTCAGACTCGGAATCTTCCGACGTCTGAGCAGCCGCATTCTGGCTGATGGGAAGAATTTCCGGTTCCAGATTCTCCGGAACCGCCGGTGCCAGTTCGACGATGGAGTCGACAGGCTCTTCCTTCTTGGTTCCGAGAATGGCGTCGATATCGATGGTCTGTCCGTTATGGGGATTGAGCATGACAACGCCGCAGTCGGCCAGCAGTTTGATCTGCTCGGCATTGAGCTCAACGCTGGCAATGGGTCCGCGGCGATTCAAGTACGGGACAACGCCACGGTACGGGATCTGAATTTCGTAGAACTTCATGTGGAATCTCCTTTCGGTGAGATTTACGACGATGTTAGCTGCGTAGTCCATTGACAAAAGCTTAATCTGACTTCAACTTCCGAAAGGAGTGCATTGAAATGGCTCAAGCCAGCAACATGTCGAACGAAGCGCTGCAGACGATGATCTCGGAATTCGGCAACCAGATCTTCTGCATTCGTATGGACGACGGCCACAAAATCTTCTGTGGCGTCAAGCGTGGTGGCGACGGCGTCCGTCCCGAGACCGAAGGCGACAACACCACGTTTGCGACGGAGATCGAGTTCCGTAATTTCGGCGGCTGCGATCTGTTCCGTCTCAAGTTCGTCGACCACACCTGGGGTAAGGCGTCGATCAACTACAGCATCTGGTACGTCACCTACTACATCCAGGCGGTCTACCTCGTCGACGACCCGGCCTGCATGGATCTCCCGGATCTCAATAAACTCTTCTGACAGAGGAAAAGCTACTGATCTTTCGATCAGTAGCTTTCTTTTGTCGGCTCGTGTCGGTTTGGGTCTTTGCGTTGCGTATCAGACGAGCCCCATAAACTTCTTCATGGAGCACACCTCCTTAGGCGTAGCCTTAGCCCTCGTATCCTTCAGGTACTTTAACGAACACAGAATACCGATTGGCGAAGGAGCGCTTCGCCAGTACGCGGTCACGCTGATTGTTGAGACGGTCCATCATACGTTCAGCCTCGGGTTTGAAGCGGTCGTACTTGGCCGGATCAGCTGCCGCATACTCCATTGTTGAGTTGATGTCGTCGATCTTGGCGTAAATCATGTCGAGCACGAAGGTGCGGTCATTGTGGTTCGCCATACGATCGATCTCGATGTCGATGCGATCGATGTCGGCCCAGGACGGCAGACCCTGCTTTACCTTGGAACGGAAAATCGACTCGAAGGCGGCGGTGCCGGGACGGTACCTGTCACGATTCAGATGGGACTCGAGTGCGTTCTCGAAGTTCTGGTAGGCCTTGGTGTTCCATTCGAACTCATAAGCCAACTCGAAATCGTCGTTGCCAATGAGACTCTGGAGCTTCTCGGATTCGACGGCGTCGCCACTGTAGCGCTCACGCAGACCGATGCCCATGGCGTTCAACGTACGAGCGTAGAGCGCGTGAAGGTATTCGGACTTCGTTTCGGCCGCCTTGATGGACATATCGGTGGCCAGCTTCTCACGGCGCCGCACCGTGTCGACAATGTTGATGGCACCCCAGCGGCAGCGCTCCGAAACGGCATTGTCGTCGGCGGTGTCGTTGACGCCGACCATCGAAGAACCGTAAGCCGAGATGATCTTGTCGAGTGCACTGACGTAGAACTCGCCGTAGTTACAGTCGCGCACAATTTTGTCGGCGAAGAACTCCTCACGGATGCCGTTGCGACCACGGACCCATGAACGGAGTCCACAGGACGTCGCCAGTGCCACCGTGAAAATGCCATAGCCAAGCTTGATTGTGTCCTTCTCGGCGTTCTTCATGTGGACGTGCATCGACCGATAGCCACGGTAGAAGCGCTCCAGCACCTTGTCCGAATAGACGGTGTGACCGAGCTCATGGATGACGATGGCCATGGTCTCCTTTGGGGTCAGAGACATGACGTTGCGGTCGAAGAGACTCGAGTCGAGCTCGATGACCCACTTGTCGATCTTCTGCCAGGACGCCCGAAGGTCGCGCCAGGGACGGCATTCGGAGACAGTCTCTTCGACGATGTTGTCAATGAGGTCCAGTGCCGGAAAGACGCGGGCGCCGAAGAATGGCTCCTTGGCTCTGGTGTTGCGCACGACGGAGACTGTGTAGGAGCAGTTCCGATCGAAGAATTTGCAGGACGTGAGCGCCGCTGACAGTTTGTTTTCCAGTTGGGCGACGTTGATGCGACCGTTGATGAAGTCACTGAGCGCCTGCTCGGCGACATCGAGACGGTCCACTGCAATGTTTGCCATATTCTGTAATCCCCTTTCTTCCATAGGGTTATGAGTGATTTCGTTATGAGCCTGTCGTCCGTATCTGTCAGTAAGTGCCGAGACAAACCGCTAAAATCAGACAGAATGGAGGTTGGACTCCCTATGATTCAACCTGAAAGCAGGACTGCGTTCATGGATCTTTTCCGGGATAGCGTCTCGGATGACACTGGCAGGATGCGTGAACGATTCTACGTCGAAGGACTCATGGCTGCCAGATACTATGTCGGTGGCCTTAGTGACGACGAATTCATCAGAGCCGTCGCGTCGACAATTTCCGGAGGCATCTGGGGCACCCAGTACCTGATGCACGGCAGACTGGCCAACATGCTTAACGATGTTACTTCTGATGAAGCTCGTCGAAATGTCGTCAACCTGAGACGGATTCTCATGAAGGTCCGTCATTTGATTCCCGCATCGGCGTCAAGCCAGATTGTCAACGACTTCTGTGACTTCATTGGCGACATGTACCTGCAGTCGGAGACGGCGCCGTCGGATGAATCCATTGTGACGGCATGTGCGCCCATTGTGCCCTATGTCGGTCGCATCGTGACACCCTGGTCGAACATTGTCGAACACTACGAAGACATGTCTCGAGCTGTCGATGATTATCCGGAGAAAGAACCCAGCGATCGGCTTCGTGGTCTGGCGCTGACTCGTATGAATGAACTGACCATGACGAATGCCGCCATGGTGGTACTGATGCAGAACCGAGACTGTATCAGAGACTACCTGATCAACAACGACAGTCTTGCAGTGTTCCCGAGGCAGTTCGACGAAGCGCCGGTGGATCGTCGCGTCGTCATGGAATTCATTGGCTGCCGATTCCTGTTTGAGATGGCCGACGACCTTGGACTCGAGAAGGGTCTGGCGCTGGCTAGGTACATTAGCAGTCCGACAGTCGACCAGCCGGCGTCGGAGGCATTCACCATGGCCGAAGACTATCTGAATCGACTCGACGAAGCTGGAATCGAGAGTCTGCTCGATGACATCGACGACAGCCAGCTGAACCGGAAGTTCTTCAAGTTCCAGAAGGCCGGCATCGGCGAGACCGAAGACATGAAGTCAAAGTTCGACCAGATCGACAACTTCAACGTCACGACACTGATGAACTACATCTATACGTCGCGCCGTTACTACGCCGACTATTATACGAACACCGCCTACATGAAGATGAGAAACGTCGGTGGCTATGCGTTCTATCGAGACTTCATCATCGTCGAACCGCAGGATATCGAGACTGGCAATAAGCTCGACTTCATCTATTGCCCGGTCCGTGACCAGCTGAACGACCGTCGAGTCGTCATCATCACCATGGATCGGTCCGGTAAGATTCTGCCGGTCACCGAGAAGGCATTCAACGATTTCCTGGCAGGACGAGTTCCTCTGGCCAAGAAACAGGACTTCACCGACCAGGGAGTCGAAGCGCCGGACCAGGCTCCGGACAACGAAACCGAGAGCACCGTGGCTCCGAAACCGACACTCGATGGGGTCAACTGAATATAAAAAGAAATAGAGACGAATGTCTCTATTTCTTTTTGCCCAGGATGCACTGTCGTGCAGTAAATAACATAGAAAGTTGGTGTACGACAGTGAGTGACTCTCTATTGATGCAGTCCGCTGGATTCGGTGGTGAATCATCTCATTCAATTACGACTGTGACTAATACGACATTCAAAAAGACGTCGATTTCAGTCGCATACTCAGTTTCATGGATTTTTCTAACTGCTTTTATCATGGCTTGGGATACTAATATTGGTGAAGTATACTGTGGAACGAAAGGTTTTACGGAATCGGCATCATCTACAATTACTATTGTAAGAATGAAAAATACTTCAAATACTTACCAATGTACAATAAGCGCATCATCCGCAAGTTGCACAGCAACAATTCCTTTTGGTGGAAATGCTACCATGGCGCTATGGTGTGTTCTGTTTTCATGAGCAAAAAGAAGAAGGCCCGAAAGCCCTCTCCTTAGTCACCAGAGCACCCGCTCTGTTTCTCGAATTCTGTCGATTGGCACACCGAAGTCCTTTTCTTCGCTATGACTGTTTCGATGGATGATGACGTGACTGCTAAGGTCGACAATCGAGTTCCGGAGAATCTTTCGATGATCTTCGTCGCTCTTGTCGGCATCTGCGTAGATATGGAGTGTCATGTCTCCAATGAGCCCGTGACGAGCTAGATGGCGCAGCACGCTCAGGTAGCTGTAGCCGCAGGATGCATAGAACACCTGGTTCTCATGCTGGGGCCGCAGGTTGTATTTAACACCGAGTATGTCGAAGGTGCCTTCGGCTATGTGGACGTGAAGCTGTCCTTCGTAGAACAGCGGCACTCTGGCAGGCAGTGAGTAGAACGTCGACCCATCTGGGTTCAGTGGATTCAGATAGAGTTTATAATATCGCCAGGCACGATGCTTAATGTAGTCGACGTGACGAAACGTGATGAGATTGTTATTGGCGCTGAGAAAACCAACGTACTCTCGGTTCAGTGTGTCAAGAATCCAGGGCTCGACGTTCGGTATCTCGGCCAGATCATTCTGGACCATGAACTCCAGAAGACTCGGAACGATCTTCATGGACGGAAGGTCTGACAGTTTGAAGTCTGTGCCGATGCGTTCGTTGACGTAACGGAGCTTCATGAGATTCTCTCGGGTCTCCGTCGGAACGCCACAGGTGAAGTTCTCCGTCCGAATAATGTCGCCCTTTCGAATGGCGATCTTTTCGGCCAGTTTGTTGTAGTTCTTGAGGCTGGTGATCTCTTCTTCCGTCGTGTGGATTCCGAGGTCATCGAGCAGATCCTCCGTCACCATACCCTTCTCGCCACAGCGAAAGCAGTAGTACGGCATCAGGCTGTCGTCGTTGACGTCGATCTTGATGTACAGATGGGCGTGGGTCGGATCCCGGCGCGAGTCGCCACAGTACGGGCAACGGACAATGTGTTCTATTTGATCTGGTGCCTGTTGGTACACCGGAAGACTACGTAGACGGTCGATGATCGCCTGTTTGATGGATCTGTCCATCAGCGACCCACCTCCTTTCAGGTCTATGATATACGTGTTTATGACTCTGGTACCATAGATGGTAGGGAAAGCCACCGGGCACTTCTCTAATCGGTAATAATTGCAAAAGGAAGATTACCACAATGGATATTATCTACGAAGTAACTTCATTGGCCGAGATCGATGCAGCGGTGGAATCCTTTATGGGATACGACCCTGCCATGGAGAGCAATACTATGACGGCTATTAAAAATATCGTCATCAAGGCAGTCGATGCCATTGCTCGAATCATCAGCAATATCATCTTTAGAATTCGTAATTTTCTTCGGCAGCTCAAAGGTAAGCCGTTGAGAATAAGTCATGACCAGGCACTTGCGATCGGTAGCATGTGTTTTAAAGTCAATCGTATGTACTACGACACGGACCAGAGCATCTTCACCGATAATAGCGGTGACATGTTGGCCAGCACCGCAAAACTTTTTGCGCGTCATCCTGAAAAATTCGACGAACGACTGAAAATCCTGGATCAGTACAGTGCCGAAATCGATGACATGATCGAGAAGTTTAAAGAAATTGAACACCCGATCTTCGGCAAAGGGGACCATGGTTCGAATCCGGAGCTGAATAGAGCATTCTATACCGAAGACATGAAGTCGACACGAAAGTTGATGGACAAAATGTCGGAGGATCTGAAGATCTGGACAAGATTTCTCAATGACGTGAAATCCGGCAAAATGGATAACTGGCGTGACATCAGACGTTGGTACTCGGATGATGAGGAGGAGCTTCCGAATCCGGCGGATGTTCAGAGAGTGCTGACATTCTTGACGAAGCGCTACGCTATAATGGAAGCGTCAATCGCTAAAATCACTGCACTGACAAGTCAATTCGAATAGAGACTCGATGTAAACTGATGCTACAATGGAAGGGCTTCGGTCCTTCCATTTTTAGTCACATTGGCCGATTTGGTAAGTTTCTACAGGAAACAGGTGAGTAAAATCCGAGTAAATGCCCGTGGTTTCGGCCATGGAGCAAATACCACTCCTCGAAAAATTAGCGACTATATAGTTTTGCGCAAAACTATATCCCTATTTTCCGATCAAGGAGGTTACTCAATCATGAGACGTCATTATGCGTTCGAAGCTGAGAACCTCACCGAAAACGTGAGGGGCCAGCTCGAAAGAGTCGAAGACGCTGTGGACTCCAAGTGCACCAGTGTCTCGGCGTGCGAATCGATGCTCGCTCGTATTGAGGCCGAAGAGGACAAGTTCAACGGCGCTCTCGAGTCCATGGTCAACTCGGCCAAGGCTGCTCAGAGCGGCGCGATCGACAGAGCCACTATGGCCTCCCAGATCGCTCCTGTGTCCGCTGAGCTCAAGGAAATTGCCGGCAACATTGGTGTCGCAACCGAATCTGCCGGTGTCTCCCAGACTGAGCTCAACGACGTCCGTGCCTACATCTCCGGTGCCAAAGAAATCGTCGAGTCCAAGCTCGATGAACTTTCTCGCGCCACCGAGTCCGACGAAGGTGACGAGCCCAAGGAAGACAAGGACAACAAGGACGATGACGGCAAAGACGACAAGAGCGACGACAAGGGTGACGACGAAAAGAAAGACGACAAGGACGACAAGTCCAAGTCCGATGACGGCGAGGATGACGACGAGAAGAAGGACGACAAGGACGACAAAGAGGGTGATGACGAAGAGGCTCCGGCCGATGAGTCGTTCACATTCGACGGCGTCGTCTACAACGTCAGCTCTCCGGCGTTTGAGTCTGCTGTCATGACGCTCAGCGAAATCGATGCCATTGCCATGGAGGGCTACAACTGGGACAAGAAGGCCCAGTACAAGCAGATCATGGACACGGCACGCGCCGACATTAAGGACGCCCGCAGCCTGGCCAACAATGGCAAGACCGATGAGGCGCTCAAGAAACTCGACGATGCCAAAGCCAAGATCAAGTCTGCGCTCGATGGTTTCAAGAAGGCCTGCAGCGAAGAGCAGGATGCGGTCACCGCTGTCATTGGCTTCTTTGCCTACAGCCTTCGTTCCATTGGTTTCGCCATCATTGCCAGCATTCCAACGTTCGGTCTCGGCGGCCTTGCCGTTGAGATCAAGAGCAACGTCGAAGCCATCGTCGACATCATCGAAGCGGTCAAGAAAGTGGCCGATGGCGATGAACTCAAAGCCGGTGATCTCAACATGTACACCAAGGCTCTCGAGCACAACATGGTGATCATGATGCACTATATTGACAACGTCAAGACCAACATCAAGGGCAAGGCTTCCGCAGCGGCGTCCGCGCCTGCTCAGGAGTCCATCACCCTCGACGGAGTTGACTTCATCGTCGGCAGTCCTGCCTACGAGTCCATGCTCGACTCTCTCATCGGTCTCGACGAAGTTGCCATGGAGGGCTACAACTGGGATCAGAAGGCCAAGTACAAGGCCAACATTGACAAGGCCAAGAAGGCGCTCCATGCGGCGAACACCTACAAGCGCAACGGCGACTATACCAATGCTCTGAAGTCCATCGACGAGGGCATCGCTGCGGCGGAGGCTTCTCTCAAGGACTTCCAGAACGCACAGCGTGAGAATCAGACTGCCGGCAATGCCATCTGCGGCTTCTTTGCCTACGGTTGGCGTGCTCTCGGTCACAACTTCTTGCTCGGCCTTGGTCTCAGTGCCGCTGGCGGCATTGTGGGTCTCCCCGCAGCCGTTGCCAACACCATTGGCACTATCGCTGCGAACATTCGTAACTCCGCCGACGCAATCGCCCAGATTGCAGAAGCCGTCAAGAAGTCTGCCGACGGCGATAGCCTGTCTGCTGCGGACTTTAACCGTTACACGAAGTCTCTCGAGAATAACATGCGCATCATGATCGAGCGCATGAAGCAGGCCCGCAAGGCCATTGCTGCAAAGGCAAACAGCTCGGCGGCAAAGGCGGACGAGACGAAGCCCGCCTCCGAATCCGAACTTTCCGATGAAGACTGGGATGCTGCCGACGAAAGTTGGGCGGCTGCAGTCGAATCTTGCATCGACGAGGCCACCGTGGCTGCGGCCATGGAGGGCGCCAACGCCGATGCCCTGGCTGCCATCAAGGAGCACAACGTCAAGATGCGCAGCCTCAAGAAGGAGTTCCGTGGTCTGGTCAAGGCCAAGGACTTCAACGGCGCAGCTGCGAAGGCCAGTGAAATGGCTCAGCTCTGCCGTGACAGCAAGGCGAAGGTTGACCAGATCCCGGCATCCGTCGGTTCTGCGATCCTTGCCAATCTCGGCATGACTCTGCTCGGCGCGGCTTCTGGTGTGGCCATCGGTGCCGGCGTCGGTGCTGCTGGAATCGCTGCTGCTGGTGCCATCGGTGGCGCTAAGGCCTCCGGTGCGGCTATTGCTGGTGGTGCGATCTACGGTGGCGCTGCTGGTGCGGCTCTTGGCGCCATTGACAAAGTAACGGATGCCCAGAGCAACACTCTGGTGCGTCTGCTCCAGAAGAAGGGCATTGCCAACGGTGCCAAGTCCGAGAAGGCCGAGAAGACCTTTGTAGTCAACCGCGAGGACCTCGGCAAGAAGCTCGACGCCAACGACTTCAACGCCATTATCTCGGCGATCAAGGTCGACCTCACCAAGGATGCCGACAGTTGGGATCGCACTGCGAAGGCGCTCAAGAACAAGGCGTCCGGTGCCAACGAGAGTTTCGGCGACGACATGATCGATGGTTTCGTGGCGGCCTGCGAGTCTGCCATGATCCAGAAGTCCGATGCGCCCTATCTCTTCAACTAATTCACGAAATAAGAAGATACGAACTTCGGTTCGTATCTTCTTTTATCAGTTTTTGGATCTCATCTGAGGCTCAGCCTTCCAGATGCAGATCGAATTTGTTCATGTCGAGACGGTCATTGGTGAACATGATGTCACTGTAGACGACGATGGCATGGTCACCATAGAGATCCTGCGGTCCGTCGTCGAAGTACCAGGTGACGACCGGATAAATGTCTCTGTCACCGGCGTCGTTCATCTTGTAGTCGTAGATGTCGATTGATATTGTCTCGAGTCGAATCTGAGACTTGACTTCTCCGGACGTCGTCGGCTTGAAGTGACGATTACCGTCTTTGTCGATATCGCGATCCTGCCAGGCCCACGGACCATCCTTACCTTCGGACTTATTGTAGTCACTGACGATCTTGTCAACGATGGCCTTATGGACCTTCTGAGTCTGGTTGACGATCGTCTGGATTTGGTCTGCCATTTCCGGATGCTCGGCAAATTTCGTCTTGTGGTCGCCGTGAAAGTCGAAAGCAATACCGTTGACCTTGGCATAGAAGTGATCGGTGTACTGAGAACCAACATCGGACTCGATGAACTTCTTAATGGCATCTTTGACATTGGAGCACGGTACTGCCTTGGCCAGAGCATTCTCCATGTGCTTATTCTTGGGCACGAGACGATTCTTAAATTTCTGGATCAGGCTTTCCTGGGCGCCTTCCAACATCGACTTGTTGGTAGACTCACATGCAGCAGTGAGTTCCTGAATGAACTCCATAGCATGATCTCCTTTCATAAAACGTTAAGGATTTGCTGGACAAAAAACGGAAAATTGACAATGTAAAAACTACGGAACCGAAGCTCCGTAGTTTTTCGTTCAGTTGTTCGTCTTAGGCATGTAGGTCTTCTCGATGTAGTCTTTGATGTCGCCGATGTAGAGCGAGAAGTAGTAGAAGACGTAGTTCTCACCGTTCTCGTAGTCGACACCTTCGGACGGCGCTGGAATGCCCAGATGCTTACAAACCTCTTCCAACGCATTTTCGGCATGTTTCGTCATGACCTTGTAGCCTTCGCTCAGGTAGGCATTGATGGCTTCAATGGTCTTGGACTTCACCGATTTGACGGTGGCGCCCTGGACGTGAAGTGAATCGAGCTTCTTCTGAATCTCGTCGTCGGATAGATCTTCGAGCATGTTCTCCATGCCGTACTCATCGTCGACGATGTAGCCGAACATCATGATCGAACAACTCCAGCTCGGAGCATTGTCAGTGTACTCGATCCAATGATCCGACGGAAACTCCGTCAGTGCATTGACGTCGAGTCCCTTCCATTCGGGACGCTTACTCTTGAGCTGGTTCAACTCAGATTTGGCGGCGTTCTGATGCTTGGTCAGAATGCCATTGATGGTGGCACCATGGTCTTTGATGAAGGCGTCGACTGCAGCATGCCATTCGGCGCGCGTGTGGCCGTCGATGACTTCGGCGTCTCGACGTTCACGTTGTGCTGCTGCCCGCATCATCTGCCGGCTTTCGACGTTCTTCTTGTGTTTCTTTTCAATGCGCTGCCATAGTTTGGTTTTGCCGACTGCACGGCCAGCGGCCTTGGCTAGTCGAGCAATGCCTCTGCAGGCCAACTGGGTCAGCCAAACAATGGCGGCAGTGACGGCAGTTGCAATCACGGCTGATACGATACCGGCTGCCATATCGTCCTGTGCCGGTTCGAAGCTGTCAGTTATTGGCATTTCAGACTCGGCGGCCGTCTTATTGTCGGCGATCTCGTATGTGGAACTACCGAGCATGATGACCGTCGTCGGTGTCTGCACCGGTGCAGAGCCAATGTGCCAGTACTCGTCGTATTCCAGCGTTACGGTGAATTCACCGACCTTCAGTGAACCATCCCAAATCTTGCGCAGATCTTTGTCACAGCTGACGTAGAGGGCTCCAATGGACACAGTTGTCATGGATTCCCAGTTGGAACGAAGCATTCCGACGACAGTGTTGCCTTTGCCGTTGCTCATGCCGAGGATCATCAACGGTACTTCGTTCTCCCAGAGATAGTTCTTCTTGATGCTCTGGACGATGCTGGTGCAGAAGTTGCCAAAGTCGTCGTCGGTGTGCACATAGTAACGCTTCGGCCCATTGGCGCCGGATTTGAACGAACTTTTCTTCGAAATGAAGAACGGGGCCAGTTCATTGGTGGCGTTGTGCGAATCGTTCCAGTTCGGACTCTTCTTGCCGAAGAAACCCTCCATGGCACTCTCGGACAGGAACATCAGATCGTCGCCGAGCATGGCCTCTGTGGCTTTGGGCATTTCGGTGCCTTCGTCTTCAGCTTTCTTGGCGAGATGAAGTAGTTTGGCCATAAACGACTTCACCTGGTTTGCCACGAAACCACTGGCTACTTTGAAGCGACTGCCGAGACTGCCGGCAGCCAGTTTGACACGTTTCACCACTTCTGCGGATTCGCAGGCGGCGGTGAGATCAAAGATTGGATCCATATTACATGAACCTCTCTTTCGTTTTGATTAGAGAATTGCTGACGACACCCAGATAAACTGAAAGAACGGAGGGATTGACGTGTACGATCCCATTTACAATATGACAGTCGACGCCGCATACGAATCGGATCTCGCGATGATCGATGCGACGATTGCAATGGAGTCTCTGGATTCGGAGACGACTGTCGTTGGCAACTACTTCAATCAGTCGTCGAAGTACCTGCTGCGTGACTACGAAAAAGCTCTCGATGAAGGCGACATTTCGACGGCTATCAAGAAACTCGGAGAGATCGAAGCGCTGGCGAAGCGCTGCAAGAAGGATCTCGACAATGTGCCGATTGAGTCCAGGACAAAGCGACACCTGCTGTTTCTCGCCAAGGTGACGGCATACGTCATTGGCACCGTCATGCTGCTGAACATCGGAGACATTGCCGGAAAGACGGCGAATATACTGAAGAGTAGCTTCAGTCAGGTACCCGATGCCGCACTGAAAGCCCAGCTCGAGAAACAGGTGGCGAAAGGCGCCGTCGACCGCATGGTCGCCCGTAACATCACACAGAGCGGCATGAATCTCAAGAGAAAAGGCGGCATCCGGATCTCCGACATTTTCAAAGCCCTGGCGAATCCTATCACGACGGAGACGAAAGAAAAGTACGCCGACGACCTCAGAGCAGTGTCGAAGACGTATCTGAGACTGCAGCAGACACTCGATCGTAGCCTTTTCCAGATGCAGGAAGCCAAGGCGCTGCTGCGGACAGAACTGTCGAAACCCGAAAACTAAAGAAAGAGAGAAGCGTGATGCTTCTCTCTTTTCGGTGTCACTTGAGGCCGGGCAGAATGATTCCGTCGCGGCCGACGTAGTCGAAACCGCAGATGAGTGTAATGCCATCGCCTTCGAATGCGTGGTAAATCTTGACGTTGCCGTCGAACTTCTTCGACGAGATGTCGTTGTACTTCGACACCAGCGTCATCATCTTGGTGTGCGATTCGTTGCGGAAGTCGCGTGCGCCTTCGGTCTCTTCGTACGTACCCCACTTGATAGTCAACATTGGGATGACCATCTTCGAGTACGGACCGGATCCGCTCGGTTTTGTCGCTGGTGTCACCTTCAGACCCATCTTGTCATAGAGCGGCTTGATGTCGCGATTGAAGTCACCGATGAATGAGTTGGCGAACTGGGCCATCTGCGGCGCGTACTTGGTTTCGAACACCTCGAGACTGGCCTTCTCGGCATCGGACGGATTCTCCTGCATGTGGCGAATCTCGTTGGCATTCTTCTTGTTTTTGATGGCATTGACAATGGCCATCGGAATGGCCAACGCCAGACTGACCACCAGCAGCGGCCAGCACAGCGCCACCGTGACGCCGACGAAGCCGAGCGCCACCAACAGGGCAGCGGCACTCTTGGCCTTGTCTCCGAAGCTCTTCTTGTCGCTGTCGCTCTCGATGGCAGCATCGAGTCCGTTCAGGTCCTGGGCGACTGTGGCGCATTCGTTCCAAACGGCCTGCTCGAGTGCATAGTCGTTGACGATTTCAATGAAGCTATCGAATGATTTGGTGCGTTCGGCGATGATTGAGCCGGCACCTTTACGGGGCGCAAGTATGACACTGGCAGAGTCCCACTGCTCGTCGAAGTACTCTTCGTCGTTCTCGTTACAGGACGTCGTCACATAGAAGAGTTTATCGAGCTGAAATCCGGCGGCGGTCTTGCCGGCCAGATTGTGACGCAGAACGGCGGCCAGTGCGTTGGTGCAGCGGACCACGACATCGTAGGTCTTGCCGTAGGCGTCTTCATCGTCATCTTTCGGCATGACTTTCGGTTCGACGTCAAAGATGAACGTCTCCTTGAGGTCGCGGCCGAGCGTGCGAGCCATCGACAGCCCACTGTTGGCAATGCACTTGACCGTCATATTGGGGTACTGCGACAGCTTGAACTGAGTCTGCGACGTTTTGATGACTTCGGTCAGAGCTCGACCGACCTCTTCCTGGACATTGCCATCCCAGGCACGGTAGCGACGAGCAATGGACTCGTTCTCGGTACGGCGCTTCGCAATGTTTTGTAAGGACTTGGCGCTCATGCCTTCGGTGGCTGCGGCATCGTCGGCGATTTGCTGTTCGAGCCGCTTCTTGATGCTCTCCCAGGTAGTCTTGGCCTTGCGCAGGTCGGCGCGGATGTTGCCGATGACGAAGTTCTTGTCAGCCGGGGTGGCGTCCTTGCCGAGTTCCTTGATGGCGGCGCGTTTCCGCTCGAGTCCGTACATGGGACCGAACATCATCGACATGGCTCCGGTGGCGCCACCGACGGTGGCGGCCATTGCCAGATCCTTCTCACCGAGGCCGATGATGGCCGTCGCTGTAGTACCGACGACGAGAGCGAAGACGGCGCCGAGTTGCAGCGTCATGGCTGCGTTGGTCCATTTCGTCACAGGGATCTTGTCGATTTTGGCGTAGGATTCATCGATGACGTCAATGATCTTCTTAGTGACTTCCAGTGCTTCAGGATAGTCACCTTCGCGAATAAGTTCGTCGGCATGTTCGACGAGTTGAGACATTCTGGAACGGTATTCGGTCATGTACTGTTGGGCGAGCCGTTCCTTCTGGCCTTCGAGAGCCGGTTCGGCAGTGATGGATTGAATGAAGTCCATAACTGGTTCCTCCCAGATAGAAAACGTTATGGAATTGCTGAAGAAAGACGATTTTCACTGTCGGGATTCTAGTAAAACATGCAAAAAGAAAGACGCGCGGACGCGTCTTTCTCTTTCTCGCCGCTCAGTTGGCGGCGGCTGCGGACAGGTCGGCGGCCTCCTTCTCGAGGTCGATGGTCGGCTCGGCGGGAGCCTTCGTGAAGACGGCCTTCCAGCCGTAGATGCTGGCACGGGCCAGCAGGACACCGAGCCCGAGATCCTGGGCCACGGTGACGCCGGTGTCCAGCAGGCTGGTGTTGTCGCTGTTGCCCTTGAAGACACCAATGGTGTTGACGGCGGCGTCGTAGCCGCATGCGATGGTACCGATGGTGGTGATGGTGGTGGCGCCGATGGTTCCGGCTTTCTTGGCGATGTTCTTGATGTTCATGGTGGTTCTCCTTTTTAAAAGTTAAATTTTGATGTAAATGGGTGGGGCGTGCTCGAGCTCGACGTCTCACTCTTTACTCACTGGAATAATATAGGGATGAAATCTGTGACTTTTCGCCTCAGGTGGCGCTGTGGCCATCGTCATAGTTGACGGTCACTGCATTGTACAGACCCATGTTACGGGCATCGTCGCCGGAGTCGACGTAGACGTGAAACGCGATGTCGCCTTTGAGCTTTTCTCCGTTAACCTCAGCGACGAGCTTGATGTGCACGTGGTAGTCGATCTCGCCAGTGGCGTCGACTTCCAAACTGTCTGACACTCGGGTGATCTTATACGTAACACCGGAGATGGCATCGGACTCGATCGACACGGAGAAATGGTCGTCCTTAGTGTGCTCGGGGAGGTTGAGAAATGCGGGATGCCCGTTGGTGTTCCAGGATCCACTCGCCTTACTGAAGACGAGTTCGATGAGCTCCTTCTCGTCGGGGTTCAGGGTCACGTAGTCGCGGATGGCATTCAGCTTAATGGTCTTATTCATGGTGGTACTCCTTTCGAGTGACGTTGAATTTTACCCGAAGGCATTCATCACTCTTTACTCACCAGAATAATATACCATTGAAACTATCGACTTTTCGCTTTTAGTCGGTGGCTTCGACTGTCTCCAGAGGATCATCGGCAATGGCCCGACAACATTCGTTGACGAGTCGGGCGATGTCCGGATCGTCGTAGTTGAGTCCCATGAGTAGACGGAGCGCTTCAACGTAGTCTCCGGACTCCATACAGGCAACAGCTGCATTCTGGTCCAGATGGTACTTCGTGACGGCCGCCATCGCGTCGGCGTCGCGGCCTCCGATACTCCAGTTCGGTATGGACGAGAAGATTTCGTATGCCGCTTCGTAGTCGCCGGCCTGTGCCAGCTCGACTCCACTGTCGTACTTAGCAATCAGAGTTTTTCTCCAGTTGACTCCGATACCGATGTAAACTGCAGCTAGAACCAGAACGATGCAGATTCCCCAACGGCGGGCGCGTTTCTTTCTAGGCGATTTGAATATCATGACGTGTTTCTCCTTTCTAAGTCATCGAAATGATATGCGGCCGAAGGTCTCATCTGTCCGACGTAAGGCGATTGTTTTCATTTGCATATCGAACTACGGAAGATTAGCTGGGGTCCAAGCGCCTATACAGCTTTTCTTCTTGTGGTTCGGCACCCCAAATCACAAGAAGAAAAATGAGCGATGCTCTAGCATTGACATTTGGTGCTAGCTCTGGGTCAACAAATGGTATCGCATTGAAATTCGTATCAAATTCTTCTAGTAATCAATATGATAGTAATAATCATTTTTATGTTGACGCGAATTTTGACTCCGGATGGACATTCGCGTGCGTGTGCGTTACTGCATATTACTCCACATATTCATACAGCGGCGGTACTGGTACATCATATAGTACAGACCAGAGAAGTTTCCCGAAGTACTTCTTTGTGTCAGTAGATATGGGAACACTAGATGTGTCCGCTCCATCTTTTGGATACAATAGTTCATCTTCATCGTATACGGCTAGCACGATGGGGCTACAGCTGGTACCCGATACGAGCAAGTGCCGAGTATTAACCACATCAATTTATTACTATAATTCATCTGGACGTAATCAAAGCAATTCATCCGGATCGCTCGAAGTTACTGCAGCATTTGCATAAAAAGAGGGAAGGCCCGAAAGGGTCTTCTCTCTTTCTTTTATTGGAATCCTCAGGAACGTCGAGTCATGTTGTACCAGGTCAGGAAGGTCTCGTTGCCTACTTTTCTGGCCATCTGCCCAGAGATTGTCACGAAGTTCTTCGGATCGTTCATGATCTGGAAGGCTTCGTCGTTGGCCTCTTCGGTGAACGTCGCCTTTTCAGAGATGGTGTCGCCGTCGTAGTCACCGCCGATGCCGGCCAGCATCATGTTGTCCATGTTCACCGTTTCGATGAACTTCGTCGACGCTTCGTCCTGACTGATGCCGATCTGGACCTTCGGATAGAATGGATACCGTTTACCGTTGTACTCCATGGGTTCGTGCTCCAGTGTGCTCGACACCCGGATCATCGACGGGAATGTGCCGAAGTAGTCCTCCAGCGGATACCGTGTGATGTAAGCCATTTTGCCACCGAACTCTAGTGTCTCGACGGCCGCCAGGTACAGCAGGTCCGTCCAGGTCATGGCGCGCCTCGCCGTCGGAGGAGCCTCTCGATTCAACGGGTCCTTCGAATAGGGACGTCCGGTGAACAGCATGTAGGCCATGGTGCCGTCCTGCAGTGGAATCTCCAGCGGCTCGAAGCGGCTACCGTAGGTGTGCATGAACTGCTCGACCTTCTTCTCGATGTAGTTGGTGTTGTACATGGCCAGCACGTCTCCGATCTTGGCGTACTGGAGCTCGTACTTTCCCTTCGACACTTCGACGAGGATCTGCTTCTTCTCGCGGGTCTCGAACTCCGTTGCGAAGAAGTTCAGCACCCAACTCTCGATGAACGGATAGGCCATGGAGCAGCAGGTGGCGATGGGAAACGTCGAATGGAACAGATCGACGGCGATGTCGTCCGGGATCTGGGCGTCCTTGTAGATGGGCTGCGAAATGACGGAGCGGGCTGCGAAGGCCGTCGTCTTGCCGATGACGTTCTGTTTCAGAAAGCCACGCTTTCCTTCGATCAACGTCTGACCGAAGGCACGGATCTTCACCAGCTGCTTCTGGATTTCATACTCCGTGTGGTTGGCATAGTCGGCCATGGACGGATTCCGAAGAGCATTCGTCAGCTGGATGAGACGCTTGTACATGTCGTTCTCTTCCGGGATGTCGCGCTTCCGCCCGTTGAAGTTGGCGTCGCGATAGAACACCGGGATGACGAGCCATTTTGTGATGAAGATCTCGTCCGGTTTCGAATTCTGGAGCAGATCGACGTACTCGTTGTGGGACTGGGATTTGTTTTTCTCGAACTGAAGCTCACTGAAGTGGTCGATGAGCCAGCGAATGCCGGTGGCGTTCGGATCGTAGTTGTCGTCTCCTTCGCGGGTCGGCGTGATCTTGCCGTTGACGATGGCCCAGGTGCCGACGCCGGCGCAGACGTACTGGGCCTTCGACACCAGTTCACAGAGCACCGAGAAGGCGTACGGATGGAAGAACTTCCGACGCAGATCGATGTAGGCGCAGGTGCGTTTCCGCTCTTCGGCGGTCTCTCCGAAGATGTATCGGGAGAAGAGTCCGTCGGGCGTCGGCTCGTTGCCGTGCTCGAACATGATGGGAGACTCGACCTGCTTCAGTTTGTTGGTCTCGATGACCTGGTCGGTGCACCAGTCGATTCGCATCGGGGTGCCGTTCTGGTTGATGGCCAGATTCTTTCCGAGGCCAATGGAGTAGTTGTCGGCCTCCAGAGCCGGGTCGACGACGGAAATGTTGATTTTCATCGGCTGATTTGCAATCGCGAGACCACGATGGTACAGCGACGTCAGCCGAAAGCTGTTGATGTTCAGATTCATTTGGAACCCTTCTTTCTTGAAGGAAATGGTCGTTAGCCGATTGTCAAACTGCCGAAACTCGACACATCGAATGGCTGTTCGCCCGATAAATTCTACAAGAAAGAAGGCGAAGAGCCCATGGGAGAAGCGTTGCTGATGCAGAGTTGCGGATCATCAGATTCTAGCTCATCATTGAAGGTATCATCGGCATCCAGTTTTATGACTAGCGATAGTATTGAATTGACTATTAGACTATCTGAAGCATACTCCATTGCATCTCTAACTTTACTGTCTATGAACAGATCGCCGTACGCCATTAGCATTGGACCATTTATACTCGAACCAGGCGATACGTTTAATATCACTTTTCCATATTATACTGGCTCATATGCAAATCGAACTGTATATTCATCATCCGGCGCAAACTATTTTCGCTGGAACTTCTATATGCAATGCACTTGGTGGTATACTGTCACATATTTACCGGCGTAAGAGCAAAATGCAGTAGAATCACCACCACAACTACTACTACTACTACTACTACTACTACTACTACTACTACTACTACTACTACTACTACTACTACTACTACTACTACTACTACTACTACTACCTGCGCTTGCAGCCGAAGCAAAAAAGAAAGGGCGACGAGTCCCTTTCCTTCTTTTTGTCGCCAGAACAGCGGCGGTTAATGCATAGCTCGATAGGCGGAAGCCCATCGCCGACTAATGTAGAGTTCGATGAGTGGGAGTCCATCATCGACGACGAGTCGATATCCGGCAGAGTAGTACATATTCTGAGACGGGTCTAGCCGGCGGTTCACTTCGACGTTGAGGTTGTGGACATAGATGTCATATGCGCCGATGATGTTGTCCTGGATCTCGCCGTTGAGCTCTCCGAACTTCTCCGTGGCCGACATGATGACCACACCGTCGCTGTCCTGGCTGTTCTGAATGATCATGCTCATTGTCTGCATCATCATGAACTCTTTCGATTTCACACTGATCAGATCTTGGTATGTGCCTGTGTAGCCGCACTTCGACACGTCGGGAAGATGAGTGCTGTGGATCGCATCCAGTGCAATCACAATGCAGTTGTACCTGGCCGATCTCTCCTGAAGATGCCGTCGTTGCTCTCTGTGAGACCGAACTGCTCCCTTGATTCTTTCGATAATTTTCATTTCAGATGTCTCCTTTCATTCATTCGCCAAGATAATATACGGCCAAAGAAAGCGGAGGAAGAGGCATCTAAGCCTCTCCCTCTGTTTCCGTCTCACTTTGATTCAGCCCGTCAATTTTCATGACGACGTAAACCTCCCAGCTGTCGTAGGGCATACCTCGATCGAAGCTCGAGACAGTGTACCGCCCAACTGCCTTCGGTTCGATGAGTGCCCAGAGGCCGTTGTGATGGCCTGTGTCCCGAGCCACCATCATGTGCCGATAGTAGTCCAGTGGAAGTTCATTGGCGTCGAAGAGTTCACGAACCGACTTCCGACTCGCCGTCACCGTGAGGTCTCCCACAGTCAGTCGGCGAGGTTGTCCTTGCATCCAGGGTTCCATATGTTGGGTCCATCCTCCTTCTCCTACTAGGTCAGACGTCCCAGGCGATGTATCCGTTGACGAAGACCTTTCTCTGTTTCTCGAGACGTAGCGCCTCATCGACAGGCATGACCTTCAGGCGGTCGCCTCCGTAGTGGACAACGCAGCGGCTCTCCTTCAGCCAGTTCTCCATGACCCGACTCAGAATCACCGCCGCCTCCTTGGTGAAACCCTCGGCCTCTTCGGTGTCATCGAGGTTTTCGAAGACGAGCAGTGCCTCTGATCGATCGTAGCGGGTCGTGACTCCGTGGAGGAAGTCGGCGCCGTAGTACGATCGAACCGCCGGGATCTGGTACAGCTGCCAGGTGGCCTGTTTGAAAATGTTTCGCATGATGGCATAGAGTGTCGGACACGGTTCCGTGACTCCACGCACCGTGAAGTAACGCAGCGGCAACGGCGGAAAATACACCAGTTCGTACAGGTCTCCGATGTAGTGGTCTTTCGGATGGTACAACGGATGCTGTATGAACTGCGGCCGAGCCTTTCGCCTGTTGAAAAGCATGAGTTCTGCTGCACCTCGCTTTCATCACAGCGCTTAAGACGATGTCGACCCAAAAAGAGAAGAACCCGAAGGTTCTTCTCTCTTTACCGTCTAGTCGTTCGACCGACGGTTCTCAATACACAGGTATCCGTAGTCCTTGGCGATGACCCATTCGACGGAGACGCCAATGGCTCCGTGGGTCTGGTCCAGTAGCATGCGGTCCAACTCGGTGACCTTCCGGTCGACGTAGTCAATGAGCTCCGGACGGCCCTGGTGGGTCATCACCGTCGCATAGTTCATGGACATCGACAGACAACGGATGAACCGATCCTGTCGGCTCTCCTGCGTCGTCAGGTCCTGTCGGAAATAGTCGCCGAACGTCTGGTCGTCGTTGTACTGGGCCATGAGTCCACTGAAGCTCGACACAGCAAATAGCCGGTCGTTGCACTGGTTTTCATATTCCACCGGATTCGACTCGTCGGCAATGTAGATGATGCCGAGCGTGTCGCCGGATCCAGCCGGCGCAAAGCACTTGAATCCGATGGAGACCTCCGCCATGGCCTTCGTGATGGAGTTGCTGTAGTCGCTCATCTCATTGATATCACAGTCGTGCCAGAGGGCCAGGCCGAGACTCTTCAACGACGGATCGTCACAGAAGGCATTCGGATCCGAGACGATTGTCGGCGGCAACTGTTCGTCAGCCGGTTGGAGTTCAATGTGCTGTCGCATGTGATTCGGCATGTTTCGAACCCAGACTGATGCCATGTAGACGGCAGACTGCCGGTTCTCTTTCACATAGATCATTTTCTTCATCTCAGGTCCTCGTCAATCTTCTTGAATTTCCCGTCCTTCGTCTGGGTCCTGGCTTCAGAGATGTAGCGGTCACGGCCGCCGTGGCCCATGCCGCCGTACATGCCCATGGAACTGGATCCGGCAATGAGGAACGGGATGTTGATGGGGTAGTCGCCGAAGAATGCGGTATTGGCACTCTCGAGTGCCGCGTGGTCCGGCACGTTCTTAATCTGGGACGCAATCGACGTCCGGTCGATGTCCGTCATGACGTTGTACTGGCTGACGATGCTGGTGCAGCTGAGGTTCCGCTCCACCAGAGACGATGTCGCTCCCTTCTCGGCCACCATGTCGAGAAACCGACTGGTGATGATCTGGAGACTCGACGTCTCTCGTTCGGTGCAGGCCTCTAGTAGTGTGAACAGCGTCCGCCAACCGAGCTTCCGCAGTCTTGGGATCGACCGACGACGGTCGCCGTTGATGGCCAACGTCAGCGGATAGAGATTGTGGTTGTACAGCTCCATCTTCGTCGTCGGCGTCTTGACGTGCTCGTGTGCCGCCACGTAGTCCCAGAGGTTGTTTCTCGAGATGATCTGGGAGGCGTCACCCTTCGGCCGGACGTAGATCCAGTTGTCCAGATAGGCGTACTGGAGGTCGTACATGTCACGGCTGACCATCATGGACCACTTACCCTGGGCGATGCCGGACTGCTTCAGATAGTACGGAATCATCGACGGCTCCAGGTAGTGGGAGTCGATGATGTAGACGTCTTCGACGTAGTCGGCGATGGATTTGGCAATTGGGAAGCCCTTGGAGACGGTGTCGTTGATGAATCGGAAACGCTCGTTCCGGTCGTCGGGTTTCGTGTCGTCGATCCAGTGCTCTCGATATGCTGGCAGATAGACGGCGTTCTTGAACTGGCCGTAGTGTGACGTATAGATGCCGTAGACGTGCATCTTGATTCGGTTATTGTATGCCCACTTCCGATAGTGGGCGATGAGGTTCATGATGCCGACGGCGAAGTGCTTACGGGCATTGATGCCCATGATGGCTGCTTCGGACTCACACCAGGGTCGGTGCATGTTCCAGCAGACGTCGTCGAGATTGATGAAAATGTCCATGGAACTGATGTACCTGGACCGCTTGATGACTTCGATGTACTGGTCGAGTATGTCGTACTTGACCATGTACGTCAAGAAATGTGCGTCGATGTCGATGCACCTCCTTTCTTCGTAAGTCGTTGTCGGTTCAACTCGTCATCTTTGAACCCTTCGATACGGCCCGGCGACGACGCTCCTTCGAAATCATCTCCCGGTTGTGGTCGACGGCCGTCGGATCCAGATACGAGTCCGTCAGAACGACGAAGGCCGTGCCCGGTTTCGACTCGTCCGGCTGATTCACCATGCCAGCGATTGCTCGAATCGGGCAGGTTTTAATATCAACGGGGCTGTAGCCGTCGACGCCGTTGATCTGGCAGTAGAGCAACTCGATGTTGCCGTAGACTTTCTTGATGCGTTTCAGTGCGTCGATGCATTCGTCGATGGTCAGTGCCTGGTGGTGCTTGTCCTCCGGGTCATCGATCTGGTATCCAAATGATTCACTGCGGGCATTCCCAAAGTCAATTTTCTTCATCATTGTCATCCTCCGTAATGACGTCGTCAGTGATCAACAGGAACGGGCCGTCGACTGTGCTGTCGTCGCCGTCGGTGTTCGGGTTGTAGCAGATGGACCGAATGCCGTTGTCGAATCGAACCATCGTGCTGCCTCTGTTGAAGCTGTCGATCAGACCGTCGACAGTCTCTCGGTCGATGTCCGTCTGAATACGAATCGGCACGTTGCCGCATTTGGTGTTTTCACGAATAGACATCAGAATGCAGATCATCTCGTCCACTATCAGCGGCTTTTCGCCGGACCAGTAGAGATGACCGAGTTCCGTCTTGTGAAGATCGCTGTAGTCCATTTTCTTTTCTCCTTTTCAGTTTCAGTTTGGTATGGAATCGGATTGGTCGCTATGTATGTCGTGTGGCATCACCATTTGGTCTTCGATGACGACCGCATAGCGACCGTTCGGATCCTCTTCGTCGTCGGGCGGATTCAGCCAGCTGACGGACACCGACATCGCCTCCCGAAGGTGGCCCATTTCTCTGCTGTAGATGCAGGCGACCGGCGACGCTCCGTTTCTGTCCCGGTATCGGTCTCGAATGTGCATCAGCGCTTCAATGACGTCATCGACATCCATGGATTGCCGGTAGTCGATGACGTTCTCGACGTAGACGAGCTCCGAAACGTTCTGGTCCTTCGGCCCCGAGAGACCGTTGTCCATGACGACATTCCTCGGTGTCGCCGACTGTTTCTTCGTCTCCGGTTCAGCATTATCGGTGACCAACAGGAATGGGCCGCCGATCGTTCCGACGACACGGCGCAGGTTGAATGTGACGCCGTCCCGACAGACGGCGATCGGTACGTCACCGCTCTTGGCGTAGATGTAGTTCAGCGTCGCAATGAGGTCCGTCAGCGACATCGTAGCTTCGTTGTCGACGCTGGCCGTAATAACTCCGTTGCCAGGATTCTCAATCTTCATTTTCGTCTCCTTCCTCATAGTCGGCAATTGGGTAGCCGTCGTCGCCAATGTCCGGTTCTCTGTAGTTCGGATCATCGAAGATGCGGCATTCTGTCAGTAGGGCCATGGCTTCGTCGGCATTGCCGGCGTTTCGAAACCCCATGACGCCACGGATTGGGAAGATCATGTCGATGGACTCGAAGACCTTTCCGAAGAAGATTACCGGCACGTCGCCGTGCTTCGCGATGACCATGTCGAGGGCCCGCTTCAGTTGCGACGCCATCATCGGAGTCTGGTCGTCCGGCATTGAGAAGAAGACGCTCTCGATGTTGCCGGACAAATCCTGATCGTAGGCCATGTCGTTACCTCCGATCGTCGAAGACGTCTACGAGCGTCTCCAGTGTCTTCTGGAAGCTGTCCCGGACCGTCTCGAGTTCGGCAATGGCCGTCGGCCCCAGATGAAAACCCTCGGCGTAGGTCCAGGCATCAGCGTACTTGTCCGTCTTGCTCGGACTCCATACAATGGACTCGTGCCGAATGGCTTCGCGGCGCAGCGACATGAGCTTCTCGGATTCGCCCGCTCCCATCGTTCTCGACAGGAAGGCGACGTCGCCGTTGCTCCTGTAGTAGCCGTAGACGACGGCCATGACGTCGGCGCGTGTCCATGTACCCTGCCGAACGATGGAACCCGACAGATGAATCGGGATCAGCATGTTGCCACGGTTCTCCAGCACCATCTCTCGACAGAGATAGCGGGACTCGGCGATGGACATGTGGCTGACGATGTCGTACGACGGTGAGGTTGAACCCTTCGTCTGGAATCCCTGGAGCCCCATGTCGACATCGAACACCGTGGCCCATACGCTGTCGACTCGCTCCTTGCCGAACTTCTCGACGAGTTCGTCATGGCCGATGTCGTTGCATATGGCCTTCGCCCTCTGATACAGGTTGTCACTGTCACTAATCCCATGGATCGTCTGGACAGTTTGCATCTTCATATGTGAATCCTCCTGTGAATTTATTTGGCCGTGGTTTCTGGTTTTCGATGAACGGCGACGTGACGTCTCCGTTAACCACTTTCACCATCGGGCTCTGGAACGAGTCCGGATCGATCTCCTTCGCCTTCGACAGCACCTTCGGATTGTCGGCGCTCATGGCGGCGTTGCGAATGCCCGTCAGTTTGTCCGAGATCATCTCGGGGCTTAGCACGACGCCGTAGTGACACATCGACGACCGCACCATGATGTACTCCCGATGGAGATCGAAGATGTTCGGATGGGTGTCGGCGACGTCGAGTCGATACAACTGCATCTGACGGTCGTGGATCTGCCGCATGTTCAGCATGTCACGAATCGTCTGGGTCACCGACTCTCGATAGTCGGACTTGCTATCGGAGTTCATGCGCTCGATGATGAAGCAGTAGTACTTGTGTGGGTTCGACGCGAATCGAGACACCAGCGTCGCCAGATGTCCGGAGCCACGCTCCAGCACCTCGACGGCCACCAGATCAACGGGCTGCCGCTTGTTGTAGCAGCTGTAGAAGTAGCCTTCGAGCACGGCGGGCAGTCTCTGGTAGCTGCCACCGATGGTCAGCGACGCCATTTGGTTGAAGTCGTAGCAGGTGACTCGAATGTCGGTGTGGGCAGACGACGGCATCAGATGGACGAGTTTCTTGAGGAACGACGTCGTGCCGTCGTTCCTACGATCCTCCTCCATGTGGCGGGCCCGTCGCATCTGCCAACTCAAATCTTTCCATGGCTTGTAGTCACTCATGTCTTCTCGCCTTCTCTCATGGCTAGTCGGTACCGAAGTCCGTAGAGTGCTTCGATGATACGATCGAAGAACTCCATGAACTTCTTCGGATTCACGACGTAGCCGTAGTTCCTCATCTTCCGACGCATGTTGATGTAGTCACAGTGAGAAGCGATGACGTCGAGATTCACTTGAAAATCAGCGAACTGTAGTCGATCACTTCGACATTCGCCACGTTCTTGATCCTCTTGACGGCGTCGACGACGGCATCGAACTCATGGGCGTCACCGTTGACGACGATGAAGACTTCATTCGGCGACAGTGCGTCGATGTCGGACACCTGGACGATGGCGGCGTACTTGCAGCTGTTGTTACGGTACTCGACGACGGCCAGTCGGACACCGACGTCGTACGGGAACGACTCGTTGTAGAGGTACTCGCGGATGCACTTGGTGAGATTCTGGTCGCCGGCCACCATGAACGACACAGACTCACGGGCCGAAACGTCGTAGAGTGTCACGACATAGTCTCCGGCAGTCGACGTCTTCATGGTCGACAGAACGGTTTCGAGCATTTTCATGGTAATGGTCCTCCTACGTTTCAGAAAATTCGTGAGAAGAACCCAGAGGTTCTTCTCACGTTCTATGGCTATGATATACGGTTGAGACGGATCATCGAAAAGCTGCGAAGATTATCGGCGTCGCTTCGGTTGAAACGTCGAAGGCCTTCTCCATGTCGAAACGACGGATCTTGACGTAGCAGTACCGCGTCGCAGCGATCATGGCCGGATACGCTTTCTTCAGGTAGTCGATGATCAGGTCGATGATGGACCGATTCTCGACGGCTTTTCGACAGAGAAAATGGATCGTCTCGTATTTGAATTCGGAATTGTGCTCGACGACGGAAATCTCCCATTCGTCGTCGATCTTCGGCTGGCGTCCGCAGAGGTCTCTGCACTGGTTCCGGAACAGGTGATCCCTCGCCGAAACCAGATGGTAGATGGACCGATCGCAGTTGAGGCAGTTGAAGTCGCAGCTGGATCCGTTGCGAGCGAACTCTTGCGGGTCCACCGTACAGGCGCCGCCGTACCGAACCATCATTTTCAAAAGTTCATCGGTCTCCTTGAGGCGACTGCCCTTCAGGAGATAGTGCGGGCAAACGCTGTCCCCGAAGTACTGAGTCGCTATGGCTCCGTCGAGAAACAGGTCATTTGTCTGTGTCATTGTTCGATCCTCGCAGTCGTTAGGTTAATAGACCGTTGAGAGCAAAAGCCACGTGACGACTGCCGTCACGTGGCGAAGCCCCGCAGAAGCGGAAGGACGCAAACAAACCAATCCCTCACAGAGTCTGGGTCCTCACAAAACCCTGACTAAATGTTTGTCCGGCTGTCCACCAGAGACCTAAACGAGCCGACCCCATTGCTGGAGTCGACTCATTTAGTCGGAGGAAGCACACCGTAGCGACATGGCAGGCCCTACGGGTGTCGGCAAAAAGTAAATCAGAGACCGGCCATGAATCCGGCAATCTCACGACGAAGATTCCGTTCGACGGGGACGAAGACTCGTCCGGCCTTCTCTGTTTCGGCGGTCAGGAACTTGCCGTCGGTCGTCAGACTGATGGCACTCTCCATGGCAGGAACCATGTTGCCGATGACGGTCTTGGCCGCTTCGGAGTGGCTGAAGATGTAGTCGGTGAACGACTCCATTGCTGTGTCGAAGTCGGACTTCTTGATGATGTTCTTGACTGGAACCGACTTGTCGAGATAGGCCTCTTCGCAGGACGGTCCGATGACACGGTCGAAGCAGACGAAACGACCCGGAGCCGTCACGTCGATGGAACCGTCGGGGTTGTGGCGCTGCGGCACCAGTGTACGGGCCGAATGCGCCGGCACCATGCCCTGGAGCATGTTCTTCATCATGCGGTTGCCCGGAGTGCCTTCACCCTGGTCCAGCGTCTCGACGATGCCGTACATCAGGTCACCCTTCCACCACCAGTCCTTCAGCAGGATGCAGAGGTTGTTCGGGTCGATGGTGACGAGACGGTCCATGGACACCTGACCGACGTCTGGAATCGGATGGCCGTTCTCGCCGGGCAGACCGCCGGCGCTGCGTAGCTGCTCCACGACGTGGGGTGCGTTCATCATGATGTCGAGAAACTGCTTCGTCCAGAGACGACGATTGCGGTTCCGCTTGCCGACGGACATGAGACAGCCCTGGTACCGCAGGAACGACAGGGAGCCGTCCGGATTCTTTCCTTCTCCGAGTATCTGGAAAGCCTTCGAGCGAACGTCGGACTCGACCGCCGCTTCGCAGAGGGCGTAGAAATCGTAATAGTTAGCCATAGTTGGCTCACCACCTTTGGATAGAATTTCCGTTACGATGGTGTTTTATGCCGGAAAATGCCGACGTTCAACAGCCCGATAATCTGCCAGAAGCCCTGGAATCCCAAAGGAAAGGGGATGATGTTCACATGGCTTCTCAAGCTTACATGATGGATCTCGGTGACAGAATTTCGAAGTGCCACTCGTCGAGCGAACTGACGACACTCATCGTCAGCAATCCGGCGGTACTGCTGTCGAAAACGTCCATGGGAACCATCATTCAGAATTTGCCCAAGATCATCAGTGGAGAATCGGCGTTCAATCCGCATCTAATCCACGCCATCGCCGAGACCTACGTCAACTGGTCGAATGGCCGTCGAAACCACAGCGACAACTTCGACGATTACCCCAGCCCAAACAGCTTGGTGTCCTGGACCTGGATCGTTGACTTCCTGTCGGCCTACGCCAGAACCCTCGGCCGCATCACCGACGGCCGCTGCTTCGAGACACTGCTCGGCCCCTACGAGACGCCGTTCCACGAGAAGCACCCGGTCATCCGTAGCCAGGAAGAGTTCATGGGCTGGCTGTATCTCGTCTACGACTACACGCTGGACCACGGCTTCGACCGAGACATGTCGGTGTTCCTTGAGCACTCTGATCGACTCGACAGTCGACTCGGTTTCCTCATGGCATTGAACGACATCGTCTACGTCGCCGACGAAGATGCATGTCGTCTGCTGGCCAACGTCTGGACCGACTCCGACATTCGTAGTCGTTCCATCATGAAGTTCGGCATCCTGAATAACGACTGCTTCATCGCCAGATGCCGAGACCACGACGTCTCCTGGCTGCTGCAGCAGTACGCCAGAATCGAGCCGGATAAACTCGGTGAAGCCACCATCGAGAAGGCGACTGACCTTTTCATGGTCGTCGGCAACTGCTTCGCTGACATCACTGTCGCTCGGTCCTTCGTCTTCGAGTACGTCTTCGGCACCATCACCGATGAAATCGGAGCTCGGCGTGTCGAAGTTGCCGAGAATTACGAAGACTACTTCAGACAGGACACCATTGGCTACATGGCCGATCTGACGTCGGAGATCTACACGGCATTCTCGAACGTCAATGCCGACGATCTGATGGCGACGAAGGCCGCTCAACGCATCGTCGACAAGAAGATCGAAGGCATCGTCGAGATCATCCACGCCATGCATCCGGACGTCGATGCCAAGGTCGTCTTCGACTTCCTGGTCAAGACTGCCGACTGCATCGGTTTCGAAGTCGCCATGAAGGCAAACCTCAGCTGGGCTAGCATTCGAGCCATTGTCCAGGAGGTCTATCGCCGTGGTGACATCGACTTCGATCCCAAGGCCGACGAACCGGCCAGCGAGTCCATCGACATCTGGTCGATTCTCGCTGCCATGGAGGGGTCCTACGGTTCCGACGATGCGACGTCGACCCAAAAGCCGCAGACAGCTCCGAAGAAGACGAACTCCGCCGGCACCCAAATTGTCGAACCGAAGAAAGCTGGTCCGACGCTGCAGAACGGCTCCGTCCATCGGACTGCCGGAACGCAGCAGAAGGCAAAGACTGCCGAAGCTGTCAATACGGCCGAACGGCGTCTCTACTCGTCGTACCGGAAGTATAAGGACAACGAAGACAAAGTCGACGCCACCTTCAACAAGGCCATCGGTGCCATCAAGCGGGCCATCGTCGGTGACCAGCAGGCCATCCTTATCGAAGGCAAGACCTTCTCGGTGACGGGCTTTCTCAAGAAGCTCTTCGCCACGGTGGCGATCTTCAACTACAGCAAGATCGCACTGGTGCTGTCGATCGTCGTCACCAATGTACTGAAACGCAAGACACGCACGGCAGAACGTCGCCAGCTCATCATGGAACTCGAAGGAGAGTCCAAGATGCTGGAGGAGAAGATCGAAGACGCCAAGCGTTCCAATAACAACCAGGCGAAGTACGATCTGATGCGTTCGAAGATCGCCGTCGACAACGCGTTGAAACGGCTTAAATATGGCATGGGTGCCGAAATGAAACCCGGCACAGCCATGAACCGCGATCTGAAATCGTCTCGTAACTACGACATCAAGAAATACAGGGGGTGAGCCACGTGGATCCCATTAGCTACTGGACCGGAGCCATGGAGGCCGGTCCCGAAGACCTGACTACCACAACCTCCGACCTCATGAAACGCGCAGGCTCGGCCACCAATGGCCCGGATGATCAGTTCGAGCCGCCCACGACCTCGGAAGAGACCCAGCAGGAGAATGCCGCCGGCACCGAACGCGGTGCCATGAGCGGCGACATGGACAACGTCACCCCGGACGACGGAATGGGCGGTGGCGGAGACATGGGTATAGGCACCGACGACGGCATGGGCGGCATGGACGACGGAATGGACGGCGGCGACATGGGCATGGACGACGGCATGGGAGGCGGAGACGCCTACGGCGGAGGCGGCGGAGGCTTCGGCGACGGAGAGGAGAATCCCTTCAAGGGGAAACCCGATCGTGCCCGCGCCGTCTACCGTCTCTACGTCACACTGGAGCAGTTCAGCAAAGTGCTGGACTCCATGTCGGAGTCGTTGACGAACTACGTTGCGCCGACGACGTCGCAGGAGCTCCGTGACCTCTACAACCACTGCTGCCTCTACATCGAAGAGTGTCGTCAACAGATGCGTCAGCTCATGGAGACCGACTTCACGCCGGACAACTACTCCATGAAGCGTCGCCGCTATGTTGCCATTCGACACGTCTATTCCGGCGTCGTCGATATCCTGGCACTCCACTTCAAAATGCTCCAGACGGAGAATAAAACGACAAAGTCCTGAAATCATCGTAGTTTACTGAGGTGCACAAAGTACATCAAAATAAACACAAGGGTTTCAAGGACCCTACGTTGTTTACTCGGATTTCCAATATGACTCGCGACCGTCGCACGTCGTCGACTCCTGCCGTTCATCGGGGAATGCGCTAATCCTCGGAGTTCGGCGATCGCCGATTACCGACACCAAAAACCTTTCGACGGTACAACCGGCGTACTGCAAAGCCGGTAATTTCATAAAGGAGGACCGAATCATGCCCGGTTACAATGGTTTGACGCCGACGTTCGAGACCACTCAGGTCGTCGGCAACGACTATTCTGCGGACCGGAGCCACGGCTTCAAGTCTGAAGTCTCCGGTGTTCTCGAGAGCTATCAGGCTCGCGGCACCAGTGTCTCCGACCTCATGCAGCAGGTCATGTTCAATCAGACTGCCCGCGAGCAGTTCATGGACACCGTCATGGAGTCCATCACCGCGAGCCCCATCTTCACGGACGAGGCCTGCGTCAACTCTCGTTTCTACGACAACTACGCTGAGCGTCTGCGTCAGCTGGAGGACAACTCCATGCGCCAGGCGGCCATCGAGTCCATCGTGACGGGTTACAGCCCCATCGTGGCCTATCAGCCGTTCTTCCTGAAGAAGCAGTGGATCTCTACGGTCTTCAAGGACATCCTCATGACTGAGGTGCCCGCGAGCCCGGTGATCAACTACGCGGCTGAGCAGCGTTTCCTGCGCACCCAGGACGGTACCGAGTACCCCATCCCGGATGTCTACTATGATCCCAACATCACCCGCAGCCTGCGCGCCGCTGCGACCGGTGCGGCCATCGCCGAGACCCCGATCGCCATCGGCCTGCTGCGTGGTCTGTCCCTGATCGACCCGACGTACATCCCCGGCATCGTCAAGAACGACCCGGCCGTCGAGCTGACCCAGGACATCTGCATCTGCGCCGTCACCCTCAACAACGGCGTGGTGCTGCCGACGAACATCCGTACTGATGCCACGAACCATCAGTGGCTCAACGGTGACATCGTCTACAAGCGCACCGACACCTACGGCAACGTCGTCGAGGTCGTCACCGACAAGATCTTTGGCGCCGTCGATTTCGTCAACGGCAAGGTCACCGTCATCTCCCAGGACGGCAACGTCAAGGCCGTGACGCTCCGTGGCAAGGTCGCCAACCGCTGGAACGACCGTTCCATCACGACCGTTCGTCGTGTCAACCAGATCCAGTTCGTCATGCCCGAGTCCGGTGAGCGTCTTAACGCACCCATCACCATTGAGGACGCGGCCGATGCGCTGGTGACTCAGAACATCGACATCATCGCTGACAACGTCGACGTCATGGGCCGTACGCTGGCCGAGTTCGAAGATGCGGAGATCCGCGACTTCCTTGACCACAGCTACGAGGTCCAGGCCAATGCCGGCTCCATGGGTGTCTCCTTCCTGGACAGCGCCTCTCTGATCGTCAAGGGTCACTTCGACGCTCTGCCCTATGAGGGCTTCACCAACAACATCACCGACTGGATGAAGGACAGCCGCGAGTACTTCGAGCGTGTCCTCTCCGGCCTGAAGATGAAGCTGAAGACCGACGAGGTCGTCGTCATCTGCTACGCGCATCCGAACCTGGTTCGTTACCTGCAGAACGGTATCAACTGGGTCTTCTCCGATGACACGCAGATCAGCGGCATGAAGATCAGCTACAACTTCGGTATCTACACCGGCTCCCAGGATCGCGTCCACATCATCACGTCCATGTACGTGCCCGAGGACAGCGGCTTCCACTTCGTCGTCATCCCGACGACCAAGGAGCTCATCACCTACAAGCACTTCGCGTACAGCTCGGTCATCGACCGCAACTATCGCGATCCCGTGCATCCCCTGACTCCCAACGTCATGATGACCCACCGTACGCTCACCGTCGAGGTGCTGCCGGTCCAGGGTCGCCTGACGCTGAGCGGCCGCGAGAACACCAGCCCCGAGACGCTGAAGCGCGTCCTGCCGGGCGACGTTGCGGCCGGTGTCATCGGCGCCGTTTACAGCGATGCTGGTGTGTCCAGCACTGCCGCCAAGACCGCCGAGGGCTTCACCGTCGTCGCTTCCGGTGTCGCCGCGGCTGGCAATGCCACCGTCGACAAGACCCTGTTCGGCAATGTGTTCCCGGCTGACACCAACGCGATCCAGATGACCCTCCAGCTCCCGGGCGTCACCGCCGGCGGCAACTTCGTCGTCAAGCAGTACAACCCGCTCCTGAGCCTCTATGAGGGTGACGACGACATCTCCGTGGTCGACGGCGAATACGTCAAGACCAAGAGCTACGCCGGCACCGACCTGCTCGACGGCTACAGCCTCGTGCTCGGTGACTCCGGCAAGACCGTGACGCTGCAGATCTTCAACGCTGCCAGCTACATCGACGGCGCTTCCAGCCCTGTGTCCACGGTTCGTGTCACCACGACCGGACTTTCCTTTCAGTGACAGTCCGGAACCCCCAGGGTATAAGAAACTGATCTCCGGTACCGAGGAGGACCTCTACACCAACAGGCATGAGGCCATCTGGACTCGGGACATGGCGGAGGACGATCCGAAGCCCTGAGGACGATTGAGTGTAACGGGGCCGGGCTCCGGTCCGACCCCTTCACTGCAACATACCATTTGCGGATATCGTTAACAAGAAGAACGAACTGACGAAAGTCAGTTCGTTCTTTTTAAATCGAATTCAGAATGCCTTTGTGGGGTTGCGGCGCCCGATGACGCCCTTCAGTGCCGGGACCGAGCTCGACTGAACAGGCTTCGGGAAC
>Ga0310695_10003024_pt1 | contig 33925 bp, 28 predicted proteins | sample RumenRJG_04DNA_FD_203882 | JGI IMG/M metagenome (GOLD analysis project Ga0310695, IMG submission 203882) | Bovine rumen microbial communities from Lethbridge, Alberta, Canada - RJG_04 (v2) (version 2) | ecosystem: Host-associated > Mammals > Digestive system > Stomach > Rumen | place: Canada... | reverse complement strand
GTGTTCTGTAGTGTGTCAGCGCTGCAGGATAAGATTAGCAGGAGGAAGGAAAAGGCGAAAGACCGCAGGGATATTTTCATGACCCCATTGGTGCCTTTCGCCGGAAAGGCGGACTATAACAATGAATCAGAAGAAAGGCGGAATGAGCATTTCCAAAAAGATGCTGATTGCCCTGGTAGGAGGTCTTGTAGTAGGTATTATCTTCATGATGATCCATCAGAGCCTTGTAAAGGCCGGCAACGAAGAAGCATGGCTCACCATCAACAAGCTGCTGTTCCAGGACATCACAGTTCCTGAAGGCGTAGGCGCCATCGGACTGTTTTACATAATCGGTCAGGTCTTCATGAAAGGTCTGCAGGCTGCGGTAGTTCCGCTCGTACTCGTATCGCTGAGTCTGGCGCTCTGCAGCATCTCAAACTCAACTAAACTCGGCCGTATCGCAGGCAAGTCGCTTGCAGGATTCTTAGGATTCTATGTATGCGGCGCAGCGATCGCCTGCACGGTAGCCTACCTGATCAAGTCGCTCGGACTCTTTAACGTAGAGATCGCAGGCGACGGACTCGGAGAGGCAGCAACTATCGAAGCATTCAACCCGCTCGCGGTAATCGTAAATGCTGTTCCTAACAACATCACGGCAGCATTCAGCACAAACAACAGCATCCTCGCAGTGGTATTCACTGCTGTAGTCATCGGAATCTGCATGAACGCACTCGGCGAGAAGGCGGAGCCGCTCAAGAAGGTGTTTGAAAGCGCAAATGAGATCATCCAGATGTATCTCAACTTCCTGATCGAGAAGGTTGGCCCTATAGCGATCTTCTGCCTGGTAACACGCACATTCGCTATCTACGGAGTTGAGTACCTCGCACCTGCAGCTACATACGTAGCATCGGCAATGATCACACTGCTCATCACATGCGTAGTTCTCTATCCGCTGGGAATCATGCTTATCACAAAGCTGAATCCTGTACAGTTCATCAAGAAGATGGCCAAGGTAGGTCTGTTCGGATTCTCCGTGAATTCATCGGCAGCCACACTTCCGCTCAACACAAGAACAAACTTGCAGGAGCTCGGATGCGGCGAAGAGATCACAAGCTTCGTTCTCCCTACAGGAATGACGATCAACATGAACGGTACCACAATGATGCACATGTTCGCTGTAACATTCATCGCTACAGCGGCAGGAATCAACGTTACACCTGGAAACATGATCGTAATGGCACTGCTCTCGATCTGCGCAGCGGCAGGTACACCGGCGATCCCTATCGCAGGAACAACAATGATCTTCACAGTTCTCTCCGGAATGGGCTGGACTACAGACGCATGCCTCCTCGGTTACGCACTCGTAGTTGCGATCAACAGGCCGGTTGAGATGGCTCTGCTCCCGCTCAACGTAATCGGCGACGCAGCAGTAAATGTCATAGTAAACGCAAGCGAAGGCGAACTTGATAAAGAAGTATACAATTCGTAAAGAACCAACATATAGACCGGGGGACTGTTCAGACGAGGCGGTCCCCCAAACCTCCTATATGTAAAGAAAGGAATCAACAATGAGTTTTGATACAGCAGCAAGGATGGAATCGCTTCCTTTCTCGGGCATCAGAGTGATGATGGAACGGGCAAACAGGATGCAGAGAGAAGGCATGGACATAATCCACATGGAGATAGGCCGCCCGGACTTTGACACACCGGAAGTGATCAAGAGAGCGGCGTATCGCAGCCTCGACAAAGGCAATGTCTTCTACACATCCAATTACGGGACACCTGAGCTGAGGGCTGCCATTGCGGAAAAGCTGGCCCGCGACAATGGCATCGAATACTCGCCATCCGAGATACTTGTCACTATCGGAGTCGGAGAAGGCACATACGCAGCGATCGCGGCATTCTGCGACGAGGGCGACGAGATACTCGTTCCGAATCCTGTATGGCTGAATTACATACACGTACCGCACTTCTTCAAGGCAGTGCCGGTGGCATATGATCTGAAGGAAGAGCTTGATTACCAGATCGATGCCGACGAGATAGAAAGCAAGATCACCGACAGGACCCGCATGATGGTAATCAACAGCCCGGGCAACCCTACGGGAGCAGTTCAGACCCGCGAGACACTTGAGAAGCTGGCAGCCATCGCCGAGAAGCACGATCTGATAGTTATCTCGGATGAGATCTACGAGAAGCTGGTATACGGCGACACAAAGCACGTAAGCTTCGCATCGCTGCCGGGAATGAAGGAGCGTACCATCACGCTCAACGGCTTCTCTAAGTGCTACTCAATGACAGGCTGGAGACTTGGATACGTTGCCGCTCCGGAGTCGATGATACAGGGAATGGTGCGCGTGCATCAGTATGTAAATACCTGCGCCTCATCATTCGTGCAGGAGGCAGGCATCACAGCCCTGCGTGAGGCAGAGCCTGATGTGCAGATAATGGTAAAAGAGTACGAAAGACGCCGCAATTACGCAGTCAGAGAGCTGAATTCCATGGATGGGATCAGCTGCAGGATGCCGGGCGGAGCGTTCTATATCTTCGTCAATATAAAGAGTCTTGGAAAGACATCCGCTGAAGTCGCGGACTACCTGCTCGATCACGCCCATGTAGCTACAGTACCGGGAACAGCGTTCGGAGAAGGCGGCGAAGGATACATAAGACTGTCATACGCAACAGCCTACGATCAGATAGCAGAAGCCATGGCGCGCATGCGCAAGGCATTCGCCGAGCTGAAAGAGCAATAAAAAAGGGCACTCAGGAAGGGAGACAGAAATGAAAATTGTAGTTTTAGACGGTTATACAGAGAATCCGGGAGATCTCAGCTGGGACGCCCTGAAAGAATTCGGCGAGCTTACGGTGTATGATAGAGTCTCTTATGAAGAATCACCTGCCATCGCTGAAGCGATAGGCGACGCAGACATCGCCATAACAAACAAGACACCTATTTCAAAGGAAACGATCGACAAGTGCCCGAATCTTAAGTTCATAACAGTACTGGCGACAGGATACAATGTTGTAGACATTGCGTACGCAAAGGAGAAGGGCATCCCGGTGTCAAATGTTCCTGTATACGGAACACGCTCGGTAAGCCAGTTTGCCATCGCGCTCCTGCTCGAGGCATGCCATCACATCGGTCACCACAGTGACAGTGTTTACAGGGGCGAATGGGAAAACAACGATGACTGGTGCTATTGGGATTACCCGCTTATAGAGCTCGCAGGCATGACTTACGGACTCCTCGGCTGCGGCAATATAGGAATACATACGGCAGAGATCGCGACTGCGCTGGGAATGCACGTCATTACATATGACGGCAGACAGACAGAGGCTGCAAAGGCGCTGGGAGTAGAATATGTTGAACTTGATGAGCTGTTTGCACGCTCAGACGTTCTCGGCCTTCAGATGCCGCTATTCCCGTTCAACACGGGCATAATCAACAAAGAGAACATCGCCAAAATGAAAGACGGCGTAATCATCATCAACAACAGCCGCGGACAGATGGTAGTAGAGCAGGATCTCGCAGACGCTCTTAACAGCGGCAAGGTGGCATGTGCCGCACTCGATGTTGTATCGACAGAGCCTATACGCGGTGACAATCCTTTGCTCAAGGCAAAGAACTGCATCATCACACCGCACATTTCATGGGCATCAAAAGGAAGCCGTCAGCGCATCATGGACACAACTGTTGCAAATGTGAAAGCTTTTACTGTAGGATTACCTGAGAATGTTGTCAACAAGTGATAAACAAGGCAGGATATATGGAGCAGCTTAGAAAAGACGCTGACGCAATAGTCAGTGCAGGCATAAAAGCAGTCTTGCCCGACGAGGCAGTCAGAAGGGCACTTAAAGAGATGCCCGCAGCAAAGGGCAGGCTCGTACTTGTGGCTGCAGGAAAGGCTGCGTGGCAGATGGCTAAGGCGGCACTGGCCGAGGTGAAGCCGGATGCAGGCATAGTTATAACAAAATACGATCATGTCAAAGGCGGGCTGCCGGGGGTGGAGTGCTTTGAGGCAGGCCATCCGGTGCCTGATCAGAACGGCTTTGACGCCACGGCAAAAGCCATAGAAATGGTGAGCGGTCTTACGAAAGACGACATGGTGCTTTTCCTTCTGTCGGGAGGCGGCAGCGCGCTGTTTGAATCGCCGCTGATAGCAGGGGAGGAGCTTCAGGACATAACCGGTCAGCTTTTAGCCTGCGGAGCCGACATAGTCGAGATAAACACCATCCGCAAAAGGCTCAGCCGCGTAAAGGGCGGCAGATTCGCGGAGCTGTGCTCGCCGGCAAAGGTATTCACCATCGTTCTGAGCGACATAATAGGGGATCCTCTCGACATGATAGCAAGCGGCCCGGCTTACCCGGACTCATCCACATGCGAAGACGCACTCGGCATCGCAGACAGGTACGGGCTGAAGCTGAGCGATGAAGCCCGCGGGTATCTGCATAATGAGACGCCGAAGAGCCTGGATAATGTGACCACCATGGTGACAGGCAGCGTGCGTGAGCTTTGCAGCGCCGTAGCCGCGAAGTGCAGCGAGTTGGGATACAGGCCGGTCGTCATAACAGACCGCCTGGAATGCGAGGCCCGCGAGGCAGGCGTGATGTTTGCAGAAAAAGTCAGGGAGCATGCAGGTAAGGGAGAGAAGCTTGCTTTCATAGCAGGCGGAGAGACAGTGGTGCATCTGACAGGCAGCGGCCTGGGCGGACGCAATCAGGAGATAGCCCTTGCAGCCGCACCGCTAATAGCCGGCCTTGACGCGGCGGTATTCTCTTTTGGAAGCGACGGCACAGACGGGCCTACAGACGCGGCAGGCGGATACACAGACGGAGACTCGCTCGCTCAGTTTGAGGCAAAGGGTATAGATGTGCAGAAGGTGCTCGCGGATAACGACGCCTACCATGCCCTAAAGGAAACAGACGGACTGATAATCACCGGGCCTACGGGCACGAACGTAAATGACGCGGCCGCAGCACTTATTTCGGGCAATTAACGAAATCGTGATTTTACAATAGGGGCGTAATAGCCCCTATTTTACTGTCCGATTTTCCGTACAAGCAATTCGGTAAACTATAGGTGTCAGAAAACACACAAAAGGCATTACAGAAATGGAGGCAGTAATTATGGAAAAGATCTATTTCACAATCACAGGTACATGTTTCTACCACGGTAAGGATTTTTTCGAGAAGGATATGAAGGTCAAGCTCGTAAAAGAGCCGGATAATCCATTTGATAAGGAGGCCATACTCGTCAAGCTCGAAGGATTGGGCGATGTCGGGCATGTAGCCAACAGCCCATATACAGTTATTGGCGAAAGCTACAGCGCCGGCAGACTCTACGACAAGATCGGAGATACAGCGGAAGGAAAGGTGCTCTACAATGTCGACAGTGGAGTTCTCTGCTGCTTGGTGTAAACGCAGAGAGGTCAGAGATACTGGAGTGCCACTATACGGCTCAATATAAGTAGGCCTGAAACGATATTTCCTGTGGAGTATAATAATTTCAGAGGGCTCTGACATGAAAACTGTTCTTATAATATTACTCGTGATACTGGCAATAGGATTTATAGGCTTCCTTCTGCCTTCCATCATAGGAGTCATAATAGGCGTTTCTATGATCAAGGAAGGCAGTGTTATCGGAGGCCTGATTGTTATTGCCATAGGAATAGGGATCAATATTGCTATGCTATATGGCAGCTCTGTGGAAAGCGGTTCCTATTCAGGAGTAGATGATGACTGCCCATACTGCGGCAGCGGGGATACGGACGGAAATCATTGCTATACCTGTGATGACGACTTCTGAGAATACCAACCTGATGCAAATAGAAAAGCGAGCGGATAGGATGTGGTTGGCGCTCTCAATAGCGCAGTATGGTTGACCATCCGTATCCTGGCTCGCTGATAGATAGTATACCATAAGAACTTGCTGAGCTGTAAATGCGACATTGACCTCGTTGCTGCAACGAGATGTACAGTTAAAAAGGGTATGGCCATCTCAATGATTACGATGCTCGAATAGTAACAACAGTCGTTTTTCGGAAACTAATTTACAAGTTGCAGACTCATAGGTATCAAAAAAAAAGCGTGAGACAGCAAAGCTACTAATTGAGGTCATGATATGACCAGTATCTGTCTTTCGCATTTTTTATATATGTTATTAGAGATCATCACCAGAGTATATTGAAAGGCGTGTGACGCATGTGTTACATTTGTAATAGTGTTGATGGTCATAGTTTGGAGAGAATAATGATGAATAAAAAAAGACTGGTGATTTCATCAAAGAAGTATAAAGGAGACACATCTGTGTTCTCGGTTAGACTTCCGTTGGAGATGGTTAAGGAACTTGATAATATTGCTGAATTAACAGGCCGAAATAGGAATGAGATCATTTCTATTTGCCTTGAATTTGCTATTGAAAATATGGTGATAAATGATAGCAATGAGGAGTGTGCAGAGTAAAGGAGTTAATTATGGGTGTTATTAAGGCATTTAAAGATGCAGTAGCATCAACCTTTGCAGATCAGTGGAAAGAAATAATTACGGCGCCGGTATTTAATGAGCACTTACTTGTTGCTCCGGGAATTATTAAAACAAGAAATATGGGACGTGGCGCTAATAATGTGGGATCCGATGGAATCATCAGCAATGGGTCAAAAATATACGTGCCGGAAAACACTCTGGCGTTCATATTTGATCAGGAAGCCATCGAAAACATACTTACTCCGGGCGGTTATGAATATCAGGATGGTGATGAAAGCATATTCAATGGCGATGATCCCGAGACATCTTTTACAAATCAAATAATAAAGCGGTTAGGCTTTGGCGGTATAACTCCTGAACGGAAGAGGATCGCTTTTGTAAATATGAGAGAAATTCGTGATATTAAATTTGGTACGCCAAGTGCACAACTTTATCACGACCCTGCATATGACATTGATTTAGAGGTTAAGGCATGGGGATCATTTTCAATTAAAGTAACTGATGCAGAACGTCTCATAACCAGGTTTGTACCAACTGGAAATAGCTACTATTCTGTTGATGAAGATTATGTTAATAGTCAAATCACCTATGACTTTATCCAATCGTTTTCAGTTGCGCTGAACTCAATGTCTTCAAAATATAGAGTTTCACAACTTGCTTCACTGGAAAACGAAATTACCAAATATATATCAGATGATGAAAACGTCGGTAGTTGGAAAGAACGATTTGGCTTTGAGTTAGTTAAGGCTACTATTGGGAACATATCATTGACGGAATCTTCAATGAACTTGTTGAAAAAATACGCTGATAAAAAAATGGAGCTGGGTGCGTATAGCGATATTTCCCAAAAGGCATCAGACATGTCTGCTCAACAGAAAATCGCGCAAGGTGTCCAAAACCATGGATTTGGAGATATGGGCGGAATGATTTACGGTGTAAATATGGCTAGGAATCTAGACATGTACGCATCAAAAGGCGAAAATGCATCAGTTGATCAGCAATTAGAAACACTCAGCAAGCTGAAAAAAGCGCTAGATGAAGGAATCCTTACACAGGAAGAATTTGATGCAAAAAAGAAAGAAATCCTAGGCTTATAACAAGAATTGATGATTGGAGACGTTAAAATGAAATGCTTAAACTGTGGTGCATCAATCCCTGTGGAAGAAATAAATAAAGGGGAAGCGGTAGTTAAGTGTCCTTATTGTAAGCAGACTCAAGAGATAGTTGAGTCTGACGCGATAAAAATTGAACGAATCAAAGCAAAGAAATACAGGGATGCTGAAATAGGAAAACGAATAGTTGAGAAAAATGCTGACGTTGCAGAAAGCTATATAAAGCTCGAAGAGAAAAAGGTAGGCTTAAAAAAGACCAAGGCATTCATGTTTTTCGTTATCATATTAGCAATTGTTGCATTGGGAATATGGAAAGGCAACGCTTATATACACCGTAATGATGTAAAAGTCGTTCAGGATGCGAGTGATTTTAATCAAATGAAGTATGAAGCAGCAAAAGATATTTTTGAAGATGCAGGGTTCACAGATATCCAATTTGATAAGCAGACAACGCTCTCGACGAAAGACATAAAATATAAGGACTTTGTTACACAAGTTTCAGTAAATGGGAATACCTCATTTAAAGCAAATACATGGTTTCCTAAAGATTCTGCTGTAAAAATCACCTACCAGACGATAGACCCGGATAAACCAGTAGATGTAGAACTCCCGGAGAGTGCATACAATCTGGAAGGACAGGACTACGTGGAGGTTTGTGCTGACTTGAAAGATGCAGGCTTTACAAATATTACCCTCTGCCCGAAGTATGATGTTAAATTCTATGAGGGCAAAAAAAATGGCGTCATTCAATCAGTGAAAATTGAAGGAAAAGGTGATTTTCATCAAGGCGACTGGGTACCATCTGATTCAAAAATTAGGATTACATATAGAACGAAGGAATTGGATTATGAGGGAGAAAAATATAAGGAGGTTCAAAACAAACTGGAATCTATCGGCTTCGTAGACGTTTCATGTGTCCCTATGAATGACCTGAATTCAAGTGATGACAAAAAAGCTGGTAAAGTCAAAAGTGTTCTGATTGATGATGTGGAGTATAGTGAGGCGAGCACTTTGAACTTGTTCCAACCTATACTTATAAAATATCACTCAGAGAAGAAAGCTTCCGATTCACAGATTAAAATTACTAAATCCTCAAAGAAGCTTAAAGGAGAAGACTACCAAGACGTAGTTGCTGATCTGGAAAAAATGGGATTTAGCGACATAGAAGCAGTCCCTTTGGGTGATTTAAAGAAGGGAATAATTCATAAAGATGGACATGTCAAAGAAGTCTCTATAGATGGAAAGACGAAGTTTAAAGATGGAGAGGTTTTCGAAGGAGATGCTGTTGTAATAGTGTCATATCATTCATATCCGGCTGATTAACTGTTGCCTAATAAGTATTAGCCCTAACAGACTATAGTAAGAACTGGTTGCTAGGAGAATACAGAATGAATATTCAAGAATTTATTGAACAGGCTATTTCTCCATTGGATTCGGCATTTATTGACAGATTGAAAAAGAGCTTAATTAATGAGCGATATATACCAATCACATTCGTGGATTTTGAAAGCATCGATGCCGCTATTCTGGAAGAAAAAATAAAAGATTATTTTGAAAAGGTTGAGATAAGCCATAGAAATTCCTTTACCAATACGATTGAGAATTATGTAACGTTTCTTGATTCTGTTGTTCTTGATCATATTGATAAGTATTCTGATGCGGACAAAAGCAGTTTATCACGTGCAAAAAGATACTATGATAAGGCAAAGGGATTGAAAAAGATTGTCTTGAATTCGTTTGATGCCCTGATTGATTATTCAAGAATTATGATGTGTTTATACATGGCAATAATCAATAACCGGCATAATGGAATTTCAGATTTTGATTTTTCGTCAGAATGCCTTAAGGGAAAGGAAATACTTGAAGCATTAAGAAAAGAAGAAGTAGTAAATCTATTAAGTAAGAGGATGAGGTTCGATACGCGGGAGCCATATGGAGCAGATCGTAGCGCCTTTATCATGCTAATAATTATGTATCATTACATAAAAAGTATGGAAGTTGAGGAATAAACAGCTATGCCTACAATAGTACCTATTAACCTGGATCCTGACACGCTCGCAATACTGCGCAAGTATAAATTGATTAACAAAGATGGTATGCTGGAAGCTCTTACCAGGGGTAAAGGCAGTCAGTTTGATACCTTCTTCAAACTACAACTGAATAGCGCAACAAAAAGCGAGTCAGTAAAACAACTGGAAAATATTGCAGCAACTATAAGCAGTAACCACGCACAGAGTATACAAATGCTGAATGGTCTTTCGAAGCTTAGCCAGTTCACTATGGTCTTGAGTGGCCTTAACCTGTTTGCAACTGCTGCTGGCTTTGCAATGATGAATGCAAAGCTTAACAAAATGAGCTCGAAAATCGATGAAGTCATCAGTAGACAAAAGGACGCTATAGAAATAGATGCTAACTACAAGATAGAAAACGTTATTTCAAAGCATCACATTATGCTTGATCATAGGAGAACGCAAAAATACTTTTCGGAAGATCAGATGGAGGAGCTTGTCGCTAATGAATACAATGCATTAAAGTGGCTGAAAAAGATTTTTGAGATGGAGGCAAGCGGGAACAAAGAGGAATTAATGTTTTATTTGGTATCTATGGCTGCTATGCTGGCAGTATCACTGAGATACTATGATGAAATCTACTATTTCGAAAACAGAGAAACTCTTGCAGGCGACAATGTTTGGCATAGCAGCCATGAAACATGGACTGCAGCTTTTGACTCACTGATTGATACGGCGTTCATAGAAAGAATACAGGACTATGGCTATTTTGATTTAGATCTAAATACGATAGTAACTGACTACTACTATAAGAACTATCAAAAGCAATTAAGAGATTATAAGCAGGCAGTTGAAGATAACCAGTTACTACTGACTTCGATTGGTGATCCGGAACTGTTTGCTTCTGTAAAATCAAGTGTAGGTGCAGGAACCAGAGCAGAACTTGAAGCAGCATTGGAAAAAGGTGGCATTGATCCTAAGCAATGCGAAAAATCGATCAGTATAGCAATTGCGTAATTGTTAATGGTGATATATGGACATTGATGTAAAAAATGCTTTGAATAAGCTACTGTCAGATTATGACAGTGGAATAATAAAAGATGATAAGACTGCGACCGATATGCTCGCAAAAGATATCTATAATTACATTTCATCGATATCTTTAAGTGGTAGCGATGAGAGGTTCAATTATTTCAGCAAAGTTTATCTTGGTGGTAAATATAAAGCTGAGGATTTTGCAGAAATAGATCATTTAGAACCAGTTAAGTCATTAGAATTACTAGGCAAAACCTTGGTTAGCGATAAAAAGATTGGAGGGCGAAAGGCAAAGAAAGATCTTGCGGCCCTATTTACTGCGCTTGGCCGGTCATATATTACGAATCCTTTTGATAAGAAATATGTAGATCTCTCGCGTTCCATTGATTATATCAACAGCATGAACTCGCTTATTGATGCAGACATTTCAGAAACTATTGAGCGAAAAACGGTTGCTGACGCTAGCGGTTTAACACAACAGGTAAAGGAAAAGCAGGAATCTGGAGACGTTACAAGCGATGTAGTTCAAGATGAAAATGCCGAACCTGAAGAATCTTTGGAGGAATTGCTCGAACAATTAGATAGCCTTATAGGACTACAAGGTGTTAAGAAACAGGTTAAAGATATAATCAACATCATAAGAGTAAGAAAAAAGGGGGAGGAATTTGGGCAGAAACAGTCGCCTCTTTCATTGCATCTTGTGTTCTATGGTAATCCTGGGACTGGAAAAACCACTGTGGCTAGGCTTTTGGGCAAAATATATAAAAGACTTGGGGTTCTTTCGGTTGGACAGCTTGTGGAAGTTGACAGGAGCGGTCTTGTTGTAGGCTTTGTAGGACAGACGGCAACGAAGACAAGTGAAGTTATAGCTAAGGCAATGGGAGGGATTCTCTTTATTGATGAAGCATATACATTAACTCATAATAAAGGATCAAACGATTTTGGGCAGGAAGCAGTTGATACAATCCTTAAAGCAATGGAGGATTACAGAGATGATTTAATTGTAATAGTAGCCGGATATCCTGAAGAGATGAAGGAATTCATTTCTTCAAACCCAGGATTGAAATCGCGCTTTAATCAATATATTGAGTTTGATGACTATTCACCTACAGAACTTTACGATATATTCTGTATACGCTGCCATGAAGAGGGATTGCTCTTTGGAGATGAGTGTAAGGATTATCTAATAAATTACTTCGAAAGCCTATATAAAAACAAGCAGAAAGATTTTGCTAATGGAAGAACCGTAAGAAACTACTTCGAGAAAGTAAAAATAGCTAGGGCAAATCGACTAGCCTGCGGGGATTTAGATACTCTATCACGTGAGGAATTCTTTACAATCACTATGGATGATTTGAAAGAAGCCGAAAAGAATACCAAAACAATTTAGTTTTAGGTGGGTTAACAGATTTTTTATACAAGGGGCGGAAGCGCCCCTTTTTCTGTCCGATTATCCGTACAAATAATGCAGTTTATACTACAAGTGTCATACTCAGGTATGCCTCAAAGTATATCCATAACAGACGCATCGTATATTAGTGTGGTAAACTCTATTCTATAATAGAATTGATTATGAAAGACAGGTATAAAAAATGAGAGATCATAATATTGCTATACTGCATGATACCTTGGATACATGTAAACGAGGATTCTACGAAACTGAGTCAGGGAGAGTAGAACTCAAACTGGACTTAGAGCGTATGATGAATGCAAAGGTGTACGAGCCAAGGGCTATAGAAGACCTTCGCAATTGCAAAGATTTTGACCGTCCTAATCTTGAAGGCAGATGCAGCTATTCTGTAGCCAATACTGATTCGTTTACATTGGCAAGGGCGATAGCCGAAAGCAACCCTGAAGATGAGATCCTGGTGCTTAACCTGGCTAATCCAGTACATATAGGTGGTGGCGTAAGGAGAGGCGCTAAAGCGCAGGAAGAAGATCTGTGCAGACAGAGCACTCTCTTGCTGGCGCTGGAAGGTGAGAATGCTGCAAGATACTATGAATACAATAGAAACCTTCATACAAGAAAAGGGTCTGATGCAATAATCATCGTTCCTGAAGTAGAGATATTTAAAGATGCTGACTACAACTATCTGGACAATACTACAGTTGTATCTGTAATTACCTGTGCTGCACCTATTCTTTACCCTGATGTCAGTTACGATAAGGGAAAATACAGAAAGATGATGTATCATCGTATCGAAGGGATACTTGTAGCAGCCGCTGTTAACGGATACAAGCGGTTGGTATTGGGAGCTTTCGGATGTGGAGCATTCAATAATGATGCTGCCATAGTGTCAGATATCTTCTATGATGTTATAAAGAACTTCCGGCTTGATAGAGAAGATGTGGATACTCTCTTTAAGAGCATCGATTTCGCAGTCCTTACAAAGCCGGGCAGGACTTACAACTATGATGAATTTTCTAGGAATTTCGGAGATTTCTATGCAAAAGAGAGGATAGAAAGAGACAAAGCAGGAAAGAAGATAGCTAAAAATTGACATAATGCAATTCGCAAAAATTACAACGCCTATAGTAGAAACACATAATTCCAGAAGGAGATAAATGATGTCGGAATTTGAAGTGAAGGAAAGCCTGGAGCTGCATGTATCACCTGAAGAGGAACAGGAGCCTGCCGATGAACTGTTGCTGACACCTTCACCGGCTGAGGAGCAGCCGGCAAGTCTTGATCTGACTCTTGAAGCTGACAGCCTTTTTAAGGCCGAGGAGATCACCTTTGACGGAGAGGCTGAATCAGAAGCCAGAATCGCAGAAGCTATGAAGGCTTATGATGCTGCAATGGATGAAGCTGCAGGAATGAAATAAGGAACCAAAGTCACTCTTGAATTATATGCGGCACCCTAAGGGTGCCCTATTATTTTGCCATTGTCATCAACGTCGAGGGCGATTTTTGTGTACCTTTTTAGTGAAGGGGTGGATGGAGCGGTGAAAGTCCAGAAAAAAGTACTGCAAAAATGGATAATAATAGATGGAAGGAAGCGACAATGTGAGCCTTTCAAAGATTGAATGATACACTTTTTCCAGAGGGCCATCCAATTTGTGATAGTCTCGTATAGTTTTGAATTCATGAAAATGAGGAGGCGCGTAGTGTTTTAATTCATTTATGGGCTTTATGCTGTTCCGTTTGCGCTGGTTACAGGTCTTGTGATGGCCATAATTTTGGGCGTTTACGAAGGCCTGAAATAATAGCGGTAAAGCTAACAAGGGGGTTCTATGATAGCAAAACATCGGTTTATAAACTACAAGCTACACGATATAATAACTATGTATAGCTTTTCTCAGATGACCCAGAAAGGTTAATGAGCAGCAATCTAAATATGAGCAATTATGCCTTAGTAAATGAAGAGTAAATAAGGGGTATTTGCTTATTAGATACATAGGCGTGTAAAGCGAAAGGAGTTATATCCTTGGAAGTTTTTGACAATATCAATAAGCTGGTAAAAGATGATTTGAAGGACAAAATAAAGCCGGGGAGCAAAGTCTCAATTGCAGCTGCCTGTTTTTCTATGTACGCATATAAAGAGCTTAAGAGTCAACTTGAAAGGGTAGACGAATTTCGGTTTATATTCACATCTCCGACATTCATAAAAGAGCGTGCAGAAAAGGAAAAACGTGAATTCTATATTCCGAGACTCAATAGAGAAAACAGTCTCTATGGCACAGAGTTTGAGGTCAAGCTCCGTAATGAGATGACGCAGAAAGCAATTGCCAGAGAATGTGCAGAGTGGATCAAAAGAAAGGCAACATTCAAATCAAATGTAACCGGTGAAAACATGGGCGGTTTTATGACGGTGGACTCTCCTGTAGAGCAGACTGCGTATATGCCTATAAATGGTTTCACGACTGTAGATATAGGCTGCGAGCGAGGAAACAACAGCTATAACATGGTCAATAGCCTCGAAGCTCCGTATTCAAATCAGTATATGCAGCTGTTTGAAGATATATGGAATGACAGGAACAAAATGCAGGATGTTACAGAAATGATCATTTCAAACATCAGCACTGCATATAATGAGAACTCCCCAGAATTCATATATTTCATGACGCTCTATCATGTGTTCAGCGAGTTCCTTGATGATATATCTGAAGATGTACTCCCAAACGAAGCAACCGGTTTCAAGCAGAGCAAAATCTGGAATATGTTGTATGACTTTCAGAGAGATGCTGTTCTTGCAATAATCAATAAACTTGAAAAATACAATGGCTGTATTCTTGCAGACAGTGTAGGACTTGGTAAAACTTTTACTGCGTTGGCAGTTATCAAGTACTACGAAAACAGGAATAAGACAGTGCTGGTACTGTGCCCGAAGAAGCTTTCAGAAAACTGGAACACCTATAAGGACAACTATGTAAATAACCCTATTGCATCTGACAGACTAAACTACGATGTCCTATTCCATACGGATCTATCGAGAAAGGGTGGCTTTTCAAATGGTTTGGATCTCGATAGACTGAATTGGGGCAACTACGATCTTGTTGTAATTGACGAATCACACAATTTCAGAAATGGTGCTGGTACTCATGCAAATACACATGAAAATCGATACATGAGATTGATGGACAAAGTTATCAGAGCTGGTGTAAAGACTAAAGTTTTGATGCTATCAGCTACACCTGTTAATAACAGATTTGTTGACCTTAAAAATCAGCTGGCTTTGGCATATGAGGGGAATCCTGAATTCATAAATGCTCAGCTTGATACGAAAAAGTCTATAGAAGATATCTTCAACCAGGCACAGAAGGCATTTAATGCTTGGAGCAAACTGGAGCCGGAAGCAAGAACAACAGATGCATTGCTCAGAACGCTTGACTTTGATTTCTTTGAAGTTCTTGACAGCGTAACTATTGCAAGATCCAGAAGACATATAGAGAAGTACTACAACACTGAGGAAATCGGAAAATTCCCGGACAGGCTGAAGCCTATTTCAATGCGTCCGAATCTGACTGATCTGAACAGTGCAATAAATTACAATCAAATATATGAGCAGCTTATATCGCTGTCTCTCTGTATTTATACTCCATCAAACTATATATTCCCGAGCAAAATAGATAAATACATAGATTTAACTCACAACAAGGGCAATATGTTGACTCAACGTGGTCGTGAGCAGGGTATTCAGCGCCTTATGAGTATCAATCTGCTGAAGCGGCTTGAGAGTTCTGTCTATTCATTCAATCTGACACTAGGGAGAATAAAAGGACTTATTCAGAGAACGATAGATGCTATTGATGCATTTGAAAAGTATGGTAATGCTGACATAGATATGTATGAAGTCAGTGATAATGATTTCGACATGGAAGACGGCAATACTGATTTCTTTACTGTCGGAAAGAAGGTAAAGATAGATCTTGCCGATATGGATTATAAGACTTGGCGTGATGAGTTACAGCGCGATGCAGATACACTTGAGCTTTTAACGCTTATGGTTGCTGATATCACTCCGGAGCATGACTTGAAGCTTCAAACACTCTTCAGACTCCTTGATGACAAGATGGCAAATCCTATCAACGAAGGAAATAAGAAGGTGCTGATCTTCTCAGCATTCTCTGATACAGCAGAGTACCTTTATGATCAGGTGGCCAGTTACATGAAGACTCATTATGGTCTGGACACAGCAGTCATTACCGGGAGCATCGATGGCAGAACGACTATAAAGGGACTGAAGGCAACACTGAATAATGTGCTGACCTGCTTCTCCCCGATATCCAAGAGCAGGGATGTTCTGATGCCGGGCAGTACAAAGGAAATCGATGTTCTGATCGCTACTGACTGTATTTCTGAAGGTCAGAACCTGCAGGACTGCGATTATCTGGTGAATTACGATATACACTGGAACCCAGTGCGTATTATTCAGAGGTTTGGCCGTATCGACCGTATCGGCAGCAGAAACCAGTATATTCAGCTGGTAAACTTCTGGCCGGATATGACGCTGGATGACTATATCAATCTGAAGTCTCGTGTTGAGACAAGGATGAAGATATCAGTCATGACTTCTACCGGTGATGATGACCTGATCAATCCGGAAGAGAAGGGTGATCTGGAATACAGAAAGCAGCAGCTGAAGCGGCTGCAGGACGAAGTTGTGGATATCGAGGACATGTCAACCGGTATATCCATCATGGATCTGGGCTTGAACGAATTCCGCCTGGATCTGTTGGAATACATAAAGACGAATGAGGACCTGGCAAAGAAGCCAAAAGGTCTTCATGCAGTGGTGCCGGCGACAGAAGAAAATCCGGAAGGCGTGATCTTCGTTCTCCGGAATATCAATAATAATATCAATATTGATAATCAGAACCGGATCCATCCGTTCTATATGGTTTATATCGGAATTGATGGAGAGGTGGTCTGCGATTATCTGAATCCGAAGAAGCTCCTTGATACAATACGGCTGCTTTGCCGTGGTAAATCTGAGCCAGTATTGGAGCTTTGCGAGAAGTTTAATAAAGAAACAGATGATGGACGTGACATGGAGGAAGTATCACAGCTTCTTTCCGATGCCATCAACTCCATCATTGACGTAAAGGAAGAGAGCGATATTGACAGTCTTTTCTCTGCAGGAGGTACTTCGGCGCTGATGTCTGAGATCAACGGACTGGATGATTTCGAGCTAATCTGCTTCCTGGTTGTGAAATGAGGTGCTGAGATTGATTGGATTACCGAAAAGCACGGAGTTTAACCGGCGAATACCGAAGCAGAAGTTCTATGAGAACCTGACGGTATCGCCTGCACTGAAAAGATTCTTTGTTGATCAGATCAAAGGAATCTATTGGAGAAACAAGATTGCGGCTACCACAATGAATCTGGCAGCAGGGGAAGTGGTTACGGAGATAGAGGTCTTTGAAGTCAAGCTTAACGAACCGAAGCTTGATGAAGCTGTTCTCCGTCAGATTGATAAAGAGATACCGTATCACATCATTTTCCTGCTGGAATACGATGGAAAGTATCAGGCATGGACAGCATATAAAGAAGCAGCTGCGTCCGGCAACAATGCCTTTAAAGTAGGAACCTATTATCATACGGACTGGTTAGATGAAACAGAGCTTCCGCTGAAGATTGATGGCCTGAATGTCGATAAGGTTTATGAAAACTATGTCCGGCAAATTGCCGGGGAAGCGTTACACGCTGAGAAGCAGGAAGGCTTAAAAGATTCTGTCGAGCGTGACAATCGGCGACAAGAATTGCAGAAGCAAATAACGGCACTTCAGGCTAAGGTGCGGAAAGAAAAACAACTGAATAAGCAGGTGCAACTGAATACAGAACTTAAGAAACTGAAGAATGTATTGGAGGACTTGTGATGGCGCTTGTATTTAATAAAATTGAAAATGCAAATGTTTTCACTCGAGATTTTTATCCATTAGAGCACAATAATCAGATTGACTTCCCAAACTCAGAAGAAATAGCTGTTATTTACGGACCAAACGGCGCCGGCAAAACAAGTTTCATCAAAGTTCTTTCTGACGCCCCGAATACTAAACTTGAATTCAACTACGATGGGGTGATACATACGACAGGCACAGGTATCTTTCATGTTGTAAATGATCAAAATAATCGAAACATTATTTCAGGCGAAACTCGAGATTTCTTCTTAGGGGATAATATACAACGTGAATTTGAGTTACAAGATTTATTAGCACAAAAAAGAACAGATTTCATCTCAGCGGTGCTCGCTATTCTGAAGGGATATAAAATATCGACGACTAAGCATCCTTTGGCAGAAATAATTGAAGACGATAATTTGAAAGGCTTTATAAAAGATTGTGCAAACAACAAATCTAAAGGTGATCGGTATTCAACCGCACAAATCGCTGACATGATGAGCGTTCTCGCAAGAGCGGAGATTCCAGATTATGATCAAGATCATTTAAATTATCTTATTGAAGACTTTGGGAAGAAAAAACCTGTCATTACTCAGCTTGAGGCGCTAGCTAGTGAAACGATACGACCAAATCAGCATGTTCGGGAAATTGAAGAGAATACAGAAGCAATATCAATTTTAAGTCGATTTCATAAAGACCAGTGCATTGTTTGTGATACTCAGGGTATTGACTGGGAGATGTTGCTAACGAATAAAACAATCAATAGGAATACAATAAAGGAAACACTTGATCCGAAGGTAAAAGATCTTCTGGAAGAAGCAACAAACCTAATGTATGGTGCTGACCCATTTAATCTGAGGGAACGACTTCTTCGAACAATTGAAGATGGAAATATAACTATAATCATTGATGCGCTTGCTGAAATCAACTTTTATAAACAAGTTATTGCATCTGTTCTCCAGAATGCGATAATTGACGCATTTAATCATGAAGAAATAGAACCTGTTTATCGAGAGTATTATAAGCTGATCAATACTACACCAGATATTTCAGATGAAGATTATCTCTATATTAAGGAAATTGTTTCTAACAGCATGAACAAGAGTCTGACAGTAGACCGAGATGAAAAAAACAAGCGAATTCGAATTCGTTTGTCAAATCAAGACTTTCTTGGCTTGCCGAGAGATGAACTCCCCCTCAGCACAGGAGAGCAGAATTTCCTATCATTGACATTTGAGTTTTTAAAGGCAAAGAATTCTATTGCACCTATTGTTGTGATTGATGATCCAGTTTCAAGCTTTGACTCGATTTATAAGAATAAGGTGGTTTATTCGATTGTCAGAATACTACACCACAAAAAAAGAATCGTTCTGACACATAATACAGACCTAATTCGTCTATTGGATGGGCAACATAAACATTGCTTTAGACTCTATCTGCTAAATAATACTGACGGTGAAATGAACGGCTTTATTCCGCTACGTAATCGAGAACAAGATATGCTGATTAGCCTGAAAAAACTACTGGATGCATTTAGAACGGATATACCAAAAAATATAGAGAATGTAGAGCTATTCTTGATATCAATGATTCCATTTATGCGAGGCTATGCAAATATTGTTGATAATAGAGAGGTTTCCGAAGAATTAACACAAGTAATGCACGGTTATAAAGCAAAAAGTGTAGATATTGCGAAAGCGTATACTGAATTGTTTGGAAATTCAAATAATCAAATTCCTGAGTCATATATTGTCAGTGTTGCAGATATACTACAGAAGAATGTAGACGGTATTACAATTGTGGATGCAACTATTTTTCCGTTATTAAATCGCACTTTGAAGCATTCATTTCAGTACCTTTATCTGAGATTAGCTGTTGAAAAAGCGCTTGTTGACAAGTTTCGCATCGATACTACGCAGTATAAGCAGCTGGGACAGATTGTTTCTGCTGCGTTCCCTGATGATAATGATATCAATCAAATACGTAACAGAATTAGATTGACATCTAAGAAAACACTAGTAAACGAGTTTAATCACTTTGAAGGCAATTTGAGTATCTTTCAACCAGCAATTGATATTACAGACCAAGCACTAATATCAGAGAAAGCAGAACTGATGTCTTTCATCGAGAACCTTTAGGAGGAAGTACGGTAATGGACAAAATGAGAATGGAAACACCTGATATTACAGCATCAAATGTTGAGACAATTGGGGAACTATTTCCGAACTGTATTACAGAGACTAAAGATAAGAATGGCAAACTGAAAAAGGCTGTCAACTTTGATTTGCTTAAACAAATGCTTTCTGATGACGTGCTGGTAGGTGATGAAGCCTATGAGTTTACATGGGTTGGAAAGAAAGCAGCTATCGTTGAGGCGAATAAACCTATCCGCAAAACTTTGCGTCCTTGCATTGAAGAAAGTGTGGATTGGGACACGACAGAAAACCTTTATATAGAGGGTGATAATCTTGATGTTTTGAAACTCTTACAAGAGAGCTACTTGGGAAGAGTAAAAATGATTTACATTGATCCACCCTATAATACAGGTAAAGATGTATTTCTATATCCAGACAACTATAAAATGGACGACGAAGAGTATGAAGCATCTATAGGCATGTATGATGATGAAGACAACATTCTTTTTAGAGAGAATAACAACTCAAACCCGAGATTTCATTCATTATGGTGTTCAATGATTTATTCCAGATTGTTATTGGCAAGGAACCTTCTTAGTGAGGATGGAGTAATATTTATCTCTATTGATGACGGCGAGGTTGAAAACTTAAAAAAAATATGTGATGAGATATTCGGGGCCGCAAATTATATAAACACTATATCAGTTAACATGAAAAACATTGCAGGCGCTTCAGGCGGTGGCGAAGATAAGAGATTGAAAAAGAATTGTGAGTTTGTTTTGCTTTATGCTAAAAACTATCAAGATTTAAATCCATTTACTGGCATTTATTCTTATAAGGAAATGCATGAAGTAGTCGAAGAGTATCGAAGGGAAGGTAAAAATTGGCATTATACTTCGGTTCTGGTAGATCCTGGAGAGAAGATATATGTCGGGTCGACTGCAGACGGAGATGGAAATGAGATAAAAGTCTATAAAAGACCTGATGCGGTAATAAAGTCTGTTAAGAAGGTTGGCGAAGATGAAGGTCTCACTGAAAAAGAAGTTTATTATAAATATGGAACGCGAATTTTCGAGGCTAAAGATGCACAATCATCCATAAGGAGTCGAGTGATTTCCGCAAAACAAGCTAATGGGATACATGATGATGTAGTCTCTATAGAATATGTGCCCAAAACAGGAAAAAACAAGGGCCAGATGTATGAGCAGTTTTATAAAGGCGACAAATGTCGATTATTCGCTTGGTTGAAAGACATAAGCGAGGTAAAAGATGGAGTTCTATATAAAAAAGATTCCCAGGGAACATATTGGGACTTAACATCATACATCAACAATCTTTCTAAAGAGGGCGATATTGTATTTCCAAATGGGAAAAAGCCTATAGCTCTAATGGATCGGATGATTACCATGCAAACTGATAGTGATTCGATTATTATGGATTTCTTTTCTGGATCAGCCTCGACTGCGCATGCTGTTATACAAGCCAATGCAAATGATAAAGGAAAACGCAAATTCATAATGGTGCAGTACCCAGAAAAGTGTGATGAAAGCTCCGAATTTAAAAACATCTGTGAAATTGGTAAAGAGCGTATTCGTAGAGCTGCGAATAAAATCAGAGAGGATAATCCGCTTACAACACAAGATTTAGACATAGGATTTCGAGTATTCAAGCTTGATGAGAGCAATATGAATGATGTTTATTATTCGGCTGAAGATTATAAGCAGGATATGCTTTCCCTTCTTGAATCAAACGTCAAGGAAGATAGAACAGATTTAGATTTGCTGTTTGGATGCTTGCTCGACTGGGGCCTGCCGCTTTCAATGCCATATTCGTCAGAGCTTATTGAAGGGTGTACAGTTCATACGTACAACGGTGGTGACCTTATTGCTTGCTTTAATGAAAACATACCTGACACGGTAATAAAGGAAATAGCAAGAAGACAGCCATTACGAGCAGTATTCAGAGATAGCAGTTTTGATGGAAGCACTGCAAGAATAAATGTGGGAGAGATCTTTAAGATGATGGCCCCGGATACAAGGGTTAAAGTCATCTAGGAGGTGTCAAGAATGAGAATACAATATAAACATCAAAAATTCCAAGCAGATGCTGCTAAGGCAGTAGTTGATGTTTTTGCTGGACAGCCATATCTGACACCTTCATATATGATGGATAAAGGCCTTGGCGCTCATCGTACTGAGATAACTGAAGAGCTTGAATATACAGGTTGGAGCAATCAAAGAATTGTCCCTGCACTGAATGATTCCATTATTCTGGAAAACCTGCAAAAGATCCAACGGGCTAACCAAATCGCGCCTTCTGCAAAATTGGAAGGAAGAAGCAACGGATATAATCTCACTATTGAGATGGAGACTGGTGTTGGTAAAACATACACATATATCAAAACAATGTATGAGCTTAATCGTGCATATGGTTGGAGCAAGTTTATTATTGTTGTACCTAGCATTGCTATACGTGAAGGTGTGTATAAATCTTTTGAGATGACACAGGAACACTTTGTAGAAGAGTATGGGAAGAAGATTCGTTTCTTTATTTACAACTCTGCGCAACTGACTGAAATCGATAGGTTTGCTTCAGACAGCTCTATCAATGTAATGATCATCAATTCCCAAGCCTTCAATGCTAACGGGAAAGATGCTAGAAGAATATATATGAAGCTGGATGAGTTCCGCTCACGTAGACCGATAGATATCATTGCTAAGACGAATCCGATCCTAATCATTGATGAGCCTCAATCTGTGGAAGGTAAGCAGACGAAGGAAAACCTGAAGCAGTTTAATCCGATGATTACACTGCGTTATTCGGCTACACATAAGAGTGATAGCATCTATAACATGGTCTATCGTTTGGATGCAATGGAGGCGTACAACAAGAGGCTGGTAAAAAAAATCGCTGTTAAGGGCATTACAGAGACCGGAAGTACTGCAACAGACAGCTACCTGTATCTTGAAAGCATCAACCTGTCGAAGGGTAATCCGACTGCTACGCTTCAATTTGAAGTGAAGATGGCAAACGGAGCAGTAAAGACAAAGAGCAGAATAGTTACAGAGGGGGATAACCTTTATGACTATTCGAATGGGTTAGAGGAATATAAGAACAATTATATAGTCAGTCATATAGATGGACGTGACGATTCTGTAGAGTTTATTAACGGCATCAAAATCTATGCTGGTGATGTCATCGGAGCTGCCGATGAGGACCAACTTCGCAGGATACAGATTCGTGAAACTATACTGTCACACATCCAGAGAGAGCGGCAGCTGTTTTATAAAGGTGTCAAGGTTTTATCTCTATTCTTTATAGATGAAGTAGCAAACTACCGTGAATATGATGCAGCAAACCAGCCAGTCAACGGTAAGTATGCCGTGATGTTTGAAGAGGAATATGAAGATGTTTTAGACAACTTGCAGTTGGCTCATGGTGAAGATGACTACGTAAAGTATCTACAGTCCATCCCTGCAAACAAGACACATGCAGGGTACTTCTCCGTTGATGGTAAGGGTAAGATGATCAACTCCAAGGTCGGAAGAAAAGAAACTACCTCTGATGATGTCAGTGCATATGAGTTGATTATGAAGAACAAAGAACTGCTTCTGGATCGTGATCCAAAGAAATCTCCAGTACGCTTCATTTTCTCACATTCTGCTCTGCGTGAAGGATGGGATAATCCGAATGTTTTCCAGATCTGCACACTGAAACAGAGCAGCAGCGATGTCCGCAAGCGTCAGGAAGTAGGTCGTGGATTGCGTCTTTGCGTCAACCAGAACGGTGAGCGTATGGATGTAAATGCGCTGGGCAATGACGTTCATAATGTAAATGTGCTTACGGTTATCGCAAGTGAAAGTTACGATTCCTTTGCGAAAGGTTTACAGACCGAAATGGCTGAAGCTGTTGCTGATAGGCCAAAGGCAGTCACAGCAGATTTGTTTGTTGGGAAGGTTATTAAAGATAATAATGGTAATGAGCAGGTTGTAGATCATAATATAGCAGCTGCAATATTCTACGATTTAGTCATTAACCGCTATATAGATAATAAGGGCGCACTTACTGATAAGTACTACGAAGATAAAAACAACGGAGCGCTTCATGTTGCAGATGAGGTTGCTGACTCGGCGTCAGATGTAATTGGCATTATAGATTCAGTATATGATCCTAAAAGTATGCAGCCAGAAAATGCACGTAGTAATAACGTGGAGCTGCAGGTTGATGATGAAAAACTCAACAGCAAAGAGTTCAAGGCCTTGTGGTCTAAGATCAACGCAAAGTCTGTGTATGTAGTTGACTTTGATACAGATGAACTTATTAGGAAGTCCATCGTAACGCTGGATGCTAAACTGCGCGTTGCGAAGATTTACTTCAAGGTTGAGACCGGCGCAATGGAGGTAATCGATTCAAAAGAAACACTTGAATCAGGAACAGCATTCGTTAAGGAGGAGTCGGGACATTACGGTGTAACCGCTGCAGCTAATTCCAATGTAAAGTACGATCTGATTGGAAAACTTGTCGATGAGACTGGTATTACCCGTAAAGCAATTGTGTCGATACTCCAGGGGATTAAAAAGGCGACTTTTGATCAGTTCAAGGATAATCCTGAGGAATTCATATCAAAGGCAGCGCAGCTTATCAATGATCAGAAGGCAACCGCTATCATTGAGCACATTACATATGACATGCTAGACGAGCAGTATGGTACAGATATCTTCACTGAGCCAACCATCAAAGGTCGTCTTGGTGTTAATGCAATGAAGGCTAACAAGCATCTGTATGATCACATAGTATATGACTCAACCAATGAGCGTGACTTTGCTTCGGATCTTGACACTAATACGGATGTAGCGGTCTATGTAAAACTTCCAGACGGGTTCTATATATCTACACCTGTAGGCAAGTACAATCCAGACTGGGCAATTGCTTTCTATGAAGGAAATGTTAAACACATTTATTTCGTAGCTGAGACAAAAGGCTCAATGAACTCAATGCAGCTCAGATTAATTGAAGAGTCGAAAATTCACTGCGCAAGAGAACACTTTAAAGCGATTTCTAATGGAAATGTTGTTTATGATGTGGTGGATAGTTATACATCCCTAATGGAGAAGGTAATGAAATAAGGGCAACATATAATAATGGATAATTAGCGTTTGGGATTATATAAAAATGTTGCAGAAGAAAAAGGAAAATCAGGATGATCAATGCGATAGAGTTGAGGAATAATGCTGTAGATTCTTACCTAAATGAATATGGAAATGCTCTAAGTTTTTTACCAAACATTAAACATATAAATATTTTCCTTGGCGAAAATAATAGTGGGAAAAGCAGGTTTATTAGAAAACTTGTTACAAGTACAGATGCTGAGATATTAACAGATGAAATACAAGCCCAATCACAGCAAGAATGTGAGAGATATAGAAATACAATACGAAGACTGATTAACATTATGTCCAATGATTACTCGGATATTTTTATTAATGAGAATCATGATGAAATGACTGCAGCAGATTTGTATGTATATTATAAAAGCTACTTCGAAGGCCTAAAGATCAGTGAGAGAAAGTTTAGCTATTATAATATGCAAAGTGAGATATCGAACACTTTTTCTGGATTATACCAGCTGGTAAAGACAAGGAATACTAGAAATAATAGGAATGCATTATCTAACATAAAGAGAATTTACATACCGATATTAAGAGGCATTGAAAGTTATGATATTTATTTTGATACCAAAAAGAGTGATCAGCTCAATTCACTTAGCATGAATAAGGGCCAACGAGATGCGTTGGACGAGTATAAATCAAATGCTAGAAAAATATATAAGAATAAAATTTCCGTGGCATATAACATCAATCAGGACAACATATTTACTGGTGAAGACTTGTATGTAGAAATAAGAAACAAGCTGTTAGGCGAGGAACCTGGAAGAAAATTTATTCACGATTTTGAATCTTTTATATCGAATAATTTCTATGATGGAGAAGGCTTCACGATTATACCTTTAATTCATAAAGGTTATTTAAATGTAAAAATAGGCAATAGCGAAGAGCGAGCATTGCATGATTTAGGAGACGGAATAAAGCAGCTAATCTGCATTCTATATAAAGCATTTGAACTAAGAGATAGTGAGGCGATGTTCTTTGTTGAAGAACCTGAGATTAATTTGCATCCCGGCTATCAAAGGAAGCTTATTGATATATTACAACAACCGGAGTTTGATAAACTTTATTTCTTTTTTACAACTCACTCTAACCATTTTGTTGATAGATACTTTGATTATGAGAACATTTCTATATATAAGTTCATCAATGTCAAAAAGAAAAACAATCAATTTCAAGTGATTAATACTCCGCCAAATAATGTCGGATTACTTAATGCTCTGGGTGTCAACAATTCGTCAGTGTTTATGGCGAATGCTACAATTTGGGTTGAGGGGTTGAGCGATAAAATATACTTAGAGAAATATCTAAAGATATACATACAGGATAGAAACCTCAAACAATTCAAAGAAGGCGTAGATTTCGCATTTGTTGAATATGGTGGCAATAATGTCACTCACTGGGCATTTGATGATAATAGCGACGATGAAAGAATCAATGCATCAGCTATTACAAATAGAGCTATGATTATTGTAGATAATGATGATGATTCTGCAAAAAAACGGAAGAGAAAGGCTCGGCTTCAGGAAGTATTTCAAGATAGATATTTTGAACTGCCCGTAAGAGAAATTGAAAACACAATAAACATTTCTGTATTAGAGAAGACGCTTTTTATAGGTGAATGCCCTGTATATAAAAATGGCATGGAAAGAAGCAGAAAGCAACTGAACACTAAGAGCGCCTACGTTTGGAAATATATCGATGAGCACTATGTGCTTAGTAAAAAATATTGGAATCCTCAAAAGAAACAACCTTGTGAAAACAAAATAAAGTTTGCAAAAGCTATCTGCTCAAACATTGATTCAATCAATGATTTATCTGAGGAAGCAAAAACGATATGCAATGCTGTATATTGTTTCTTAGAAAAAGTGTACAAGGATATCAATTAATAATAAATAAGGGTTAAAAAGCAACACTAAGCTTAAGGAGGTACCTGACAAATGGATATTGCCAGGGGAAGAATCATTAATGACTTTATAGAACCTAACAAGAGACAGTATGTTATCCCCGTGTATCAGCGCAATTACGAGTGGGCGGAGGATGACTGCAAAAAACTTTTTGAGGACATCGTTAAGGCGCAAAAAAGCGATAGGCCGCATTTCTGTGGATCTATTGTCTATGCACCGCTGAATATGGGCTTGAATATACAGTCATATGTGATTGTAGATGGACAACAGAGGCTAACAACTATATATCTTTTACTTAAGGCTCTGCTGGATACAGCCGAGAAGGAAAAAGATAAAGAGGCCATTCTCGATACGATTTTGAATAAGGATAAATTTGACGAGTTTAGTATTACCGATGCAACAAAACTCAAACTAAAGCCGGTAAAGTCTGATAATAATCAGCTTATGCTTATTATGAATGATAAGCATGATGATGTTGATCGTTCCTCGGGCATATGGCGTAATTATGAGCTGTTTTGCACTCTTATCAAAAGAGCCATGGAAAGAGACGAAAATTTGACTGTCAAGGAGATCTTTAACGGGATCGATAAGCTTACGTGTGCAAGAATTCAACTTGATAAGGATGATAATGCACAAGAGATTTTCGAGCGTATTAATTCGACAGGGGTTCCACTTAGTCTTGCTGACAAAATCAGGAATTTCGTCCTTATGACGAATGATAATCAGGAGCAGCTTTTTGAAGAGTACTGGCTTAAGATAGAACAACTGATAAAAAAGGACTATAGGAATGATTTTTTCTACTCGTATTTAAATCTTAAACTCGATGAGTTCACAAGGGAAAAATATGCATATGAGCAGTTTAAAGCCCTTTTCTCAGCAGGAGAATATACGAATGAATCGATACTTAAAGAGGTGCTGCACTATGCGGAACTATATCATTCGTTCATGTATGGAAGCGATCGATACGGAGAAGCGGTTAACGAACTGCTTGGGAATCTTCAGTCACTTAACCAGACCACGGCTTATCTGTTCCTATATCGTGTATTTGATGACTACAATTATGGAAACGGAATCATCACTGAGCAAGAGCTTGTAAAGGTGCTTAGACTGCTTGTATCGTATAGCGTTCGAAGGATAATGTGTGAGATATCATCAAACTCCTTAAGAGGTCTCTATAAGACTATGTATACGAGAGTTTTCAGCAGTCCGGAGCATAAAGAACATTATTATGATTCTATTGTATCGTTTCTGACTCAACTGACATCCAGAGATGAGATGCCGAGTGATGATGCCTTTGTAGAAGCGTTGAAGAAAAACAATCTGTACCGCAAGTATGCTCTATGCAGATTTCTGCTTGCTTCTGTTGAGAATCAGGGCAAGGAGAAGATATTGACAGACAATTTAACTATAGAGCACATTATGCCTCAAAACAAAGAACTGTCAGAAGAATGGAAGGAAATGTTGGGCCCTGACTATGAGACTGTCAGAAACACATATCTTCATACATTGGGCAATCTTACGCTTACAGGATATAACAGTGAATTGGGTGACAGACCGTTTCTAGAAAAGCAGGAGATGCTAGACGAAAAGCATACGAAGGTCGTAACGCTGTATGAAGATGTAAAAGGTTTAACCACATGGAATCAAAAAACTATAGAGGCCAGAGCGGAAAAACTGTCTAGCATAATAGTTGATATATTCAAATATGACAAACCTGAGACATCTATTAAGTTCAATGATCCGGGCTACAAAGAGTACACTTGCGAAAATCCGGACGATGCTACTTGGAAGGTGCCAAACTATTTCGTGTTTAACGGCGAGCGCGTGAAGTCAAACAACTTTGCGGAGATGCTGCGCTTGTTCATTGAAAAACTATATGAGCTTGACAGTAGCATCATAGAAAATATGGCAAGAGCGGAAGATCCAATAGCAGACTGGTCAAGTGTAGTTATGTTCTCTTATGACCAAACAAAAGTGCAGGGGAATACTACCAAAGTTGCAGATACAGAAATATATCAAAGTGTAGGGTTCTCAGCTGCTACTATTATGTGTATCATCAAAGGCCTTCTCAATAGATATGGAATGGATTCAGAAGACTTTATGTATAGTGCAAGGGATAATAAATAGGCAAAGGAATCCCTGCGAGAAACATTACATAAACTGGAGATTCATGACCAATAACGGTAATGCCGCGAAAAATACAGACGATAACGCGGGCCGTTCATAATCTGAGCAAGAGACTTCCACAGGTAAGGGATGATTATGGCAAGTGAAACTAACATAAAAGAATTCATCGATAAGCAATCCTGGATATTTGCCAAGACATACGCTAACAAGGCTCCGCATGAGTATGTTGTGCGCGGTAAGATTAATGGTACTGACGAAGAGTTCATGGCTTTCGTTGATTACATCCAGGAGCACGGCATCACAATGCTGTACTGGGGTCATCCGAATAGATATATATTCATTGACGGCCGTCAGTACTGGGTTATGCGGTATGATGAGAACGATCCATCAACCATAATTAATCGTTGCAATTGCGATGAGTATAATTATTCCATATCGTGGAAAGGCAGAAATAAGTAGCATAGAGGCAATAAAAGGAAAAATGGATAAACTAAAACAGGCATATCGTGAATTCACTGAAGAACGTGACTGGGGGCAGTATCACACTCCTGAGAATCTGGCTAAATCGATAAGTATCGAGGCTGCCGAGCTTCTGGAGTGTTTTCAGTGGAGCAATGACTTCGATAAAGCCCATGTCTGCGAGGAGCTTGCTGACGTGCTCAGCTACTGCATCATGCTTGCGGACAGTCTTGATGTGAGCATCGAAGAGATAGTTCTGGACAAGCTTGAGAAGAATAAACAGAAATATCCTGCAGACAAAGCTAAGGGTGTAAGCACCAAATACGATAAGCTTCTGAAAGCTGAAAAAGAGTAAACAGATTAACTATTATTACGAGGGGGCTGGATATGAAGATCAAAGTGAATGGAATCGAAATGTACTATGAGAAGTGTGGTCAGGGCAGGCCGCTTGTGCTGGTACACGGAAATGGTGTAGACCATAATGAGTTTCAGAACTCGATGTGGCTGCTCCGCAGGCACTTCACCGTTTATGCTGTAGATTCGAGGGGGCACGGTCTCAGCACACCGGTCGACGAGCTGCACTACAGCGACATGGCAGATGACATGGTGGCATTTCTTGAGCAGCTCGATCTGAGAGATGTTGTGTATTTCGGTCACAGCGATGGAGCTATCATCGGGCTGATGACAGCGATGAGGACTGACAGGATCGGACTGCTGCTTGCCGGAAGTGCCAATATGACACCGCAGGGTGCGGCGGCGTGGCTCAGGCTGGCACTGAGGGCTGCTTATGCAGTTACAAAGAGTCCGAAGCTTCGCCTTATGCTCACCGAGCCTAATATCACAGTGGAAGAGCTGGCAGCGATCACCACTCCAACTGTAGTGATTGCCGGCAGCAAGGATCTGATAGATGAAAAAGAGACAAGGCTCATAGCCGAGTCGGTACCGGGAGCGAAGCTGAGGATCTTTGAGGGCGATGATCACTCCAGCTACGTTGTACCAAAGACCCGCCTGGCCGACCTCATACTTGAGGAGGCAGCAAGCTACGCTCTTTAGGGCGGTAAATGATACGCACAGCAGCCATGGGAATCTGTGCAGTCAGTACTTTCAGCAGGAATAACATAAAGTTTGGACATATACAAGGAGGACAGACATGAGTAAAGTAAACGATTTTCTTAACGAATCAGGTGTATTCTATCTGGCAACAGTCGATGGCGATCAGCCTAAGGTGAGACCGCTGGGAGCACACATTGAGATGGACGGCAAAGTGCTGTTCGGAGTTGGAGACTTCAAGGATGTTTATAAGCAGCTTGTCGCCAACCCTAAAGTGGAAATTGCAAGCGCTAAACCTGACGGACACTGGCTCCGCTACACGGGCAGGGCAGTATTCGAGAGCGATCCGAAGTACGCCGAGGCCATGCTTGACGGCATGCCGCAGCTCAGGGGCATCTACAATGATGAAACAGGCAACAAGCTTATGATGTTCCACCTTGAGGATGCAGCAGCAGTGGATATCCCGATGATGGGCGCAGGGGAGGACCTTCTCAAATGATTCTCGAACCAACTGGGCACGCCTAACTATCTCGGAGATGTGTCTGCCGGATTCAGAGCTCTCTATGAGAGGCTCATCTTCCAGTCGCTTACGTACAAGAAGGAGCTGAGAAGCTACAACGAAAGAAAGATACCTGTGCTTCTTATCATGACGAGCAATGCTCCTGAAGCGGCATATACCTTCCTGGGATACGGAAAGAGGCTGAAGGAGTACAAGCAGACGCTCGATACCTTCGTAGGCGATACTGAGACCTTCGTCTCGGGCGATACCCTGCAGGTGAATGACTACAGCATCTACAACTGGACGATGTTTGATCCTGAATCCAAGCAGAAGCGCAGGGAGAAGGTGTTCCCTAAGCACTGCGAAAAGGTGTATAACCTTGGAGCGGAACTCGTAAAGTAGGAGCAGAAGAATGAAGAGCATCAGAGAGACTGAAGCTTATAAAGACAAGGTAAGGGGCTGCCTTATTGGCGGAGCGGCAGGAGACGCCCTGGGCTACGCGATCGAATTCGACTCAGAGGATGAGATATTCTCGAGATTCGGCAGGCCTGGCATCACGGAGTATGAGCTCGATGGCCGGAGCGGCAAGGCCGTCATTTCCGACGACACGCAGATGACGCTCTTTACTGCGAACGGGCTTCTGGTAGGTGACACAAGAGGCTGCGTCAGAGGCATACAGGGACCGCCGAGAGGCTATGTTGCGCTTGCGTACCATGACTGGCTCAGAACGCAGGAGCTCACATTCGAGGAAAGCAGAAAGAAGCCGCGCATACCGGGGAAAGGCCCTGTATCGTGGCTCCTTGATGTGCCTGAGCTTTTCAGAAGAAGGGCGCCGGGCAATACCTGCCTGTCCGCTCTCAGCTACGGACAGCCGGAGAGCGACGACTATATACTTGAGCATCTGAACAACAGCAAGGGCTGCGGAGGAGTCATGAGAGTGGCGCCGCTGGCGCTCAACTATCACCTGGCGGATATAGGGAAGCTCGATTATGAGGGCGCACAGATAGCTGCCATCACGCACGGCCATTCGCTCGGATACATGCCGGCGGCAGTGCTGGTGCATATAATAAACAGGATCGTTTTCTCGCAGAATGAGATGTCGCTGAAAGACATCGTGATCGAAGCCAGGGACACTGCCGCGAAGATCTTTGAAGGCGATAAACACCTGGACGAGCTTACCGGACTGATCGACATGGCAATCAGGCTGTCAGAGAACGATTACACCGATCTTAACAACATCCACAGGCTGGGCGAGGGCTGGGTCGCGGAGGAGACTCTTGCGATTGCCATATACTGCGCGCTGAGGTATCAGGACGATTTCTCCGGCGGCATCATAGCGGCTGTCAATCACAAGGGCGACAGCGACTCCACCGGAGCGGTCACCGGCAACATACTCGGAGCGCTGCTCGGATACAAGGCCATAGATGAGAAGTGGAAGAAGGATCTCGAGCTGAAAAGTGTTATCCTCGAGATGGCTGACGACATCTGTCATGGCTGTCAGCTGAGCGGATACCGCGAGAGCGAAGATCCGGACTGGGAAAGAAAATACATCCATATGAAATGGAAGAAATAAAAAGGAGAAGACAGAGATGAAGACAGAAGCATTTGAAGTACTTAAGAACAGAAGAGCTATCAGAAAGTTCAAGGCAGAGCAGATCACTGACGAAGAGCTGAATGCAGTGCTCGAGGCCGGCACATATGCGCCTACAGGAGCAGGCACACAGGCTGTGCATATAGTTGCTGTGCAGACACCGGAGTATCGTGAAAGAGTAGCTGCACTCAACGCGGCAGTAATGGGCAAGGACATGGATCCTTACTACGGAGCGCCGACTATCGTGCTCATCTTCGAAACAGAGGATGGCTTCACACGCGGCTTTGACGGACCGTCGGTAGCCTGCAATATAGTCAACGCGGCATACGCTGCAGGACTCGGCTCGTGCTGGATCCACAGATGCAAGCAGATGTTTGAGATGGAAGAGGGCAAGGCGCTCCTTAAGGAGTGGGGCCTTCCTGAGACACTGACAGGAAGCTGCTCGGTAGCTCTCGGATATGCAGACTGCGAGCAGCCGGCTGCAAAGCCACGCAGAGAGGGCTACGTAGTAAGGGTATGATGACATGGGCAACATTCCTAAAGATCCGAATATGCTTTACCATAAAATAGGCGAGAAAGCCCCTATCCTCTGTAGGTAGTGTGATGAATCGCCCGGACCGCAGCTAAGAACAGGATCCCTGCATATGGTTGCGGGATGCTTTTTGTGAAAATCGTCAGAACAGTAATGATCGCCCCGCAGGGTCGCACAAAGCACAGAATGGCTCCTGGTTTGGCGCATTCGGTTTGGCGCATTCAGGCGGTTTCCGGCGAAATAATTGCAGGGCTAAACCCCTTGAAAACAATGAGGTTCCGTGATATAATAGAACACATGTTCGGAGGCATATCATGGAGCGAAAAAGAGGATACAAGTATCGTGCATATCCAACTAAAGAGCAGCGGGAGTTCTTTTCGAAGAATTTCGGTTGCTGCCGCTTTGTGTATAATCACTACCTTGCAAAAAGAAAAGCAACGTGGGAAGAATGGCATGACACCATGTCATTTAGTGAAACCTCCAGGGATCTTGCAAATGATCTCA